>JACLAA010004964.1_pt1 | contig 16510 bp, 5 predicted proteins | sample 8027891 | NCBI WGS metagenome assembly JACLAA01 (sample SAMN15724900, study PRJNA655200) | protist metagenome | isolation source: fluorescence activated cell sorting (FACS) single amplified genomes of... | place: Spain: Blaines Bay Microbial Observatory, Mediterranean Sea | collected 2016-01-19 | reverse complement strand
GACGCTAAAAGCATGGGACCACTGGCATCTGTCAGTGAGATGGCCATGTGCACTGCCGTCTGTAACCGTTCGCTGCACTCAGGCAAACCATCAGGTGGCCTTAGTCAACTGCTCAGCCTTGAAAGAGGTCCAGGGCTTGCATTCTGGCCTCACTGAGTCAGAGGCTCTCGAGGCAAATTGAATCTCCACAGACTGGTCATCATAGGTAGTAGATAACCTGAACTAGAAGTGCGGGATTCTGATGCATCTTCTCCTCTTATTATTTTAATTGCGTTGAGCAACCTGGGTAGAGATCCGGACTCGAACTCAGCATTCCGTTCTGGCAGATGGGTAATCTTGGGGCTGTCACCAGAATTCCATCAATCCAATGACACAGTGCGAGGTATCCGCTGTTCAAGCCGGTTTAGGCCTCAAAAAAAAAGAAATACCATCACCGGATCCACCAGATGATACTTCAATCGTTGTGCTGATGCTCAATTAAGACTTAAGCTCGGCACGAAGAGAATGGCGTTCGTTATCTATAGTTATTCGGTTCATGTAGTACTCTATCTCAGAGGCCGGCTGTCCATACTCAATGCAGACCCGCACAAATGGCGCGTAGCCTATGGCAGATTTTTCAGCGGAAAAAACACGAAGTGCGTGCCATTGTCCAGAAGCAGCAAGCGCTGTTAACTTCAAGTATGAAAAACGGCGATCTGGTATTTTAAACCTCCTTCGTAATCTATTAGTGTCTGAAAGCAAATCAACTGCACGCTTTTGTTGAGTTGAGCAAAGCACAATCAAGTTGTATACTGTCTCACTAAGGGACATGTCGAAAAAACACCCAGTTCCATACTTATTTTCTAGATCAGATTGAAACTCAAGCAAAGCTACTTGATCCTCAGTTGCCCTACGCTGAAATTGCGATTCGCGCCCCTGCGCATACAATGAAATTACTTCACGCAGCTTTTTAAATCTATCTGCGCGCCGTGTTTGCAGATAGCTGATTCTTAGTGCCAAGTTTCCAGCTTGTTTGAAGCAAGGACGACCAGCGTTGTGGTGAACTAGAAAGTTGTGTAAGTTTCTGCTGCTTGCTGTTGGAATGCGTGACTGATAATACACACGCAGCAGGTTGGATAGGTCTTCGTGACGAGCAATTGTATCAAAAAGTGAACTGCAGTTTGACGATGGACTCGTGTTCCTCGTCATCCAGGGACACATGCGCTCAGTACATATAAGAGCAAGATAGATAGCGTCAACCTCCTTGCCCTGAGCAGCTTTTTTCAATGCTAATTCATGCTCGTGCATAGCAAGTAATAATTTGACTTGGTCTATCATAGAACACTCAGACTGCAACAAAGCCATTGCGAATTGACGACACCCAAGGACATCGGCAGTTGTTACGATGGGGATTTGCGATATATAGCAAGGAATCTTCAAACAAGCGTTATTCATTGATGGTCTCATCTGTCCGTCCAGGCTTTTGTGTGCTACAGAACTTCGTAATTTTACGCATGCCCAGTGAATGATTACCCTGTCTCTTTGGACTCCAAGGTATTCACTGACGCGTAGTGCTAAGGAGTGATAATTTCTAGCCAGAAGACGGTCCATCAAGGAGCTCGTTGCTAGTCGATCATACTGGGTCGTGGTTAAGCACAAAGCAGGAATACGTCGACGCAAGTGGTTGAGCACCCTAAGCTTGCGAGCCGCAGCAACAAAATTTTCTGTGTAAGCCGAGGATACTTTTATAAATGCCTTGCCACAGGCAGCGGCGCGGAGGTAGCACTTCTGCTGGACTGTTGTGAGTTCAACAGCTGCAGCTGCAATGTTTGCTTGAATCGCATGCAAGATTTCGGCTGATAAACATGCTTGGCCTGGTGGGTCCTTTGAGCGCACATGATCCACCTTTACATCTACAACTTTGCACATTTCCAGAGTGTTATACAGCATGGCTGAGGGATTATCTGCACTCAATTGGCGAATCAGCGCAATCGGCCCAGGCACCCTTTGAAGTAACTCACAACTTCGATCAGTGATAATGCGGCAACAGTCTATTTCGGGTATCAGAAACAAGGGGGCCCTGTATTTGAATTTAAGCCAATGTCCATATGGTCCAACCATCAATAAACAATCTTCCCAACTGAGCAGGACGGAATCTTCCCCACACCACTGCATGTCAAGGAGTCTTGAATCCGCTAAAGTGTCAAACTCCAGCACTTTTGTCGTAAAAGATGTAGATACAACTGTTAATAATCCCAGAGTAAAACACGCTAGAAAACGACCATTTGGAGCTATTGCCATTGAAGTCACAGGAGCAGGGAGACGACCGTGAATGAGCTGATCATGGGGGCCGTTCACGTCGACAGCTAGAATCGAGCTATCAGCTGTACCAAGAAAAACTTCAACAAGACCAGAGGAAGAAAAACATGGTTGTAAAACGACCATGGTAATAGCTAATCGCTCCTCAGACAGCCCCGTTGGCATAGTATAAACAGCTGGCGAGAAAGCATGAACAGTATCACATACTTGAAGATTCATGGCACTTGTCAAGGCGACAAGACCAGACCCCCAGATGTAGACTTGAATAATGGTCTCCTCTAAAGGAAGCTTTGATGTGAGCAACAGAAATGATCGCACAAAGTTGCCCAACACATCATAGATGAATACCACGCCATCTTCAAAACAAAGAAGCAACAGTTCTTCTTCCACCCAGCCCATGCCCACCAGACAACTTTCGTTCCAAGTAATTGTCGCCAAAGGCTCGCCTGCATTCGTGTAGAGTAGTAACTTGTTCTCAGCAAGGCACTTGCGACCCATCTGAAATCAATTTGAGTTTAAAATAAAAAAGTGTCATACCTGGTGGCGATGCAGCAAGGCCAATGCCCCCCCAGCAGGTGCGCCAGTCACCACCTTGTTCGAGAGTTCAATATTCCAGGCCATCTGAAAAAAAAAGTAACTTGCATTGCTAGTGGAGGTCGACTACCGTGTGCAGATTCCGTTTCTGATAACTCACATCACCAAGGACGTGCCAGTTCATAGTTCTTTTCTCAGATGAGGACAATGACGGCACCTAATCTGAGAAGCACGGCCGCATTGCGCCAGCTGTGGGACCTAGTGGCTTAAAAGTAGCTAAAGAGGTCGTTCACAGTAACTTCCCTGGAGGCAATCATTATTCTGGGTAGGAGGCGAACTGTCTGCTTCTGATGATTTTCGTGGCCCGCGCCAGTAGGCCGGGACTTCGGGGACAAGTCCGGGGCGGATAGAAGCGACTCGGATTTGTTTTTCTCAGCCATCCGCCCCCTGAAATATCCGCACGGTGGTACGTCAGGGGGACGGTTGGCATTTATAGCCTCAAGCAACTCCCGACGACTGTCATTGGGAATTTGTGGGGAATAATTGAGCATTTACCCAATGAGAATCATTAGTAATATAGACGGGACCGTGACGTATAAAATTAGTTCCCTGCCTAACTACATCGTGTTCCCTGCACGCCCACCAAGACGCCGGAGAGTGAGACACAAATTTTATACATGTGGTTGGGTCGGAGCCTGAGCGAAGTCGCCACGGCAGCGCAGGTTTCGGCGTGAGTTAAATACCGAGCAGGCGACGGTGGCAACGTGGGGGCGTAGCGACTGAGCGGCGTAGTGCGCCTATGTATACAAAACTTGAATCCCTACTACCACTAGTTGAGCGACTTGGCCCGGGATGGCGAATACCACTACTAGCCTTTGGTCTCTAGTAGGTTAGACTAGTAGGTTAGGAAAGTGCCCCCCCACTTTCACAGTAATTGCCCGGATAGTACTTATGACCCTATATACGTTCTCAGCTAGCGTGGAGACCCGGGCCACGGTGATTTTTCTTCAAATTGAGACCCCTGGCCTTCTTGTCCCGTCTCGCCTCAGCCGTCGTTTTGACAAGGCAGATCATTAATGTCGAACCGACTGTGCTCGCTATCTGGACTCAGACTGGAGCGTAGCGAGCCTCTCGTGCCACGACCCGGGCTGCTCGGACGTCAGTAAGGCGCTTGAGGGCGTGTGAATGAGCACCCCTGTTGAACTCGGCGGCTACTGCGCGACGAAGCAAGGTTTCGGCAATAGAGTAATGTCCGAGCTGAAAGTAGGCATTTCCGAGCTCCCGGAGGAGACCACGGTCGTTAAGACCAAAGTTTACTGAAACATCAAGAAGACTTCCTGCACAACAGGTAGCATTCCCATCATGTGTGAGATGGCTCAGCATAAGGAGGCCATAAGGCTGCGCACTGTGCGGTGAACGGACTGTTGCGCGACGTAGATGGCGGTCAGTTGAGGTTAATGCACCCAGGCGGAGTGCCACAGTGCCTGCGCCGAGCCAAAGCGACGAATCCTGTAGCTCCTCTGCCACAGTGACGTATGTATCCCGCGCAGCACAATTTTGATTAGTCCGAAGGAGACAGCGTGCATGTTTGACGCATAAGTCCAATGGCGTCTTTGCGTGCGGAAAGCGCTCCGCATGCCTCACTAATGCATCAGCGTATGGTTCAACTGCCCCGGCTACGTCATTTGCCATACAGAGCAAGTCACCAAGTGCTGTCAACGTAAAAATGGTTTTGCAAGCCCTAACTGCAGAATGCGCTAGCTGCACAGCAGTCCTGGTGTCGACGCTGAGGCGTGCGTGGAGAACACGTCGATGGGCTGCAATCTGCGGTGACCCTACCCACGAAGTGAGCATAGAGTTGTGTTTATACGCCAACGCAAGAGCACGATCAGCAATCGCGAGAGCTGAAGCTGCGGATTTGGCCAGGCCGAAAGTCATTAGGTAGTTAGATGCATCATCTAGGGCACATATCGCACGAAGCACACCGGGATCGGGCGATACTTTGGCGCCTGCTGCACAAGTTGCAGCACGCTTGGCCTTAAGGCCATCTTCGCGCATGTCGGCAATGACACAGAGAAATGCTGCATCGATTGCGTTATTAGTGCCTGATAGCGCGCGCGCCAAAAATATTGCTTCGGAATCATCGAGACTTCCTTCTTCGAGTAGCACAGCACCTTGCAGGCGCACGGCTGCATCTCTTGAATCTGTACTACCGCACGCCAGGCACTCGCTGAGTGCTTGTTTCGCCACGTTAAGCTGCGTGTATGTGGTCCTTGGAATATTATTTGAGTTTATATTGCAGGACAGAAGCACTGATTTAGCAAGATCAAACCATCCATTGGCAATGGCGGTCTGGTTCGATGATTCTACCATCGCCCGGCTAAGTCGGGTCTTGTGTTCGGTAGCAGCTACGCCCCATAGACTATTGGTCGCAGCATCATAAGCTCGTGCGAGGCTACATTTTCTGGAAGATCGTCCTGGCTCTGCACCTTCTTGGAACAATGTAACAAGGTCCATAATGTGCGTATAGCACTCGCTAACAGCAGCTTCTTCAGTTGCGATATTTGTAGGCTGTATTGGGTGCCATTTGCGAACTACACGCTGAAGACAGGGGGTAAGACCAAGGCGGAAGCTGTGAAAAGCAGTGCTCTGACCGAGGCCTGCTTTCATTTGGCGGTGCAATGTCCCTGTACTAGATGTTGCGGCACAGTTCTGATTTTGGAGAGAATCATGCTTGATCAAGATGCTTGAAAAAATTTTGTTAACCTCTTGGTGAAGCTCAACGTATGCGTCAACACGTCTCCTCTTCCACGACACGCGTCTTGGCGCAACGCAATCGGAGAGTCTAGAATCGTGTATTAGTTCTTCAGCAGGATTGGTGCCTTTCCAGGTGTCCGAAGTAGAACTGGAAATTATTGTAGAGCCAGTGATACTACATTCAATTGCAGCTGTTGCTGTTGCAATGGTACACTCACGGGCGGAGGTAGTAGATCTTTCTTGGGGAGATTGTACCGCAGCAAACACTTTTTGTCCAGCACCAGCCTCGGTGGCAAAAAACGACGCTTTGACCATTGATGAACCCATCAGTGCATCTACGGATGAAACTGCCGTAACTCTCGCTTCAGTTGTGTCATGTTGCTGCAGCTCAAGGACAAACACCCATTTATTTGGGTTGAACGCAACATCGAGCAGGGTCTTGGCAGTCACAAAGAGCGCCACCGGTAAATCTAGGTCAGCAGCCCATTCGAGACGGCAGATGTTGCTTGGTGTCGCAGTATCTTTGTTCCGATGCTCTGCAATTGGACGATCTAGTTGTTTGGGCACGCCACCTGAAATTGTCGCATGTGGTCCCACGACAGCGGAAAGGCCATTCGCAACACCACCTGCACCTGTATGTTCCGTTCGCTGTTGTAGCCTAATGGCGAGCTTAACTTCGTTTGGTTGTGAAATTGTGGTAGTCATCCACTCAACAGGCATATTCTCGATATGTCCATTGCCAAATGTCAGCACTCTTCCGCCCACCATGAACGAAAACAACTTGTTTGACGCAGATAGACATAGATTCACCTTTGACGATCGTCCAGCATCGTGGAGGATCGAAGCTGAGGGGTCAACAGTTTGGCTGACGCACGTGGAGCTAAGAGCCACAGTTATATCTGCATGCAGCTGGTTTGTCGCAAGTGCTGCTCCTAGTGGTAGCCTCGCACAACCAATGTGCAAATCCACTTTATCGTCGGCAATCCCTCCGGTGGCAAGCCATAGCTCCACGACAGCAGTTTTACAGAGCAGTTCGGAAACTGATGCCTCGTCAATATTTTTGATTTCAGCCCCAAAGCTTCGATATTTTAGTGAATTGATCTTCGCTGTGGCGACACCTTCTGCGCCATCCGACTCTTTTACTACCTCTATAGTGGCCTCGCTTATGTTCGGAGTATCTTCTTTGATGTAGGGTGTGCCGCTTTCCCAGGGCTCGAGCGTCTCCAGGCCACTCGCCAGGAATGCACGCGCGTATACACGAACAGCTCTGTTTGGGGTGCGCTCAAGGAAGTCGGATGTAAATCGGAGCACTGGATGGGTCACCTCAAGCAGGACAGCCATGTTGCGTTATGACTCGTGGATATAGATATATGTAACTATGGCGACGTAGCCTCGGGTGCCTGCCGCGGCAGTTACACTGGGCGGGGACAACAGCCCGATCCTCCTCAGGACGGGCTCACGCACTCCTGCTATCGATCAGTGAATTACAAGCAGATTATCGGCCGGGCTCACTGTCACCGTGCCTGTGGCCCGGGCACCACGACCGTCACGGTGACCGTGACTCGGACGGACCGGGCCACGGTGACGCCGACTGGGACCATGACTCGGAGCCAATTGCTAGTTGTGCGCTCATAAGAACAATTTGTACAATCCGCGCCGCGCTCGCGTTGGTTTTGGCTACTACTAGTAGTAGCTGCGCGGCTACCACAAATCCCTTTTAGGCGCTCTGCGTGTGAGCGGCCCGGGGTTTTATTATATAATTTGAATCACGCGTAAATCACGCGTAAATCACGGCGCAATTTACGTTGGACGTTTTTCACGTAAGAAACGCCGTACTACTAAGTTAAACTGCACCCTAGGAAAGTGCCTATCTAATCCTAGATGGGGGGTAAAACCTAGTCATAGGTAGGTGCACGGGGGAAGTAAACCCGGTCAGTTACTACTACGAAATTGAATGGCGATTGGCGAGTTGACTGACGAGGATGCCCATCTCTATGGGTCCATCGATAAAGACCGAATTTTCCGGTGGATCATGGACGTTGCGGCCAGGCTGGCTGCCAAAATTTTCACTGCATGCAAGCGCAAGACGCGATGGTCTCCTGAGGAAGCTGGTCATTGTCGAGCCAAGACTGTTGCAAGATTTGAAGGTGGACATGCGGCCAAAGACGTATAAGCCTAGTCTCGCGCGGGACATGGCTACCACAATGCGACGTGCATCACGAAGGTGACCAACATGCTTTGTACGGACGAGCGATAGGAGGACGTAATCATTTTGAGAGCCTTGGTACTTATCAACAGTGTTAATTTGTGGGAGCCCATATTTTGGATCCTTCGCACACCTCTGTTTAAAGATATCGGCGAGAAGATCCTTCTGGCCGTTATATGTAGTTAAAACCGAAATGCGACCGGCAGGATAGCCAAGGAGCCGCATGTACATATAGACCGCCACCACAAATTCGGCTTCACCCAAATTCTGGAAGAAATGGGGCGTCGGGCAATATTCCCCACGTCCATGGAAGTCAGCCACGTTAACAAACTGATAAGCGAATGCAAAGCCCGGATTTGCAAGGCTGTACGCATGTTTCGTGACTATATCCAGATCACCGAGTCTGTCGTAGCGCCAGTTAAAAAGGTTTGCTATCTCAGGTCGAGATCGACCCTGTTTGTCGAGATGTATGGCTGGTACACCGAGACGAAGAAGTCGCGAGAAGAGCGACTGTTCGAGCAACGCGTGCCGGGCAAGCGCACGATTCCGGACTATAGGCGGGAGTTGGTGGTGGTCACCAATTAAAACCACCCGTTCAAGCTGCGACTTATTACCACTACAATGCTGCAGGACAAGCGGTATGAAGGCCTCGATTTCAAGCATCTGAGCCGCCTCCTCAACAACAATTGCGTCATATTTAAATCCGAGATCAACAAGATCTTTGCGAATTAGTGCCGCGTGCGTACACGTCATTGCAATAATACGAGCCTGATTTGTCAGAAGGTAGTTTGTACGCTGCTTTTGCGTTCGTAAAAGCTCGAAGCCTCTATATTGGCGGAGTTCGGAAAATATCTCTCGGATGTGTTGAAAGCACGCACGTGCTACATTCAGCGCCTGGCAAGATGTTTGGCAGGTATTGAACAGTGTGGATGCCATTTTCTCATCTCCGCTTACACCAGATCTTGTGGCTTGCGCAAAAAAATCACCAAATGGAAAGGCGTCTATTATGGCCATGACTGTTTGATTGCTACCAAGATTGTAAATTATCTGCTCAAACATATCGACGCGAACATCAACACAAGTTTGTTCTAGGTACTCAGCGGCTTCGCAGGTACAGAATGCAACCTCCACTTCGCTGCCAGAGTGCCCAAAACCGCCCCTTAAGCTTGTTACGAGCCGCTGAATCTCCTCTAGTAGCTCGAGGCGTCGCGCCAAAGTCGCGTCAACGCGCCCTAGTTGTGAGAATGAGCCGGTGACATCAAGTTCGCGCTCTCCTCCACCGAGGCGGACAAGATGTCTAGCTGGGACATTGCGCTCCAAAATTTTTTCAAATAGATCATTTAGTGCGGAATTGGAATGCGCGATGAGTAGCGTCCGGTTAGCTGGGAAGTTTTGGTAAATGTTTGCAATGATTTGGACGGCAACGTCAGTCTTTCCCGTTCCTGGGGGGCCAATGATGAGAGTCAGACCAGGATTCATGCCATCACGAATAGCTTCCACCTGCGAGCGCGTAAAGCGTACAGGATTGCACCGGAGTACATCAAATATCCGCGCACTTTGCATTGTAAGCGCTCCGCTGTTAACTTTTCGAGCTGCAACTGCGTAGGGCGTCACAACTACTGTCTTCGCTATGCGGTCCAGGCGCAGCTGGAACAGTGATCGTCCCGCCGCCGTCACTGGGACGCTTTCATCAGCAACAACCACGGCCATTTCGGGGAAGGATGACACGATATGATTGAGGTCGTGGAAAGTGTCGACAGCATCGAAGGCATCTAATTGATCATGTCGCTGCGAATAATGTGCTGCACTTGCGTCACCGTACCCAAGAAGTACGTCATGCAGCCACACAGGGATTGCGTTCTTGTGTGACTCGGTGTTCATTGTCTCGCGGATAGTCTCCAGGACGCGGCTAGAGTTATTGGCACGCGCGTCGCGTCGCAATAATATATTGGATGCGCCATAAATTGCTGTAATTGAGGCCTGAGAATCCTTATAGTACTGAATTGAATCCATTCTAAGTGTAACGGTGCACTGAGTACTAAATCCAGTTCTGTCAGCACCAGTGTAATCTGTGATTGCTACTACCTCTCCACCACGGACGGCTCGGATGCCGTATGTCTCTGAGATCTGCAAATCCTTCGTGGACTTAACGCTCCTATTTATTGGCAGCGGAGCCGGCGAGGGTTTGACGGCCAACCCCTCAACACACACCAAGAAGACGATGTCATGTTTGTGGATTTCCCAGTCCTCACCAAAACTAGCCAGATCGAGAGTGACATTGCATAGAACTTCACTAGGATGCTCCTTACCGAGGACCGATTTGGCGACGCGCGTAACCTCACATTTGCACGGGACAGCAAACCGGCTCCACCCAGCAAAGTATGTGCAACCGGCAGAGTTAATGTGTGGCTGGAGTCGTTGGACTGCTTGAGATACATCATCTCGTATCTCATGCGCGCTTTCTAGACGGTAGAGCGTAAAACAACGAGACAAATAGTCTTTGAAAGATAGGAACTGGAGAGCAAGCTTTGGCAGAGCGAGTGGGAAGTCAGTTTCGTGCGGAACCTCGCCCAACAGAGAAACTTCGTTTGGGTAGAGAGATATGTTGTTTACCTCTTTGAAGTTATTATTGTTGTCACTCAGCTCGTGTATCAAAGCCTCGATGAGGAGTTCAGGTCTGCGAAGCGCGATATTCCTTGGAAGTAAATGTAGCTTGTCACATGCGGCTGCGACGAGGGTCGTCAATGGTGTCTGTACCAGCAGTTTTCGGAGGCTTTTCTCAGATGCAAGCTGCGCTGACGCAATGTGTGCAATCTCAAGACTGAAATTATCTTTGGGATTTGCTGCAAAGCATGCGCACTGAAAGCGATGAAGGCGGATGTGATGCCTGGCCACGTCCTCGCTCTGAGTCAGCAATTGACCAGTCTGGTCGATGATGGCGAAGCCCATGGCGCTGCGAAAGGCATTAAGCAGAGGTGCCATTCGCTGGTCAGCTGCCCATGCCGACAGTGTGGCCCGCTCAAGGATCCGAGAGTCCTCTATGACTACACGCAGGAATCTCCGCGTCGGTAGTTGCAACATCAAATCAATGCAGAGTTCCAAAAAGCGAGCAACGCACCTAATTGGCAAATCATTTGTATCGCTACCCATTTTTCTTTCGACGAGCCGTGTGATAGCATCAAGTAGTGCCGGGAAAAACAAAGCATCCACAGTAGCTTTGCGTTTTGCTCTTTTGGCAAGAAAATGTTGCCAATGCCGGCAAAGCTGAGGGAACAGTTGGAGCTCTTGCTTTCGGCGCGGGATACTTAATCGTTCCCAAAGTGGCAGGCCCGCTAATCGGAGTGCAGCCCGGCGAATCGAGGTGTGTTCAAGTCGAGAGTAGATATTGATGCAGAAAAGCAAAATAGAGTCCAAAATGTTCAGTGGGCAGGCCTCATCCATCACTTCAAGACAAACAGCTTCTAGAAGGCAGCCAAACGGCGACTCCCCCCCTCCCCCCGACGGTTCGAAGCGAGAGGTGAGCCTTTTTAGAACGTCCGTTAAGTGCCCACATCGCGCCGTCTCGTTTAAAAGCGCGACAGTGGATAGCGCGAGTACACGCGAAATTGATGCCCCACAGCATGCTGACAACCTCGCCCACAGTACCTTCTCCATGTAGCCGAGGCGTTCGAGACATTCAAGCGAACGCGATTTATGACAGAAGCCGGCATTGTAGATCTCACAAATGAGCTGCTCACTTTTAGCATTGCCATCGGATGCCACGCTGAGACGCACAGCAAGTGCAGCACATACAGCTTCCGTGGAAGGGATCTCCGCGAGCAGTTTTATCGACCCACAAGCCATCGCCCTACCCTCTGCGGTAGCGTATCAATGGCTCGACTCTTGCTCTCTGTTGTTTTTGACGCATGCGGTATGCTGGGGTACTGTAAGGGCAGATGATTCAGGCTAGCTACTAGACTGTTACTTAGTAGACACAACCTTGGCAAGACAATTGGTGTTTTCGCCCATCTTGGCGCCCCGCCCTGGCAATTTCCATGGCAAACTATTGCAGCGCTTGCTGCCCGCAGGACGCAGCCCGTTGGGGCGATGGGCCCATGGCAGTCCAGCGGCGCCTCGACCGTGACGCCATCTCTGCGACGCGTGAGAGCAGGCGCGCTCTGTGATATGCTGTTCAAAGTCCAGCAGCCCAAGCGGCCAGGCAAGGACTCGCGTGTTGGGCTGGAGGTATCTACGAGGAGTTAGGTGCAGGCCCCGGGGTGCGCCATGATGGGCGGGTGAAGCTGCGGCTTTCAAGTTGCGAACTAGATACCATGCATATGGCGAAGTGTGCTGCTTTCGCCCCCCGGCGGAGACTGGAAGTGCCGAACAGTGGCAATGTTCACCGGCCGTCGCCTCAAGTCGTTCCTGATTGGACAGCGTAGGTTTACTAGTACTAACTTGAATTGATTGGCCAACCGTGACTTCACTGGCAAGTTCAAGCGACTCGGAAGGCTATATTATAATCCCCTCAGGCTTAGGCTAGTAGTGCCAGTGACCCGCATTGGCCGCACTGACAGTTGACTCGGAATTTCCGAGTCCGCCGAGTCGTAAAAAAAAATCAACAACTTGGCCCTTGAAACTCACTCACCCGCATCACGGTCACGGCCCGCTGGTGACCGCCGCGGCCACTGTAGTATCACCCTACCATCCGACAGACGTCCAGAAGACCTCATACCTCTTTTGAGGCGACCAAAAGCTCGGCCCGGTAGGACCGACACCGGTGTGTGTATATTCACCTACCTCGTAGGTACCGACCCACGGTACCGTCGCCGTACCGCAGTAGGTACAGCTGATACATTCGAATAGCGTTGCACTCGAAAATTAATTATTACCTGTTTGGATTTGTCACCATGGCACATCAGGTAGTGGCGGACTACACCAAGGTAAGTGAAAATGCAAACGTCAAGGTCTTCGTGCGCGCACGGCCGGCAGAGCCACAAGACGAACCTGCAGAAGAACTGTTCGAACTTGGCGCACCTGAGCCAGGGGGGCGTGTGCGGAAGCTCTCCATGAAACAATGGAGGCGCACGCGAAATGAAGACGGAGAGCATGAGCAGTGGGGGGGTGTCGGGGGAAACGTGTTTCAGTTTGACAATGTGTTCTGGTGCGATGAGAAACAAACAACAATATTTGAGACAGTCTGTCGTGAACAAGTGGATCACATCCTTAAAGGGTATAACGCCTGCTGTTTTGCCTACGGTCAAACGGGTTCGGGTAAGACACACACCATGTTTTTTCCTCGAGGCGGCCAGGATCGCAGCGATCACAAGATGCATGGCCTGATTCCAAGGGCTGTCGACTACCTCTTCACTTGCCTCGAGTCTTCGGGAGGAACCAAAAGTGAAGTTAAAGTCTCGTTTCTCGAAGTATACTGTGATACGCTCCGCGACCTTGGCAAGGCATCCCTGTCAAATTCGACACGGCTCTCGATGAGTCGCGGTCCATCAACTGAGAAGACATCGGCGATCTACCAGGGCGCAGCAAAGCAACGTGGGGAGACATTTGGGCTCGGCATGCGTGGGTCATCAGTCCCTTCGACAAACACAGTTCAACCAGTAACTCCGATGCCTGACATGATCCACGAGAAAACAAAAGGACACTGGTATGAGCTTAAGGAAGAGATTCGTGAGGACAAGGATGGAAATGTTTTTGTCAAGAGCCTCGCAAAGATCCCTGTGAAGAATTCAGCTGAGGTGCTCCTGGTCATTGATCGTGGGCTTCGCCTCCGGGCCACAGAATCGACAAGTATGAATGATACAAGTTCACGAAGTCACACCGTGTTTACAATTGAAGTGGCGATGAAATGTGCAGAAACTAACGATGCTCTTGCCGGTAAGCTCCATCTAGTTGATCTTGCCGGCTCAGAGCGCCTCAAGAAGTCGGACTCCTCCGGCATTCGCATGGAAGAAGCACTTCATATTAATAAGTCGCTTACAGCACTGGGCAAAGTTATAGTATCGCTAGACCCGGCGCAGGCGGGTGCACATGTCCCATACCGAGACTCAAAGCTAACACGCCTGCTTCAGAATGCGCTTGGCGGGGACAGCTACACTTCGGTACTAGCCACGATTCGACCAACTCGATCTCATGCTGAAGAATGTCTCTCAACGCTGCAATTTGCTAATAGATGCCGAAAGGTGGCCAACAATCCCCGCGTTCACCGCTTGGGCGAAACAGATTTTCAGAGTAACAAGGCCAAAGACGAGCAGATCGTGCGGTTGAGGGCGGAGATCGAGCGGTTGAAAGAGTTTACACGGAAGCTTAAGCAGCGTCTGGCGCAAGCAGGTCTGAATTTAGAGGAGATAGCGGAGTGTGGCGGCACCGGCTCAGTTGAATCTCCTACTCACGACTATAGCCCGGCTCAGATACAGGCAGTCGTCTCAGGTGCAGTACTCGCCGCCATGCGTGCTGTTGGCATCCCAGGGGCAGTAATAGACGAGTCAACTGGAGGTGTCCGCCTAAGTGATGGTCGCCTACTCGAAGGTACGTTGCCTGGAGCATTTGTTCGTTATTATAGTGAAGCTGACCAGCCAAAGAATTCTAGCAACAACCATCCCAACAGACGTTCAGCCGTCTTGAACACAATTGCTGCCCGCATTGCGAAGGCAATGGGGTTTTCTAGCCCGCAAGACCTACCGCAGGCACTAATTACCCCCCTTGTTGAGCGCGAGGACGAGTTTTTGGTCCTCAAACGAAAACTAGAGTCGACACGGTGTGAATTAGAGATACTTCGAAAAGAGATTGACCTTGGGAAGCGCCAAATTACGTCGGTGACTCTTGGCGCACAGCGACTTGAAAGCGATTCCAAAAATAGTATCATTTCTGTGGCTAACCAAATGGGAGAGCAGCTCCGGGTACAAGAAGAGATCCATGCGCAGCAACTTCAGGCTCTGGTCCAGGAGAAAGATGCTATTATTAATGATATTACTCCCATGAAGCTAGCTGATGTTGGTACTTGCAGTAAGTTGCCACCGAATCCGGTCGTAGACATGTCTCGCAGGGTAACTGCAGCACGTGATGCTGTGCAGCGCGCTGAAGGCCGTTGCGCAGGCTCTGAGACGTCCATTGGCAACCTCAAGATGCAGTATGAGTATTGGCTCAACAAAAAGGACCGTGATTCAGCGCGATTTATTTCGCAGCTCAATCTTTACCGCACAAACATGAATGCACAACTTGAGACAGCCGATCGTGAGCTCCTTGTCCTATGGAATGCTGTCGAGCACCATTCTAGAGTTCTGCGTCGTGTCCGTCAGGGCAAATATCCACTTCATCAGCTCGGTACTAATGTTGCAGCTCCAGCCATCCCGCCTAATGACCTTCCGCTGTCAACCAAACACCTGATCCTCACACGGCTGCCTGCAACATTCCGTTCAATGCGGAAGGGGGAATGGAGTCAGTCGAGGGAGAAGAATTCAAGGTACAGAAATGAGACTGATATTGAATTTGATGCTGGCACAAGGGGACTGCCATCGAAGGCCAAGTCACTCGAACAAACGTGCTCAGCGACAGCACGGGCTACCCCTGACCCTCTTCATCAAAGCTTCCTTGAAAATATAAATGACTTAAACATACACACCCTGAGGAATGAGCTTGTGCAATCGAAGCTTAAGCTACGTGACTATGAGATGCGCCTAGACCGTGAGGTTAAGGAGTGCGTTGTGGCTGAGCTTTCTGCGCATACAACAGTCCAGTACATGCGTGATCTCGAGGAATTAAAAAAGGCAGCAGATAATAAGGCTTCTGCGCAAGCATGGCGTTACACTCAGCTTCGAGTGGCCTATGAAGCTCAAAAACAAAAACCTACTAAGTCTGTGGGAGGTCCGCACAGCGAACTTTGAATTAGTTACACGCGCCTCAGTAGTAGGTGTTAGTTGACACTAGTAGTAGGTTTGAGTCACTGACTTAGTCACTGAGTGCCAGTGGACTTGCCAGTGGGTGGCCCTTCAGGAGTGGGGGTTTTCTGCGGAGAATATACCCTAGTACCCATTGCAGCCCCATATTTTCTACATTTTCGTCTTGAGAACCGGCGCCGATGTGATGGCAGTCGCAAGATTCCGAACCTCCGAGCACCCGGGCGACGTCCAGAAACTGGGCGGACTCAGGCTTGCCGCGGCGGGCTGCCGCCAAGAGTAGATTCGCCGAACGTCTAACTCGGACTCAGAGTCGTCCAGTCGGACGCTAGGGGGGGCCAGGTCGAGAGAATCGTACATGGCTTTTTGACAGCTGGCTAAGACCCTCTAAACCTAAAAGAGCCTTGTGCCCGGGCACAGCCCCGATTTTCCATCTTCGAACTGAGAAAAATATGACATGACGAACTTGATGCAGGAAATAAGTAGGGTGCGGTGGTATACCGACCCTCTGCAACGGTGTGAGTGAGTTTAGCCTGACTCGGAGTTCTTCTTGGTGTTCTTCAAGTTCATGCTGCGGACTTCAAGTTGGAGATGAATCATTGATCGGACTCGTACTACAGTTCCTCTACACAGAAGTCCTCTACTTCAACAAAATATCTGATTATTATCATCGTCGGGCCCTAATATTACGAGCTTGTCCAGTACCGTAGGTACCTCAGGCTATCTACGGTACCGTAGGTACCACGGTACCTTAAGATGCATACTTGGTACCGTACCAGCAAGTACCGTACCGTAGGTACTGCGGTAGGTGGTACCGTAGGTACTA
>JACLAA010003663.1_pt1 | contig 16519 bp, 9 predicted proteins | sample 8027891 | NCBI WGS metagenome assembly JACLAA01 (sample SAMN15724900, study PRJNA655200) | protist metagenome | isolation source: fluorescence activated cell sorting (FACS) single amplified genomes of... | place: Spain: Blaines Bay Microbial Observatory, Mediterranean Sea | collected 2016-01-19 | reverse complement strand
CCATATAATCGTGAGGCTCGATTTGCGTCACGTAGGGGTTAAACGTTAAACCCAAACCAGTCACAAACTTTTCTGCGACGGCTTGCCAATCTACGTTTGGATACGCGGACATGTGCGCGTTGTAGTTCCCGACTGCACCCGCCATCTTGCCGTACAATGGCACCTTGGGAATCTGAGCGCGTTGTCTCGCCAATCTGTACGCCACGTTCGCCAGCTCCTTCCCTAAAGTCGTCGGCGATGCCGGTTGACCGTGCGTTCTCGACATCATCGGTACATCAGCATTCTCTACCGCCATCGTAGACAAAGTATCCACAATTTTATCCATTTCTGGCAACAAAACTTCCACGCCGTCTCTCAACATAATAGCGTGCGACAAGTTGTTAATATCCTCAGATGTGCACGCGAAATGGACAAACTCTAGCGCCTTTTTCAACTCCGCGTTCTCTTTCAATGCGTCCTTGATCACGTATTCGACCGCTTTCACGTCGTGATTCGTCGTGCGTTCGACTTCTTTCACCTTCATCGCTTCGCTCGGCGAAAAATTCTTCAAATAGTTCTCTAAGAACTGATTGGCTTCGTTGGAAAATTTTTCCACCTCAAACACCTCGGGGATTTCCGAGAGGGTTTGTAACCATCGGATTTCCACCGTCACGCGTGCTTTAATCAACGCGTACTCGGAAAAAGCAGAGCGCAAAGATTTCGTTTTCGAACCGTATCGACCGTCGATCGGGGAAATGGCGACGAGCTCGGAAAGCGCGTCCAAGTTTTCCGCCGCAGCCACCTTGACAACCCCGCGACGATGATGGTTTTCTCGAGGACTCTGCTTTCGTTGTTTAAAAGTGGATGACGCTCGGCGTCCGGAAGCAGAGACATCGACGCGATGCAAGAGAGCGCACGATGGAGTGACGGATGCCGCAATCATTTTCTATTCGCGATGGGCTTTAAAAATGTGCGGGGTATCAAAGGAAAGCGCGCGTTGGTGGTTTTTCTTTTGCGGGAGAAAAGGGAAAAGGCAGAAATTTTTTTTTTGAATGATTTTGAATCCGAGACCAAATGAGAAGAGGCCAAGAGGGAGAGAGTGCGAAACGTATAAAACACATATAATACAAAACATTTATTTCTAAACCGAGACTACTTCGTCGTCTTCTTCTAATTCTTCTTTCGCGATGAACTCTCTGAACCTGGATTCGCGTCTGCGTCTTCGCTGACTACCTATGGCGACGCTGTGAGATGCGTCGCGAACTTTACGTAACAAGTGCATAGCGGGACCGTCAACAACCGTCTCGACGCCTATACCAAGCGTGAAGGCGGTGTCGGTCGTGCTTTGCTCGATTTCTTTTTCTCCTTCTTCTTCTGTAACTAAGAAAACGCGCTCAGTGCCAGAACTGCGTCCTTTTGCGAGCGATGCTAAAGCGACTCGACGTGAAAAGACTAATTTTTCCAACGCTTTGCCGGTTTCGCAGTACGAAGGGTCTTCGAGGTCAGATCGACAGACCACGTTGGTGATGCCAACACCTTCAGCTTCGAGCGCATCTTTTGCGGCTCTTAACTGACCGGCTCCACCATCGACTAAGATAACATCCGGCAGAGGCGTCTGCGATTGGCATCTTTTTGAAATCGCTACTCGAATGCCTTCGTAATCATCCGACGGGTTCACCAAATTCACAGGAAGGTTATATACTTTGTGTTTACCAGAGGACTCCGTGGAACCATCGAAACGCGCGAAGGCGGCTACGGCGTGTTCGCCCGCAAAATGTGAACAATCTAAACCTTCGATAGAAAGGTCCGAGAGGTTCGCGAGAGTAGAAGTCAAAGGTGATTCCATGTTTAAGGCATAGGAAAGCGTCGTCAAAACGTCATTTTCAGATTTGATCGATTCCACTTCTTCTCGGGCATTTTCCAGAGCTAAGCTCGCCAAAGCGTTCAAATACGTTTCATTCTTCTTCGTTTTAACCATACGCTTACGGATACCGAGCGACTTGAACGCCACTCCAGCTTCTTTCGCGTCTTGGAATTTGTGGGGAATATACACTGAATCGGGCAACGAAACCAATCGCGCCGACGCGTACGTGGACTCGATGGTGCGCTGACAAGCCTCGGCCAAATCAAGGGTTGTTGATTCATCTTCGTCGTTGTCATCGTACGTTTCAACCGTCGTCCCTAAAACATCCAAAACATTTCCATCTCTCACGCGCGCGATTTTCACGGAAATGAATCTTCCAGATTTCACCGCTGCGCATACGTCCACATTCCAATTTTTCCTCTCCTCCTCACTGAGCGATAAGAACGCAGCTAACGAGCCGTTACTTTTGGAATCCTCAAGATTTTGTATCCACGTGTTTGATAACGACTTTAGTCTATCCACAATTCTTGGGTCCTCGTTTGCGCACGTGTTTTCCACGTGTTCCATTGCCTCTCCAATCTTATTCTCGAAAATCAAGCGGGCCGCTGTGATGCGATTGTTCAGCGTTTCCGTTGCATCTTGGTCGCCGTATCTCACGCGAAAACGCGCTCCTCGAAGATCAAGCGCCGTATCTACGCTACGTGACAAATTACGTGCCTCTCTGTAGGTTGTCTGCGTAAATATCCACTTATTATCGAAAGTTCTAGGGTCGGATGTCTCTTTAGATGAGCTGTTTACGACAAACATTTTACCGTCAGGCGAGAGAACAATATACGCAGCTTCGGATCTCGGGACGTCTTTGAGCAAGATGTTCATTCGCGGCCTTTCACGTTGGATAATTCTGGCCTCTAGTGCGAGTGCATCGGCTTCGCCACCCGGTGTCAAAACGCAATCTATTGACTCCGCCTTGTATAACAACGCCCGGTGACGAGCCGAGTTGTCAAGGACGCCTGGAGTTAAATACGAGGAGGTTCTGGAGCGCAAAGATTTCGCTTTGCCAACGTATAAGGACTTGCCGTTCTTATCGAGAAAACGGTACACGCCACATTTGGCAGGAAGTGTTTTCTGCATCTCGCGGATCTTCTTCACTCGAGAAATTGTAGCTTCGTCGAAACCGTAGTGTTTCGTAAGAATCGCTTCGGCGTTGCCGAGAGAGGAAGAGGAGGATTTTCCAGAAGCGTCCATCAAATCTCCCAGTATCGTACCATCTTTCTCCATATACGCTTGATTTTCCCGCTTTTGTCTTTCAGCTAATGCGTCCTCCTTCATTTTCCTTTCCAAAGCTTTCGTCTTGGTCGTCGCTCTTATGAAACCTTCCGAGTTAGGTTCTCGTCGTTGTCGCCATCTCTCCAAAGCGCGCTCCACTTCTTCGTCGTTTATAGTTCCACCATGATTGTTGTTATCGCTATTATTAGAACTACTTTTGGATAGCATAGTTCCTACGGACATTTTCTCGGCGTCAATTTCTTCAGACATGATATCAAATAAGGACCGCTCCGAGGATTCACTTCCTTGTGTGGCAGATTTTGGCGTCACATTGTACTTTTCGTTGTGCAACGCTTGTTTTCGACGTCTCCGCTCGACTTCTTTCAAAGCGGACTTCATTGCGTCAGTTTCTTTATCTGCAAATAAAACAGCTTCGCCACTTTTATTTCTCGCCGCTCTGCCCATCATTTGCATCAAACTTCGCGACGATCTCGCAAACCCAGAAACATCCGCGTCTAATATAGCCACCAACGAAACGCGAGGTAAATCTAAACCTTCGCGAAGTAATTGGGCACCAACAACTACGTCAAGCTCACCGAGTTGAAGTTTTGCAAGCCGTTTTGCTCTCTCCGGAGCTGCGAGTTCAGAGTGCATCCAATCCGCTCGTAATCCTTTGCCGGTTAAATACGCAGCTAAATCCTCGCAATCAGCTTTTGTCAACGCACAAACCAGAGAAGCTTCACCCTTCCGTGCGCGCTTTTCTATCATGGAGGCGAGTTTGGGAAGTTGGTTCTTCTTCGGTAACACTTCCGTCGGCGGGTCTAATATTCCGCTTGGTCTGACAACCATATCTACGCTCCCTTCTTCGCCACCGGACCACTCGTGCTCGTCGTCACCAGGAGTGGCCGAGACGAGTAGGCATTTCGGGACGCGTTGCCAGAATTCATCTCCAGTTAACGGTCGATTGTCCAAAGCGGAAGGTAAGCGATACCCGTACTTCACTAAGCTTTCCTTTCGACTTTTATCGCCGCCAGACATGGCACGTAATTGCGGCAGCATGACGTGCGATTCATCGGCAACCAGTAACCAGTCTTCATTGTTCTCGTGAGAAAAATAGTCTAACAGCGTCACTGGCGGCTCACCGGGTTTTGCTCCACGGAGGTGTCTAGAGTAATGCTCCGCGCCTGGACACCATCCTATGTCTCTGAGCATTTCTAAATCTGCAGAAACTCTCTGCCTCAACCTATCCGCCTCTAACACAGCGTCTTCTTCCCGAAGCTCGTGTTCTCTACAGACCAGCTCCTCGTTGATCGATTTTACAGCCATCGTGACGCGTTCTTTTGGCGTCACGTAGTGCACTCGCGGCCAAATCGTCATGGCGTTAATATATTCAGTCTCGTGTTGTTGTTCTTTTTCGTTATATACGACGCGTTTGCCTTCCAAGAAATCTCCGCTATGTTTGTCCAACGTAATATCCACGTGTTCATTTGAGTACGGCGGCCATACTCGGATTTCTACTTGGTCTGTTCCTTTATTTCTCGTTCTAAACTGCCCACGCTCGACCGCTCCAAACGCCGGTGCGCGTTCATACAGACACTCCGTTTCGAGCTTATTGATGATCTTCTCGGCGTTCCCATACTGTCCCACTTCACCGTCTTTGCCTAAAAATAAAGCCGCATCGACAAAATCTGACGGCAATCCCAAACCATACAAACACGACACCGAAGCCACAATGACTGGTGTTCTATTCGTCGATTTCGCTTCAACCAAAGCTCTCGTCGCGCGATGTCGCAACGCATCTAAATCCGGGTCTACCGCAGATCTCTTTTCGACGTATCGACCTCCACGACAACTCTCCGGTATGTAGACGCTAAAGTGACTCACGAAAAGCTCAACCAAATGCGACGTTCGTAAATACCCTCTCAACTCCCTGGCAACCTGCGCTGCCAATGTCTTATTCGGCACAACAACCAATACCGGCTTCTCATGTTCCGCGATGACGTTCGCGACTACGAACGTTTTCCCCGTACCCGTGGCGCCGCGCAAAGAGACAAACTTCCTGTCCTTCTCTTTTAACAATTTTAGAGTTTTTGCAATCGCTGAAGGTTGGTCTCCCGGTTGGAACGGGGCCGTGACATCCCTATGATTCTTCGCGTAAGACGTAGATGCGCTCTCGTTCGATATTTTTCTATTTGGAGTTGTTGTTGATGATGATGATGACGACGACGGCGATGACGATGCGCACGTCGCCCGCCGTCTGGCGATGACGCTTCGGATTTGTCGACGCGACAAAAACATGCTTCCACCACCCACTTCCCGCAGAGAAGAAACGTCAACCAACCTTTTTCTTCTCCTATTCCTGCTGTTGGATGATACGAATAAATACTCAGCAGTAACGAAATTGGTTGTTTTTGTTGTCGTTTGACTCTTAAAAGCGGTAGTAGTGGTGGTGGTGTGCGCGTGATGACGAACACAAAAGCTCATGTGATTAATGACGCAAAAGTGAATATCTTTGTCAGTTTGGTGTAAAAGTCGTGGCTCACTTTTTTTCTTGTTCGAGGGAGGTTTGCACTTTGCACAGAAAAACACAACAGAAAAAAGAGAGTTAATAAATGAAATGAATTCGAAGAACATCCAAGCTGCGGAGCAGGCAGCCGGATTGATCCGAATAACCGGGACGGAGGAACTCTTGCGCGATGCGAAATACATTTCTCGAGCGGACGCGGCAGACGTCGTGGACTTTGCCATTCAACGGTCGATTGCGAATACGAGCAAATGGGGGATTCCTACGCTCCATTGTTTCAGTTGCTCGGCGACGAACGCGAGGATGTTAGGGAGGCGAGGGGAGATGTACGCGGAGAGAATGCGGAGGAGAGAAGATGGAGACGATGATTATTATGATGATGATACTTCTAATAATGATTTGAACGTTTGGGTGGTTCCTTTGAGCGCATTGCAGAACGTTTTGGTATTGGATAGCGCAACGGTGATGACAACTGAAACAGATAACGGGAAAAGCGAGAGGAGTCGCGGGAAAAGATTCAAACTGAAACCGTCCGTGGTTATACACGCAAGGAATTTCGAGAAAAAAACGTGGACGAAGTGTAAAATTGTGGACGTGGTAACCTCTAAGCGCGCAATCGATGACATCGTCAACGCGATCGCAGGACAGAATATCGTGGACGTGTCGTTCGAAGGCGTGGTGCCGTTAAGATTGTGCGAGGCGAAAGGGTTCTTGAAACAGAGAGAGGTGAGGAGAATAGTGGAAAGAGCGGCGAGTTTTGTAGTGTTGAAGGAAGTAATCGAAAGTAGGGATAGTAACGTGTACGATCTGGACAAGCGCGAACAGAGGAAGAGTTCAGGTGGGAACTTTAACAACAGAAGAAGTAATTATAGCAGAACGAAAAGTGACGCCGCCGCCAGGAGGAACACTGCTGAGAGTGGTACTAAGGTTTCCGTTCACGCGGGGACGAAGATTGCCACCATAGGAAGTCCATTTGGTGTGCTCAGCCCGAACATATTTTCGCGCTTGCTCAATCGGGGGTGCATTTCGAGTGCATTGGTGGCGATAGCGAATCAAGGTACGAGTAGCAACATAAACGGCGTAGTATCACCGGCGGTTTCCGTGGTTGACTTGTCTATCGCTTTAAAGCCTGGAGCCGAGGGATCGCCAGTTTTCCTCGACGAAAGTACCAGTAGATCAAAGGGTCAACCAATAGTTGTAGGTATACTCATACCACCTTTATCGTTTGCAAAAGAGCGAGATGGTGGTTCGAGCCGCGGTGCGTTTCCTCTGATGATACACGCGCCGTGGATATTAGGAGATGACGCCGATAATACTCTAGATGACGATATGCCCCTAACTACGAACAAAATCGTATCGGCGGCTAGAAATGCCACAGAATCGGTGTGCCGGGTTGAAATTCTAGACGGCGCACACTTCGGTAGCGGAATATTGATTTCTAAAACCGGTGATGATGGCGACTCCTCGGAAGGTATAGTATTAACCAATCGGCACGTCGTACTGCCGGCGATACAGGAGGAAAAGCATAGCAAGAACGCGATTACTTTGCGATTTTCAAACGGAAGTTGGAGACGTGGCGTCGTACAAAGAGTAAGCAAAGGTCCTCTAGACTTGGCACTTGTGCGTGTACTCTCTCTAAAAAATGGAGGCCGTGGAGCGCTTCCAATCGTGTTACCAACGAGGCGACCTGCGCGAAAACAACGCTCCCCGGCAATCGGTGATGAAGTACTAGTCGTTGCGCACGACGATCGGTTCGGGAACAACGTCAGGAAAAGAAAGTTCGATAAAGCGTCACCGGAAGTTAATCACGGATACGTATCCAAGATTGCTGGGAAGAAGACCATGATCGTAACTTCAGCTTCTGTCAGAAGTGGTGCTAGTGGTGGGGCTTTAGTTGACGGAAGGACAGGACATCTTATAGGTGTCGTCACGAGTAACGCGCGGTTGGCGACAAGAAGTGGTGGAGCCAATGTATACACGGACGTCAACTTTATAGTCAATGTGAGCGAAACGCAAGGTGGGATAGGTGAGATAATGGATTCTTACGAGCGCGACCAAGAAGTTATAGACGCGTGGGACTTACGTTCCGATAATATGCGCAGTAGGCTGTGAAAACACGCCATTCTTGTATTTGCTATGACATATTACTATACTAAACTATCTATATCACTCAAGTCGTGGAAGCTTCCTTTCCTCGAAGGCAAGGATGTTAAAAATCCACTTTGCGATCTGTTGAAAGAACCGCGTAAGTTGGAAACGGAACTGCTCAGTGACCGGCTCCCGTTTCGGCGCAGACCACCTCCTCCGCCAATCAGAGAGCTTCCGTCACTTCCACTTCTACTTCCACGTCGTCCCACACCACGACTATTATCGCTATCGCCATTTCTCCTGGCATTTCTCAACCTTCGCCTATTTTCTCTTGTGCGTCGCACAATCGATACGCACTTAAAGTAAAGCATCTCCCACACGCCGGAGAATACAAATTTCGAGCATCCGAAGAAACCGGCGAGAATATACACGCACCACCAGAACATATCGTTTGCCTCGTGCGTGTGGGAGGAAGCAGACGAAGGAGCGAGACCTGCAGCGGCAGCTATATCGCTCGCAGAGGCACTGGCACTCCTACCAACACTATTATCTGGGGTTAAAATACTCGCCGCGGCTATCTTAGATGAGATGATGTTAATGGCCGCCCCTATCGCCCAGTCCACGTTGTATCGTCCCACATTGTTGCCCACCGTAAACTTCAAATCCTCAGGCAAAAGCATACCATCTTTCAACATAGCTACGATGAAGGCGGCGCTGAAGCAATATTTCGACAAGTCGATTTCTTCCCATTTCTTCTGGTCCTTTCTAAACCTCTTTTTCACTACATCTCCCCACGACTCTGCGCATAACTTCTCCCCGGCGCGTTGGAAATCCCTAATCGTCGTCGTTTTGCCTAATTTGAAAAACTCCGCGGTGTAATGGAAATTCTCAGTCGCTAAAAACTTACCGTCGAACGGAGGTAAGTGCTCTTTACGCATCCCACACGGAGTTCTAGGACAATCCTTTGTGTTCTCTGCTAACCCTAACAGTTTTTTCGTCATTGCGTAACACGCCGTGAAATTACCCGTAGGTTTCGACGGCCCTGCGCCTACGGCTAATGCTTCACCGTGTTGCACGGTAGTTTGCGGCGTCCATCCTCTATTCGTGCACGGGTTATTCGGTTTCTCCCCAGTTGTTTCATACTCTCTTCGCAACATCGCGTGATACTCTGCTCGCGCCGCCTCGTGTCCTAAACCGAGTAAACTCGACGCGTATAAATGTTTGACCGAATTGCCTACTCTGACCGTTTCCTTGTGTTTCTTCTGCACCACGTTCTTGGCTGTCGCGTGCGGAACCGCATACGTGACTTGCATACTCGCACCTCCAAGTTCCAAAACTCCGTAAGTCTCTTTTGGTGTTTTCTCCGGTGATAACGCGTTAAACGCGTAATTCACCGCCGTCCACCCGTATGACGCTTCCTTCGTCCCCGGCAACACACTCGCCCACTCGTCTTTTTCAAACGAGAACGGTGATTCTCTCAAGGTTTCTCTGCAAGCATCGATAATCGATTCCGATAAATGCTGCTCAATATGCCTCAAACCCGCGGTTGCCATCAAATGTATCTGCGTCTCTTTCCAATTCTCCATCGGGACAGACTCTCTGGCGAAGTTCAACAAAGGCCGCAACGCGGCGTCGATGCCGCTCGGATCCAAAGCTCTCGCCGAGAGACCTGGCGTCGTTTTGAACGATTTCGTTGGCAAAATCAACTTTGGCGTCACGCTCGCGTCTTTCCCATACGTCGTTGTCGTAATGCTACTCGTGGCTGCGACGCGAAACACGTGACACCTCGTCCCCGTACTCCCGGCGTCGATAATAATCACGTGCTTGAAGTGTGGATGTCTGAATAATTTCGGCAGCGCTTTCCCGTAGTGCAACGTGAACAAACAAAACACGAGAACGAGCGCGAGCATTTGCAAACTTTCGAGAAAGCGCTTCATCTGTCCTCTCTTGTTATTATTATTAGTGTTGTTATTGTCATTGCGTCGTTTCTTCACCGGAGTCGTCGTCGAAGTCGTCGAGGCAGGAAAGTGATGATTGTAATACCCGCCAACACGAACGTTCCTCCGATGGTGTCGCCCCCCAGCGTTATAATGCGTATCAATCATAATACTCGTTTTAATGACCTACCACCGCTTTTTGTACTAGTATTACACGTCGTCGTCATCGTTCAAACAACACCGTTTTATTATAAAGAGAAGATGGAAGAGAGAAGAAAATCTGATGATGGAATTTCATCTCACAAAAGAAAGAAAAAAAGAGCATTGCAAGAGTCGAAAGAAAAAAATTGAAATTTCACTTTCGTCTCGTTGGAAGACTTTTTTTAAGAAGCAGAAAAGCTTTTTTACAACACGAGTCGAAGTAGAATTGTGTTTGTGTACTTCTTATTCTTCTTCATTCTTCTTCTTCTTCTTCTTTGAACAACGAGAAGAAGAGAGAAGCTTTTTGTGCGAGACAACTACAACTCTCTCTCTATATCTCTCTCTCTCTCTTTCACACACACGCACTCGTAACGCACTCAAAATAAGCTTCGTAAGAGTGCTTTTTCGGAAGAGTTTTGAAGAAGAGAGGAAATCACACGAGCAAAACAAACAAACAAAAATGTCATCCGGCGTGTCTGGACGAAAAACGAGAGAGGAACGCAAACGCGAATTCGAGTTGGAAGAAGCGAGAAAGAAAGGTTTAATCGCCCCAGAATTAGACGAAGATGGCAAAGCGATTAACCCACACATTCCCCAATACATGGCCGCGGCGCCGTGGTACGCCTCAGAAGGCGACGGGAAGAAAGGTCTGAAGCACCAGAAAGATTTCAGAAAGAACAAAGAAGACCCGAACGTACATTCGATTCAAGAGGAAGAGAGAAGAACGAGAGAACGCGCCGCCGCAACGACGCAAAGGTATAATAAACACAATACTAACGATAAAGTTAAAATTTTAGCGTCGTCGTTTGGAGGAGGATTTATAACAACAAAGTTCCGCAAAGGCGCCTGCGAAAATTGCGGGAGCATGACACACAAGAAGAAAGACTGTTTAGAACGCCCGAGAAAACACAACGCGAAGAAAACCGGGAAGGATCTGAAACTCGACGAAGTTTTCAAAGAGGAGGATTTCAACAGGAACAGAACGTACGAACAAAAACGAGACAGGTACAAAGGATTTTTAGCAGAAGATTACGAGAAAGTCGTGGAGAGGTACGAGGAAGTGGAGGAGATGAAAGCCGAGGCGGCGAAGAAGAGAGAGTTGGAAAGGGCGTTCAAAAAGGAGAATAAAGAAAAGAACGGAGGAGAAGGCGACGATATCGACGACGACGACGAAAATGACGACGATAGCGACGAAGGCGGGGAGACGGCAAAAGAAAAGAAAGTGAATGATATCTATGCTTCGGATACGGACTCAGATGAAGACGAGGAGAAGCTCAAAGCGAACGAGGACGCCGGGTTTGGGAAGATTGAAAAGCGGATTCGAGCGCCCGGCGGAGGCGCTTCCGGGACGGTGAGAAATTTGCGCCTGAGGGAAGATACGGCGAAATATCTGAGGAATTTGGACCCACAATCGGCGTTTTACGATCCTAAAACGAGGTCAATGCGCGAAAACCCAACTCCGAATGCTGACCCGAACGATAACTTCTTCCGCGGCGATAACGCGGCGAGAAATACCGGCGAGACGACGAATTTCGCTTTGATGAATGTGCACGCCTGGGAGGCGACGACGAAACACGGGCAAGACGTTCACGTGCAAGCGGCGCCGTCGCAAGCGGAATTGATGTATAAGAAGTTCAAAGAGAAGAAATCGAAATTGGACGAGACGCAAAAGACCTCGGTATTGTCTAAATACGGCGACGCGTCGGCGGGGAAGTTAGAAGATGCACCGGAAGGTTTAGTTTTAGGACAAACGGAAAGGTTTGTCGAGTACGATCGATTCGGTAGGGTCATTTCGGGTGGTGGTGGTGTTGGCGAACTTAAAACTATAGCTACATCGCGGTACGAAGAAGATGTGTTGGTGAACAACCACACGAAAATATGGGGATCCTATTGGAACCAAGGGAGATGGGGCTACGCGTGTTGCCATTCGTGCGTGAAATCATCGTATTGCGTCGGGATTAAAGGCATCGAGGATGGAAAAGCGGCGGAGGAATTGATGAAAGCAAACATGGAGCGCGCGAAAGAGCGCGCCCTGGAAAAGCGAGAAGATAATAGCAAGAAGTTTGCAGAAAAGGCAAAAGATATTTGGGGCGCCGACGCGAAGGACGTTCAACTCGACCCGGCAAAACTTGGCGAAGCGTTGAGAAAAGAAGACGAACGTCTGCGAAAAGAGAAACAACGTCGAGAACAGGGCGGAAAGGAGGATGGAAGCGATGGAGCAGAAGACGAAGAAGGTGATGTCGGAAACGGAAAGAAACTAAAGAAAAAGAGAGTCAAATACAACGATTCGCACGAAGTTGGCGTCACCGAAGAAGACATGGAAGCGTACAGAATGATGCGGGACAGAGGCGAAGATCCGATGAAGGGCGACGGGACGAATGGCTACGACATGGTTTAGAAAAAAATAGGTGATATTTTTAAATCTAGATATTGGTACTAGAGGTGACATTGCGCATTTTAGTGTATTAGTTTGCCGTAATCATCAATTCGCTTTGCAAACTCGCCGTCGTCGACGACACTTTTGCGATCCATTGGTCCAATCTATCCGCCAATTCTCGAATCTGCGGCTTCAGCAAAATCCTCGGCATCGCCCACGTGACGACGACTTTCGAACTGACTTCATCGATTTCTCCTCTAATCAACCCAGCTGATAACGTCTTCATCAACAAATACTCCACCCCATCTACGGTGAGCTTTGTTCTCACCGCAATGTCTGCCAAATCAATCTCTCTTTTCTCCGCCGGTAACTCAAACACGATTCTCAAAAACGCCAAAATCGTTATCTTCTCCCTCAACTTTCTCTCGTGCGCCACCAACGCCGGCTGCGCGTTCAACTGTTCCGCGTATCGTTCGCACAACAAATCATACGCGTTCAAATCACCATCGTTAAATACTTGCACCATATCTAATAACCAACCAAACTCGCTTCCGTTTTCTTTCGAAATATACTTTGAAATCGGATGCGCCAAAAACTCCGCAAAATTATACACGCCTTCGCCTAAAAGCGCGGCTAACGCTAAATCCACCGCCAACTCCGTCGCCACTTCGTCTCCTAAAGCCGTCGCATCTACGTACGCCATGTACAAAATCCCCGACCCGTAAAAGTTTGCAAAGTCTCTGTCGTGTTTATACAACTGCGCGGCTAAGTAATGATACGCCGCCGAGACGCTCGGATCCGGCGCCTTCCACTGCGCGAGATCTTGCTTCGCGTCCTTCGCGACTTCCGTCTTCGCTTTAGATTCGTCGCCGCCGTGTAAATACAACAACGCGATGTGCAATCTGACGTACACCACTGCCTCTTCAAAACTCGTCTGCCTGGTCGTTTTAATCTTCTCCATCGCGGATGTTAAAAATTCAATAGCTTCTTCTCTGTTTTTACACCTGGAAGAGACGTGCACGGCGACTCGTGCTAAACGCAACGCGTTCAGTCGTTCCTCGAAATCGTTCACGAATATTTTATACAAGTTGACCAACAACTCTCCATCGTCTGGAGAGGGAAACAGACTTTGGTTCGCCACGGTCAGTTCTAAACTTTCCGTCAGTTGGTGCCACAGCTTTTGCGAGTATAACTCTTTCAACTCTTTCAACACTTGAAGTTTGTTTTCGACGATGTTGAGATCGCCATCGCCCCCAAAGTTTGTTGTCTTCGTTTGATGAGAAGAGATCGCGTCGTCGATGAACTGTTCGGCGGCAGAGAGAGACATTTTATTATATAATTATTGTCGTTCTTCCGTTGTTGTGGTGCAGATGAGATTCAAAATAAACGACTCTCTCCTTTATCGCTGCTCCTGTGTCGGTCGTGTACTCTCACTTTTGAAGACTTTTAAATCAGAGGAAGAGGAAGAAGACAAAGAAGAAGAAGAAGAAGACAAAGAAGAAGAGACTCTTGAGACTAAAATGAAGTGAATTTTGAAGAATTTGATGACGGGACTAAACTACAAACCGCTAAACTAAAACTAAAACTAAAACTATACTTAAAGCTCTAATAATACATTTCTGTATCATCATCGCGAGGAAGCCATCAAGGATTTGATACCGTTGGCCACGATTTCCACGTGCTCTACTATCCTCTCCTCTTTTTCTCTCTTTTCGCGTTCAACATCCGTTAATATCTCAATGCGCTTTTTGGACAGCGTTCTGGCTTCTTGATGCGAGAGTTGACAGAAGAATCCTAAACCGATATCGACGAAGAGTTTATTAGTATTGTCCACGGCGAGGTCGCAGAGAATTTCAGAGCCTAAATCTATGCGAACTGTTGTCGTCGTCGGTTCTTTTTTATCTTCTTCATCTTCTTCTCTTCCTTCTTCGTTCTCTCGTTTTGCGGGGGTGGTTGTCTTTTCTAAGCTTTCGATTTGTGTCAACAACGAGCGATAGTCCGCTATTTTTTCTTCCACTTGAACTCTCTCTTCGTGCGCCTTACGTAACTCAGGCTCCAACTTTTGAGAGAGAAAAGCGCGATAGGAATTGAGCACTTGTTGACGTTGTCGGTATTCCTGCTCCGGGTCCATTGTTATGTGTGTGCGTATATACTCGTATAGTCGTCCGTTTTTAATGAGGAACAAAAAAGGACGAACAACAAAATGCGACAAAAAACTTAAAAAGACCAAAAGAGGGATGACTACCGTACGATGATGTGTATGAATGTTTTGTTATATTTGTTAAAAGTACAAGATTCTTATATTAGAAATATAATACCGTTATTGTAGTTGTAGTTGTTTTGCTAAATCCAGTCGTAGTTTGCTGTTGCTGATGCTCGTCGCGTCTCTTTTTCTCTCTGCTCGAAAACGCGCGTCGCAAGTGTTTGTTCTCTAAAAACGCTGGTCATCTCTCTCTCTCTCTCTCTCTCTTTCTCCATTCTCTCCACAATACTCGCAAGTCGTCTATATCTTTTTATTTTCTTTTATTTATTATCGAATCGGTTTACATCTTCTTTCTTCTTATTCGTTTTTCTTTTTGTGTTTTGTTGGATTCAAATCTTTCCTCGAGGCGGCGTCGAAGGCCTACCGCCCATCATCGACGTGAAACCACCCATAAGTTTCCGCTCCGCAGGTTTCAAAATCTGGAAAGAGCACATCAAGTTCTCATCGACAGTCATCATCGCCCCGGCGTTATCAAACTCCCCGCAATAATTCGGAGCCGAAAAGACCGTCACGAGCTGCCGCTTCCCAAAGAATTCGTATCCGTTTTCGACAACCTGGTGCGCACGCACGACTAAATCAAAGTCAAACTTCTCCAAAAACTCCGCGACAACGTCTGTACCGTACGTGTAACTAACGCCTCTATCATTTTCACCCCAACCAGTGATATCCGCTTCTGGATCTGACCACAAAAAGTCGCAGAGCATGCCCATGTCTGGAATATCAGTCGGTCTTTTGATTTGTACAATTTGCTGTAAGTCCTTCAACTCCGGCGAAGGTCCCCCGTGGATGCAGAAAATCTTCTCGTCTACGATTGCCGCGAATGGTAAGCAGTTGAACACGTCGCAAAATACTCTCCAAAGTTTAATGTTATACCGACGCTTACACTCGTCGTAAAAACCGTAGATTCGACTAATCGCGTTACACTCGTGGTTGCCTCTCAAAAGGAAAAAGTTCTCCGGATATTTGACCTTGTACGCTAAGAGCAAACATATAACTTCTAAGCCTTGTTTCCCTCGATCGACGTAATCTCCTAAGAAGAGGTAGTTCGCTTCTGGTGGGAACCCTCCGTACTCAAAGAGTCGAAGTAAATCTGAATACTGCCCGTGCACATCACCGCACACCTTCAGCGGCGCTTCCAACTCCAACAGGCACGGTTGCGCGAGGAAAATTTCTGTAAAGATGACGATGTCATAAGAAGAAAGAGAGAGAGAGAGAAATAACGTGTGGTCACGTCAGTGTATGAAGAGATAGACGAGGAGGAGGTCGAGAGAGTGATCCTTCGACGCTCAAAAAGAAAGTAAAAAAATGTGTTGGGAAGTCCAAGAGCTCTCTTTTTTTCTCGGAGAGAGGAGAGAAGAAATTTGAACTGCTTTTTTTCTCCTCTCGCGTTTGTTTTCCAACGACCTTCGCGCAACACGATCGATTTGGGAACGAAATTGAGTTTCGATTTCGCCCGCGCTCGCGTCCATCTGCCTCGAACACGGCCATTCCATCCCTCAGAGCGCGTTCACTACACTTTCCTGCGTTTGAATCGACCGCGTTCTGTGCTGATTTCTATTCGCGAGTCGTCGTAACGCTTCCCAAATTCACACTCCCCCGAATTTGCGATTGGTGTGAGTGAGTCTTTTTTTTCCGAGAGCGCTCGAATTTAGGCGGAAACAAAAAATGAAATTCGAAATCGACCGTACCTCTCGCCGACGCGCACAAAGCGCGTATCTCCCCTTCCGCTAATTGCACAGTGCGATTATTCGGTTGTCCTCTCACGCTCAATAATCGCTCGATGATCGAGTCTACGTCGAGCGTATTTGCGTGCGCCATTTCGGGCAGTTAAAGAGACAAATTCAAGTGCGTCGCTTCCAAAAAACACAATCTCTGTCTCGCGAAGAAGGACTCGTTCTCGCGATCCTTATTCTCGCGCGTATTCGTCCGCACTTTATCCGTCTCTTTGATAAGTGGGAGAATTAACTCGGGCAATTGCCTTTTAACTTTGTCGAAACAAAGAAAACTGTGAGGAGAAAAA
>JACLAA010006050.1_pt1 | contig 16526 bp, 9 predicted proteins | sample 8027891 | NCBI WGS metagenome assembly JACLAA01 (sample SAMN15724900, study PRJNA655200) | protist metagenome | isolation source: fluorescence activated cell sorting (FACS) single amplified genomes of... | place: Spain: Blaines Bay Microbial Observatory, Mediterranean Sea | collected 2016-01-19 | reverse complement strand
AAATGTCTTAGCAACGGACGAAAGCGATTACGACAGCGATGACGAAGAGGAGGAAGCATTATCTGATTTGCGTTTGATTACACCGGAATCGTGTAATTCTGGTGCCAAACATGTTCTTCTCGATTGGCTCGAGGCACACGTGAAGTATACCGGTTCTGGCGAGTGCGGAGATATCGGCAACAGTCGAAATGGTTTTAGTAATGATAATGATAGTAATACTAGTAACGATGGCATGCATTTGAGTTCGGATTCTAAAATCTTGTTATCGAGCGATGAGATTGGAAGCGGAGGGTATTTGCCGTTCGCGAGTTTTGAAGTGACCATTAGCGTGATTGGAGGGAAAGCGACGTATTTATCCGAAGACGCGATTCCACTGATTTATATCACTCGTGACGATCTCGTGAAAGAAAACTCGCGCGTAAGGGTAGAACTCGGGAAAACGACTGTTTATTTAGACCCGAGGAAAGAGCACGCGAATTTACTCGAACCTTGTTTAGGCGTGTCCGTGATGCCTTCATACGGGCGGTATAAACATCTCGGTGACGTTGCGCCTGGAGAGAGTTACAAGAAAGTCGCGATTGAAGTTTTGAAACGCGTGCGAGTGTCGTTATGGGAGGAGGCCCAAATTATGCGAAATGAACAAAATTGTTTCCAAATCCCAGGAGGCTCTATGCTTTGCGGTAAACCTATTGGATCGCATCGAGACCCGCTGGCGAAAGGCATCGCGTGGAGCATCGCGAACGATCCAAACTGTTACGCGAGCGTCGTCGAAGTGAAATGTAAGGATTTACCAACGCACCCTCGGAAAGCGATGAAAGCGTTACGACACGCGTTACAAGCGGCACATTTGCGAGCACCAGCTATTTGTTTACTTTTAGATCTAGACGCGGTGTGTAAAAAACAGCCAGAAGGGGCTGAAGATGCGGGTGAAATGGACGACGCATATCACATCGCGGCGTTACTCGCGGATGAGATTAAATATTGCGTAAACATGGAAACCGTTTGTTTCGTGGCTACGGTGCAAGAAAAAGAGAACGTGGCTAAACCTTTGCTCGATCAAGAGGTATTTATTAAGTTTCAGGATATTGGACCTATGGAAGACGACGCTCGTAAAGAGTCTTTAATGTTAATTTCCGCCGGCTTGAACTTTTCCACCTCCGAGGACGTTGCGGAGGATATTGCGCAAGACAGAAAAACAATCGGATACGACTTACGGGATTTAGACATTCTCGTCACTCGCGCAATTCAAAACGCGTTCAAACGGTTAAACTTAGACGAAGATCCTGAGTTTCAAAAGCGAAAACACGGTGGAGATCACGAGTTCATCCCATTAACGGTAGACGATTACGAAAAAGCGCGAGTGGACATCAAACCGAGCGGCGACGAAGGTTTAAATCTCACGGATCCATCCGTGTATACAATCGAAGGTGGTCTAAATGCCATTGGTGGATACGAAGGGGTAAAAAAGTTACTCGAGGATTGCATGATTCTTCCCGGACAGTTTCCGGAAGTTTTTGCGCAGTGCCCTTTGCGTCTGAAAACGAATGTCCTCCTTTATGGCCCTCCAGGTGTCGGGAAAACGTTCGTCGCGCACGCGGCGATTACAGAATCCGGCATGCGATGCATAAAAGTCCGAGGTCCTGAAATCATGTCCAAATTTATCGGCGAATCCGAGAAAGCCATTCGAGAAGCATTCAAACGCGCGCGCGCCGCTGCGCCGTGCTGCTTATTCTTCGATGAGTTTGATTCTATATGTCCTCGAAGAGGCTCCGATAACGCCGGCGTCATGGACCGATTAGTCAACCAGTTGTTGACGGAAATTGACGGATTCGAAGAGTTACGAGGAGTGTACGTCATCGCCACGTCGTCGAGACCGGACACGATGGATCCCGCTTTATTACGTCCGGGCCGTTTAGACAACTTGCTCTTCTTAGACTGGCCAACGGAGAAAGAGCGATACGACATCATGTGGAAACTCACCAGAAATATCAAGACAGACCCAGACGTAAACCTTTGCGCCATCGCGGCGAAAGAAATGCCGAACGGCTCCACCGGCGCCGACATCAAAGGTTTACTCAGCAACTGCTCAGTCAACGCCGCCACGCGCGTGATTCAAGCGCACGAAGAAGCTTTGAAACTCGATCCTACTCTCCCAAACCCGACCGAAGTCCCGTCCATTACCGCCGAGGACGTTCGCTTAGCCCGGAAAAGCGGATTCTCGCGCATGCGAGAGGTTGATCGAAAACAGTTGGATATCGTCTACGAAAATTTCAATCGAGCGAGAAGTAAAAGCATGAAGGATAAGAAGACCGCGATTATAGACGAGAGAGATTTGAAGCAAAAGTTTGCCAGTTGATGATGTGATTCATCATCACTTTCGCATTCAACAGTTAAAAGACGAATGAAGAGGTTCAGAGTGTTGTAGTAGTAGTTTTACATTTTCTTGTTGTTGTTGTTGTTGCACTAATTAGCCGTTTCTTTCTGTCTAAATTCATTTCATAAATATTCACGCGAATAAAGAAGTGCGAACAAAGCACAACGAGAGAGAGAAGAAAGAGAAGAAATAGAAGAGAGAAGAAAAAAGAGAAGCGCTCCGTGTTGTTGTTGTTGTTGTTGTAAACGACGTAAAAATGGCCGGTGGTTCATCGTCGGATGCTTCTTCTATTCACCCGAACGCGCCGTTAACGTCTTCCTATCAGTGGAGCATTGGAACAATCTTGAGGAAAATCTTAAAAACAGTCTGGGTGATTCTCAACCTTTTGATTTTGATTGCCATCCCAGTCGTCGCGTACCAAATGCACAAACACGATTACGAACAGTTATACATAGCCTGGTTCATCGCGGGCGTTTTTGCGATGCTCTCCATTCCGATTACGTTTTACGAAGTTATTTTACATCTGGAAAACTATCGAGCTCCGAAATTGCAAAGGCACGTTATTCGGATATTGGCGATGGTACCGGTGTACGCGATTGATTGTTGGTTCGCGCTGAGATATAAGAAAGCGACTATTTATTTAGATACAGTGAGAGAGTGTTACGAAGCGTACGTGGTTTGGAACTTTTACACGTATTGCATGGTGTATTTGCAAGAGTTTTGCGTGCCCGGGTTAGAACACGCGTTGGCGAGGAAACCTAGGCAGCACCATTTATGGCCAATAAGCGTTATATTAGGACCACCGAGGGTAGGAGAGCCGTTCGTGCGGTTTTGTAGACACGGGATCATACAGTTTGTGACGTTGAGACCGTTTTGTGCGTCGATTGCGTTTTTAACCGAAGCGAAAGGGGTGTACGGCGACGGGCAGATTATGAATCCGTACGTGTCGTACCCGTACTTGGCGTTTGTGAATAATTTGAGCGCAGCCTGGGCGATGTATTGCTTAGTTTTGTTGTACCGGGCGACGAGAGAAGAGTTAGCGCCGATTAGTCCTTTCTATAAGTTTGCGAGCGTTAAAGCGATCATTTTCTTTAGTTTCTGGCAATCCGTGTTGATTGCGTTTTTAGTCAATCGAGGCATCATTAGGGTGAATTGGATCGATCCGACGTGGTCGGATTACGACAAGGCGGATTGTGCGAATGCAATTCAAGAGTTTTTAATTTGCGTGGAGATGTTTTTCTTCGCCCTTTTGCATTTATACGCGTTCCCGGCGGATGAATATAAAGCAGACGGGGGAATAGGACCGGTGGGCGGCTATAACATCGGGTTGAACTCGACCATGTCGAGAAGGAAATTGACGGATAATTTGTTCGATTTGTTCGACGTCAGAGACGTTTTGTACGACATCAAAACGTTCGTAGAAAACAACACGGAGTGGATACAGAGAAAGTTTAATCGATGCCTGGGACGTGGTGGACACGGGTCGGTACCGAATTCACCCGTGGCAGGCGCCGGAGGAGGAGGAGGAGGAATATTAGGTAATTCTCCTCGGAGCGGGACGGATTCAAAGAAGAAAGGGAAGATGAATTACGTCAAGTTCTCGAACGATGACGACGACGACGACGACGACGACGACAAAAACGGCGGCAATAACAAGAATAGCGATAGAAATCCCTTAGTAGCAAACGGGTCCAGTCATCATCAAGTCATCGTCGACCTGGAGAAAAATGGTGACGAGTATTCCCTCTCCGAAGAAGAACTCGCGCGAGGCGACAGCGTCCAACTGATGGCCACATCTCCCAGAGCTGGTGCGACCGCGATGTCGCCCGGTCAGTCCTTCGAGTTAGTCAAGAGCAGGAACAACACGAAAGGAGGTTTAGACGATCAGTTGTAGTGTTGTAATGTAGAGAAGAATAAGAAGTGTGAACTCGTATTCGTATTTTATTAAAAAATGTCTTTCTCCACTTTCAATCAGATAATCCAAAGACGGCAAAACATATTTATGAACGACGCCTAAAAATGGGCGCACCAACTCCGAAAAGGGAATACCGCCGTCGTCGACACCGAGCGAAATTCCTTCTCTGCTGTTTCTCTTTTCTTTTGTTCTCGTTGCTTTGTGCGTTTCTCTCTTCTTCTTCTTCTTTGTCTTCTTCTTTCCGGGGAAACAAAGTCGCCACCCCCGCGATTGAGAATGATGATGATGAAGTTGATTACAACAACAACGCGCAGCAGCATGAGCAGCATGAGCAGCAAAACGACGACGATAACGACGACGATAACGAGAAGGAGGAGGAGGAACACAATACGTCGATTTTGCTAAACAACAACAACATCCATCATCAGAAACGTAATAATAATAAGCACAGGATTGGCGGCAGCGGTACGGGCGCTTCCAAACAGCTCGGGTTTATGAACGAGAACTTGGTTTCTAAACTGAAAGAGTTAGGGGAGAAACGACAGTTAGAAGAAGAGGAAGAAGAAGAAGAAGAAGAAGATTCGAAGAAGCCGTCGTTCAAAGGGTCGTTCGTGATGAACAAACGCAGAAGGAAAATGAACGAAGAGATTCCGTTTCCGAGGAAAAAGTTGAGAGATACGTTGCAGCATTACTCGTTAGGTAAAGCGAAGAGAGATTTGATCAGAGTCATTCCGGAAGAAGACGAGGTACGGTTGACATTATTGACGAGGAGCAATAGAAAAAGTAGTAGTAGTAATAATAATAATAATAGTTTTAGAAAGAAGAACGTGTGCGCGGTTATCGGCAACGGAGGGACGTTGTTGGTGTACGATTTAGGTGAAGAGATTGATAGCGCGGATGTTATTATTCGCTTAAACGCGGGGCCTATCAAAGGCTTCGAGAAGAAAGTAGGCTCGCGAACGGATTACAGATTAGTGAACAGATTGCACATGGGCTTTAGGGAGACGAAAGAGGAAATGGTTCTGCAACATTGCACAACCCCGGACGCGTTGGACGAATGGACGAGATTTAAAGTCAAACACGAAGACGATATAAACGTGAAGAAAAAATTGTTCGCGATTGACCCAGACTTCCACGAGTTGGCTATTTCGTACACCGACAAAGGCGTCGTCTCCAACGGGTTTTACGGTTTACTCTTAGCCACGGAGCTCTGCGACCAAGTCAAAGTCTACGGTTTCTTCCGCAAGTGGAAAGGCAACGTGTATTATCACTATTACAACGGCGAAGCGCCAAACGAAGGTCAATCGTTTCGAGACGATAAAGAAGGCGACCGGTTAGAGATGTGGCTGAAAGAACGCCACGCGACGCACAAAATGGGCGAACCGTGTTTACAACAAGAAAGTGACGAAGAATGCAAAAACTGCGCGCCCGGATTGGTGTGCGCCAAGACCGCCTGGCATCCGGTGCCCAAACCCGGGTACTGTTACGACGAGAAACACCCGGAAACGCCGGCAAATGCGAAAGGTTTGCCCAGAGCTAATTGTGCGAGAAAATGCGGTAATTCTGATATATGTCCAGGTGGTAAGCGTGGGTTCTGTAGTAAGTCGCTCGTGGAGACGTCGGAGTGCGTTTTTAGTTCGTTCGTTAGATAGTTCGTTAACAGCGATGATATAAGATTGTTCGTTAGGGAATACAAAATTTCTCCACAATCCACAAAAAAAAAAATCTTTCCGTCTTCTTCTTTAGATGATGATGAAGATGATGATGCAAAGCCGAGCTAATCCTCCTCCTCCTTTTACTCGTGCTTCTGCTGTTCATCGTCGTCGTCGTCATCCAATCAGCAACACGAGAAACATCATCACTTTTAGAAGAAAAGCATTTAGGAAGAAGAAAAGCGCAGTAATACCAAGAGGAGGATTCTTGGAAGACGCGATGGAATTCGCGAAACAGAAATCCTCGGAAGTCGAAGAGACGATTAAATCTGCTGTCACAACATCAAGGAGTAGTAGTAGTAATAAAAGATTGAACGTGGAAGAGTTGAAAGAGGCGCTTTTATCCAAAATCGCAACCGTCGAGCGAGGCGCGAGCGCGAGCGAAGAGGATAAAGAAGAGATTGACTTACTGGCTCAAAAAGTGGAAAACACGCAGAAACGTAAAAACGCGTTAGAAACGGAGGAGATAAACGGGAAATGGGAGTTGATGTACACGACGTCGGCGTCGATTTTAGGCTTGACGAAACCGAAAATTTTTCAACCGTCTGGGCCGATTTACCAAACCATCGACGCGAAGAATTTACGAGCGTTTAATAGCGAAAGCGCGCCATTTTTTAACCAAGTGAGCGCGGAGTTAACGCCAACCACGAAATCGAGCGTGGATGTACAGTTTAAGAAATTCGGATTGTTCGGCGGGTTGATTAAAATCAACGCGCCGGAAAGCGCGAAAGGGAAATTAGACACGACTTTCGTAGACGAGGATTTAAGAATTTCGAGAGGCGATAAAGGAAATTTATTCGTGTTGCTCATGCGAGACCGATCGGCGAATTTAGACGCAGAGTATTAGCTTTGACATCATTTCAATATTAATATCCCATTTCGCAGCGAGCGCTGTCGTTATGGTTGTTATAATCTGCTTACGCCGCCGTTCCTTTTGAACTGTTCCAACGCGTCCGCGACGTCTCGTTTCCCGTATTCTTTCGCCAATCCTAAAGCGTCCAATCCTTGTCTATTTCTTAAACCGATATCAACACCTCGCGCGTTCAACAACTGCTTCACGACTTCCAAGTGACCAAACCTGGCGGCATCGTGTAACGCGGTATCGCCATCGGAATCTTGCGCGTTGAGAGGGACGCCCAAATCGACCAACGTTTGAATCGTGTGCGCGTGTCCCCAATACGCGGCTTTGTGCAACGCCGTTCTCCCGCTCCCTGGATCACCCTCTCTCACGTCCGCACCCTCTGCTAACTTTTTAATCTCCACGACACCGTGCATCGCGCTCTCGCGAAACTTGGCCGATTTCCGTTTCATCTCTCCAGCTTTCTGCGCTTGCGCGTGCGGACAGCAGTGCGGGACGCCCAACGCCAACAACCGCGAATACGCGTCCGCGAAATCGCGAAAAAACGCCTCTTGATCCTTCGCGTATAACTCCACGTACTTGCGAAACGTTCCATCTCGTATCAACGCCACGTCTGTCGGTAACATCATCAGCGTTTTCGTCTCTTTATCCGTGTATTGCATCTCTCCGTCCCACTCTCTCGGTACCCAGGTCAAGGACACCAAGTTTCGAAAATACTCGTTATCAAACTTCAGAGGATTGTGCGTCCAAGGACCATCGTATCCGCTTCGAACGAAGTGACACCGTCCTAACGTGTGCGCTCCACTCAACGCAACGATGTCTCGATCGCTCATGCCCATTCTGTGGAACACGTCTCTCAAATGGTCTTTTCCTTGACTCGCGTCCGGTAACCGTCCGTGCATAGGGCACCTCGCGTTCGTCGAATCGTCCGTCCTCCCGAACAAGTACGGCACGTGCGGCCCACCGGCGAATTCCACCGCCAACGCCCCGGCGTAGGTATACAAATCCGCCTCGGATATGTTCGGGTGTACTTTCTTCACCTCGTGAAGCATGTCTCGAACGATGCCTAACCCGTTATTCGCCGGGTCGTCTTTCTCTGGGGCAAATCGCATGGTCGCGCCGTTCGACCCACCGGTATTACTGTGTTTATCGTACGTCCCGGAGGAGTGCCACGCTTGTCTGACTGCGATCGGGAACGCGATGACTTTTGAGTTTAACAGAGCTTTGTGCAAATCTCTCTTTAATTGATCTTTATCGTTCATAGTTTATTCGTATTATGTGTGTGTCGTGTGTGTATCTAATGCAGAGAATTCTCTTAGAGATATTTTTGTCATCAGGTCATGCGACAGCCGCTTTTTTCCTTTTTTCGCTCGAATCTCAAAAACTAACTTTTCTCATTTTCTCATCACTGCAGTTGTTTGTTTGTGCGTCATAAATAATAATACCAAACGAATAATAATACTAATACTAATACTAATACTAATACTAATACTAATACTAATACTAATGGTAAAGAAGAGAGAAGAAGACGACAACGATGATAAGAAAGCCAACTTGGCTTTGAAGACGCGCGATGCTATGTCGTTGGAAATGAAAAATAATGAAGACGATATCGATGAAAATGATGATGATGATTTCATGTACTCGGAGATGGAAAAAAAAGCACTCGAAACCGAAGAAGAAGAGGAATGGAAAACGTCTTCGTATAAAATAGAAAACATGCAACTCAAACTCTACGTGGACGTTCTGGATAAACTGTGCAAAGAAGATAAGATCGAACAGTTCGTGAAAGTATTCGCGCCTCCCGATTTAGAGGAAGAAGATAGAGTATATTTCATGGAGAGTTTAAAAGGGACGATGGAAAACGGCGAGAGGTGGAAACGGATGAAACGAGAGATTGAGATTTTACAGACGGGGAAATATCGCGGGATATCCGGGGATCAAGAAAGAGGCCCGGTGGAATTTAGATTCGATATGATGGTAGACGAAGACAAAGAGGAAGACAGAGAAGATAATAATAATAGTAAAATGAAGAAGAAGAATAGAAATAGCATTCACATCATGCGGGAAGTCGTGTTTCGGAAAACGAACAACGTGTGGCACGCGGAAGGATGAAACCCTTCTTTTGATAACAAAGCAATACTATAGTTTCTTAATATTAATCTTATTATTATTATTTCCTAAACGTCTACTTTTGATGTTGATGTTGTTGTTGTTGTTGTACTTGTTGTTGAAGCGCTGCTAGTGTTGGACGACGGCGAATCTCTTTCTTCTCGTTTCTTTCGCATGGCGCCTCGACTAAATCTACCGACGATGCCGGATTTACCATCTAATCCTAAAGCCGCGTTCGACGCTTTCGTCTCTTTATTCTTCATCCAATAGCTCTCCTCTTCTTTATTAATGACCTCTAAAAGGTTTGGATCGACTTTAATTTTACTAATCAAAGTTGGTACGAATGGATTTTCATCGCCTTCTCGGTTCCTCGCCAGTAAACGCCGTTCTTCTTCCGCTTCTTTCTCAACCAGTTCCCTAGCTTCTGCTTCCGTATATTTTCGTCCGGATGGATATTGCTTCGTCCTAATTAACGGTTGCGCTTTTTGGTTCATGTATTCCAACTGTCTCAATGCAAACTGTCTCACGAAATGTCTGCCTGTATTTTTGTTCTTTTTCGAAGAGGACGACGAAGAGGTTTCTTCCTTTTCGTTTCTCTCACCTGCGTGCATATCGATCGCTTCCAACTTTGCCAACGGCCTTCGATTATAATACGCCCTGATTAACTTATCCTCGGGATAGACGATCTTCTCTTTCTTCTCGGCGAGGAAATCGTTCATCCCAATCGCCGTGTTCGCCGGGTGAACCCGTTCCATCGCCTGTAACCATTTTGGTTTTTCGATGATGCCTTCGCCCGTCAGCTTTTGCGCTAAGGGAAACAAGAGATTTTTCGCCTCTCGTTTCCCGGTTTTCGTTCTCGAGCGGAACATGTCCATGGTTAATTTGAGCGCTTGATTCGCAGACGACGCCGCGCCTCGCTTCATTTTTTGATGTCGTCGCTCTTTCGTTTTCGTTTTATTAGAGAAGTACTACAAGTGGTATTCTGTGTGTGTGCGTATGTGTTGTTGTTTATTTATTCTGTGCGTTACGTGTTCTTTGTGTCGCCCTTTTTTTAGCTTCTCTTTCTCTCAAGTCTCTCTCTCAGTCTCTCTCTCTCTTCGTCGCTATCAGAATCCCGGAAATCCCGCTAACCTCGCAATCGCTGTTCTGAAGCGTAGTTGTTGTTGTTCCTCGTCAAACAAATCGTATTCTTCGTCCGTTGGTTCTGGAGATCCTTTTTCGAGCAAGTAGTTTAGGCAGTCGTGGTGCTTTAAGATCCGAGCCGAAGCGATGTATCGCCAGTTGTCAAGAGGCACTTTCGCCTCTTCGACTAAGTATTGAAGGCAATTGAGGTGGCCTTGCCACGCAGCTTGTCCCGCGCAGGCGAGCTTTGCTACATCAGATATCTTTCTTTCTTCGACGATATATTTCAAGATCTCCACGTGACCAGCACCTGTTGCTTGTCCTGCCACTTCTTCTTCCATATCTCGCGAAGGTTTCACTTTGTCGAAAAGAAATCGAACACAGTCGAGGTGTCCTCCAAGAGCAGCTTGTTTACACGAAGCGTTTTTATCACATGGGCAACCATTATAGAAACAGTATTTCAACATCTCGCGATTACCTTTAGCTGCTGCCGCTTTAATCGTCCATTCATCCCACTCGCAGTGTTTCACTTCTCTCGCCCACTTGAGAAACTCGAGTTTGTTCGTTCCAGCAACTCCCATGCAAAACCACGCTTGGTCTTTCACTCTTCCATCTTCATATTTCTCTCCCCAGCGTATGTTATTCCACGCCCATTCCAACGTTGAAATAGATGTTAATTCAACAATAGAGTAACCTAATCCCGATACGTTTACCCCGGCATACTCAAGCACACCCCAACTCTCTCTATTCACCTCTGAAAAGAAAAACCGATCTGTCGTCTTCAATTTCGGAAGCACATGCGAGACAAACACATCCTTATGATGCAACACCAATCCGTTCCATAACTCCGTCGGTCCGAGCTTCAACCGCTCCATTTCCGCGGCGAGCTTTTCTTTCTCCCTCTTCTTCTTTCTCTTCTGCGCGCCGGATATTATCTTTTTCCCACCCATTCGTTGTTGTGTGTCAACTTTCTTTTTCTCTTTTTCTTCTTCACATGTAAATGTGTCTTTTCTTTTGGGGGCCGTTTTCCGTTTTATTCGTTCTTTCTCGTTGACTCAAAACTGTCAAAACTCTTCTCCAATTTTTATTCATTTTTATTCCCCGTCGTCGTATAGTATTATTTATAATGAAACGCGGCGCACTGGTACAACTGAAATGCGCTATTCAGCATTACGATTGGGGCGTTTCCGGACAAACCCCGAGCGCGGTGGCTGAACTCGGTTCTTTAAACAGAGAGGAAAAAATTGATGAAGAGAAACCACACGCGGAGTTATGGATGGGGACGCATCTGAGCGGACTGAACGTGATTAAAGAAACTGATTCTTCTGATTCTTCTTCTTCTTCTTCTTTAAAGCAACACGTGGAAGCGAACGCGAAGGAAACGCTCGGGGAGAAATGTTTAAAAAGGTTTGGGAACGATTTACCGTTTTTGCTGAAAGTTTTATCCGTGGCGAAAGCGCTTTCGATCCAAGCGCATCCGGATAAACAGTTAGCGGAGAAGTTACACGAAGAGAAACCGCACATGTATAAAGACGCGAATCATAAACCGGAGATGGCGTTAGCGGTGACTGAATTTGAAGCCATGAGCGGTTTTATTAGCGAACCGAAAGAAGCGTTGGAGAAGTGCCCGGAATTGAAACTTCTGACCGGGATTCGTTTGGAAGAGATGGATGCCATGAAAGAAGATAAGAAAGCGCAGATGAAATATTTGTTCACGAAAGTGATGTTGGCGGAAAAAGAAGAGGTGGCGAAGCACGTGCGAGCGCTGGTGAAACGATTAAAGGAGGAGGCAGAAGGAAAAGGAGGAAACGGCGACGACGAGAGAGACCGGTTGGCGTTGAGATTGAACGGACAATATCCAGACGACGTCGGCGTCATGTGCGCGTACTTGTTGAATTACATCAAGTTGCAACCAGGAGAGGCGGTATACATGGCGGCGAACGAACCGCACGCGTACTTGGACGGCGAATGCGTGGAAGTCATGGCGACGAGCGATAACGTCGTGCGAGCCGGGTTGACGCCGAAAGCGAGAGATACGGAAATCTTATGCGACATGTTGACGTACAAGTTGGGGAAACCAGAGGTTCTCACGGGAGATGTCATCGATAAAAACACGAAACGATATTCGCCTCCGTTTGACGAGTTCGAGTTAGAAGTCATCTCGTGCTCGAAAAACGAAACCGCGGAATTGACGGTAAGCCAAGGACCTTCGATTTTGCTCGTGAAAAACGGGAAAGGTACACTCAACGACGACGTCAGGATTGAGAAAGGATCGGTCGTTTTTGCCAACGCCAACGAGAAGATGACTTTGACGAACAGCGACGACGGCGAGGTTTCCATCTATCGAGCGCAAGTCAACACTCGCGTCTTTTAATTTTTGATATTTTTTGCTTACTTCGACTGTACATTTTTTTGCATCATCTTCCTCATTAAGAATCATCATGGCGTGGATAAAGGCGGTCACTCGCGCGCATTCCTCTTCTTTAACTTCTTCTTCTTGGTATTCATCTCGCCGCCGCCGTTGTCGGTGTCCTCCTCGCATTGCTTATTGTGCTCTCTTAAAGAAGGGAAAAGCAGACGACGAGAAAGATTTTGACGAGTTCGTTACGAAACATTCCAACGCTCGCGCTTCCATCGGGTACGATAAAACGACTCGCGTTCGAGGCTTGTTCGCGTCGAGAGAGATTAAAGCGAAGGAGGAGCTCTTCCACGTTTCGTTGAAGAAAGAAGACGAGAGAGTGTTCATCGACAATTACGAGAAAGGAGATGATGATTGGGCCGCCAGTTTAGCCAAACAGATATTAGTGAAAAGGAGGAGAAGTACTTTGAGTGATGATGAAAAGAAAGAACTAAAGATAGCGTACGCGAACGCGCTGCCGAAGGAGATGATCGGCATCGCGAATAAGTGTTGCTTTTACGACAATAACACGCGATACGAACTCGTTTGCAAGTTTTTCGAGGCCACGGGCGATCACGACGCGAAGGAGGAGTTGATGAAGTATGAAAAACAAGTGTCTTCGCGAAGCCGCCGCCACGGCGAAGAAGAAGAAGAAGAAGAAAAGTACAGCTGGGCGTTGAGTCAAGTATTTTCGAGGACGTTTCGAATTGAAGACGCGAGAGGTAGGAGAGCGCCGCGGAGAGTGATGATTCCAATCGTCGATTTATTAAACCACTCGTCCGTGGAGGAGGAAGTGAACGTGACTTGGAGAGTGAAGGAAGATTTGAGCGCGTTTATCGTCGAGGCGAAAAGAAACGTCGGGAAAGACGAGGAGTTGATTCTTTCCTACGGCGAGAGAAACGATCAGCACTTTCTGTTATTTTATGGATTCTTACCGTCCATGAACCCGTGCAATTCAGTCATGATGTGGGAAAACGTCGACGAGTGCTTGAACTGGTACCAAAATCTCTGCGGCGCGGATGAAAACGATACAAAATGGGACGCGATGAAATACAAATGCAAACGAGCGCTCGGTTTACTCAAGAAGAAAGACGAAGGAGATTTTATCGACGATGATAACGATGAACGGCGTCGATTTATCCTGAGTCCAAACGCGAAAGTCGATAACACCACGTTACTCGTACTCAACGAGATATCTGGAGATAACGATATGGCAATAGCCGCTGTGAGAGTAAGAGCGGAGGAAATTCTTTCGCAAAGATTTGCGTCGGACGACGACGCGAACATTGAAAGGATCTTTAAACACTTACTTGAGGAAACACAGATGGATGAAGGCGATATCGAACTGTTGAGGGCGTATAGAAATAGAAAAAGAGATATTCTTAGAGAAATCATTTAGATGTAGTTGTAGATGACTTTAGAGCAGATTAGATGTAGTTGTACCAGTAGTTAAAGTTTTTTATGACAGAAGATGCTTCTTAAGGACACGCGCTCAAGAGACTGTTAACCACGTGCACGACCAAACGCGCGGCGGCTTTTACGCTGGGCGAAATGTTCTGAGAACTCGATCCTAATTTTCGCAAAGACTCGTAAACGGCAGTCAATACCGGTCGCACGTGCAACTTCAACGCGGGGTCTTGAGGATCGATAGCCAAGCACGTGTCGCGAATCCAATCGAGCTTTCTCTCCGCGTCTTTCGTCGTCAAATCCGAAGAGAGCTGTTGCGCCAGCGAAAGTAGCACGAACGGCGACAACGGACACGGATGCTGTCCAAACACGCGCTCTGGAGCTACTTGAGAACACAACCACGAGACAATTTCGAGATTGGAAGTACCTAACGCCGATGAAAATGCAGCGTCGAGATTGCCGGTATTCAACAATCTCTTGATCTCTAAAGTAGGATCCTGTGGCGCTTGCGGCGGCGGTTTCCTTTGCTCCAAGTCGGCGAGTGAACGCACTCCTCCTCCTCCACCAGCTTGTGGCGGCATTTGCTGCTGAAACATTCCTTGCGATGGACCAGATTGTTGTTGCATACCTCTGAATGCGTTGGAAACGGAAGATTTGAGTGCAGAATCTAAGGACTGCGGTAAACTTCTCATTTCGTTCACAGTTCTTTGCAACTCTTGGACGAGAGGCATCGCGTTTGCTTGCACCGATTGATCTCTAATTTGCATCAACTCGTTGTTTAGTTCACCTATAGAGCGCTCGAAAGTGTTTGCAATTTGGTTAAACATGTTTTGCGTCGAGCGTTCAAACGCTGGAATCATGACTTGTTGCATAGCTTGTCGAATTTCGGATTGAAGAGTCGTTTGCACCGCTTCCTTTGCGGCGGCGACGGCGGCCCGTTGCGAAGCTGCCGCGTTCGTCGCAAGAGCAGCTTGCACTGCGGCGGCATTTTCACCCAACTGCTCCGAAACTATTTGAGATATCGCGGTTGGTAAATCTTTTGTGGTTGCTTGCGACATCAGCGCGATTAATTGCTTTTGTCGTTCGCGCTCCGCATTGTCTCTTTTCTCGCGTTCCTTTCGCAACTTATCTCGATCTTGTTTAAGTTCATTCTTTAGTTCTCTGATTAACTTTGCAACTTCTTTATCACTACCACTGTCGCCACTTGTAGTAGCGGTAGTAGCAAAAATACTTGGCGCTGAAACAGGCGCCGCGGCCGGTTTACTCGCCTGTTGCTGCGCAATTGGAGGCGGAGGTTTATCGCTCACCGATGGAGAGCTCGGTGCGAGTTCCTCTGCGCTTGCCGATTGCGACATAGATTTCTTAAACATATCCGGGGTCAAGAGTCCCGAAACAACCGGCGAGGCAGCGCGCTGAGGAGGAGCATCGATGATAATAGAAGGGAGTTCCTGTTGTACTTGTTCCGCAATAGTCGAAGAAGGGCTTTTACTCTTCGGTAACAATCGCACGCAATCTAACATCGGTAAACGCAATTGCTGAATCGCGCCGGTTTGCATACAAAACAGACCAAACTGCGCGCTTTGTACATCATCGTCTTCATCCGAGACATCGAGAGCTACAAGCGATAAAATCGGTTGCGACACGCTAAATTGAGAAATGTAATTAAATTTACTCTCGTGTTCATTCACAGAAAGAGCGTATACGACGTTTCTCTTGGAATCCGCAAACAAAAAGCACTGCTTATCTTTATACCCGACCCTGGCGAATTGAAAAGAGTTCCAGAACCACTCGGAAGAACATCCAATTTTAATCGATTGAGTCGTTTTTAGAGTTTCTGTTTTTTTGTCGTAATGCAAGCATTCGATGTAAGCACAGCCCGAACTCGCGTTTACAGTGGTGGCTACGGCCAACGTGTTCTCATTCATCCATCGCGCCGCGCAGTTTCCCATTGACTCCCTTTTTAACAAAGTCGTCTTCGTGAATCCTAAACCTTGCGGTTCTAACTCAAACACTACTATACCATACCACCCTGAGACGTCCCTTTCAGTCGTCGCGACGATTCGTCGCTGGTTTGTAACGTCAATCGAAGTGATCGGGCCGTGCAAGTCTACGTTCTCTTCAAACGGAATCGGCGATTGGCCGCCGGCATCTTCATTTAAATCTACGGAAGATTTGAAGATTGCGTTCCCATACGCGATCAAAAATTCCGCTTTGCTGTCGTTGGATGATTTTCTAGGAAACCAGCGAAAGCTCGGCACGATTAAAGAGTCGTTCGAAGTGGTCGTTCCGCTCACGTTGTCCGCTTCGCTCGACACGTCCAACTTCAACAGCGTCGAGTCGCTGATCGTTTCCGAACTCTCGTCCTCGTTTAGTCTTCTCACAAGCAACGTCCCATCTTCGCTCAAGGTTGCCAAAATGTTCTCTTCCTCGTTCGTGGACGGTAAAAAACTCATGCTCGCGATTGGCGTCTCGTGCCCTCTGAGAAGCGAGCGCGATTGACTCACTTGACTCAACACTCTGACTAACCCGTTCCGAATCCCGTAGCAACAAAACGTCTCGTTCGCGGCTATCTTTATAGCGTTTGACTCTTGATATTCCGTCGCGTACACCGTAATCGGAGACGCTTC
>JACLAA010002251.1_pt1 | contig 16527 bp, 24 predicted proteins | sample 8027891 | NCBI WGS metagenome assembly JACLAA01 (sample SAMN15724900, study PRJNA655200) | protist metagenome | isolation source: fluorescence activated cell sorting (FACS) single amplified genomes of... | place: Spain: Blaines Bay Microbial Observatory, Mediterranean Sea | collected 2016-01-19 | reverse complement strand
TGCCCGAGCAGTTGAAAACACAACAAAGAAACTTACTTCAAAAATTTTTAAAGATTAGTCAACAGCACCATTATAATTGTCAGGACAGTTGCTGACCATCATGTGCCAAAGGCCGTCATAATCCCAATGATAACTATGAACTTCCCAAAGGTATTTTTGCTGTAAAGGCCAGGAATCTTTTTCCATTTGCATTGTGCATTCATACTTCACACTATTCATATCCTGTACATAGTGTATTAACTCGTGCAGTAGTATGGATAAGTCCCACGAGTCTCTTCTATCCCATGTGTCCGGTAAAACTATTATATCTTTTTGAGTGTTTGATTCTTATTCAATATTGAATAAATTTTGTCTAGTAATTCTGCAGACTCTTTGCCTGTTTCTTTATCAGTGATATCTATTGCTTGTACTTTTTGTATAATTTCTTTTTTTGCGGCATCTAATGATGAATACTCTCTAAGGAACCATGGATTCTCGAATGATTCCTTCTTCATGAATCTGTGTATCAGATCTTGATATAGTTTGTCGTGCGAATCTTGTGATATCTCACCTTTGTCTAGTTTCGCTTTTAGGTCCAAAACACCTGTTATGAAGTCTGGATAACTTGCCACGTTGGGCATCTGTATAACTTTCGCTTTAGGTGTTGGGAACTTGATTACATCACCTTCCACTAATTCTTTTTCAAACCATGGTTTCATAATGCTATTTAACCAATTATGACTGGTTCTTTTTTCTAAGTGTGTCGTTGATTTTGATGCTGGTTTCCAGTTGTGTAAACGGTGTATTCAAGATCTCACGGGCAAACCAAGCCAATGCATTCGTGTCCTTGGGAAAGCAAGATCCAGCATATCCTCGCTGTCCGTCGTTGCCGGGCACCTTCATGTGCGTGTTGCCTATACGAGGATCGTTTGTAATAATTTTTGTAAAGGTTGGCCAGTCTGTGCCTTTGGCCGCTTTCAACACATCATACATCTCGTTCATGAATGTGACCTTTGTTGCTAGGAATGAGTTTATGCAATACTTGACCATACTAGCAGTGATCATATCTGTTTTGTACACAGGACATTCTTTGCAATCACTGTGTTCTAGATACAATTTTTCCACAGCATCTGTGTCTGCATTTACTCCGCCAAACACGTGCATAGGTGGATTAACAAAATCGTTTATGTAATTTTTTTCTGTGAGGAACTCTGGATTGTAAACTATTCTAATATCCACACACTGTTCTTTTATGCTTTGCAACTTGTATGCTGGCACCGTTGACTTAACAATCACAAGCAATCCTTTTGAGTTGTTCAACTGTTGCATGACTGTTTCAAGTATCTCTGTGTTGCACTCACCTGTTTCCAACTGTGGAGTTGGCACTGCCACAAAGGTTGCATCAGGTTTGAATGCAATCAAATCCTCTATGGTGTTGGTGCTGTTGTGTTTGGGATCTACTATGAACTTTTGCACATTTTTGGTAAATCCATGATCTACCGCTGTGCCTACAAAGCCATGTCCTACAATACCTAGTTTCATATATGATATATTATACTAGGTATCGCGAACAATGTCTACTATTTGGTTCTCTTTACCATTTCATCCATGGTTTCCTTGTCTAGCGGAACCAGTCCTAGTTCTACCAGGTAACCACGTTTGCCTATCGCTTTCTTGTGAACAAACATCTTCATGAACTTCCTCAAACCAGGAACAACGTCCATGTGTTCCTTTTTGAAGTACACGAACAATGGTCTTGATATTGGGTAAGAGTAATCCTGGATGGAATCCAATGATATTTTCACACCATCTATCTTCATGGCTTTCACCTTGTCTCTGGAGTTGTCCAGGTACGAGTATCCAAAGATTGCGAAGTAGTTTGGATCTGCACCCAGTTTTTGTATCAGGAGTGTGTCGTTCTCTCCTGCTTCAATGACCGGACCATCTTCTCTCATATTTTGACAGGCCTTCTTGCCTTTGGCTTCAAGGATATCTTTTGGACATCCTTTCTTCATCACCAAACTGTTCCAGGCGTCTCTGGTGCCCGAAGTTGGTGGTGGTACCATTATGTGTATCTTTTGATCTGGCAGACTAGATTCTATGTCTGACCATTTCTCTGGATGTGGTCCTTCGGCGGCCATGGCCTGCCAAAGTTGTTCTCTCGTGATGTTCATTTCCACACCGTCAACTGAATTCGCAAGTGCTATACCGTCATTGCCTATTGCCAGTTCGATGAATGATACATTATTGTTTTTACACAATGTTACTTCTTTGTCTTTAATGGCCCTAGAAGCATTCGTTGCCGAAGGTGTGTTTGAGCCAACCCCTGCACAGAATAATTTCATTCCTCCACCTATGCACGTGCTTTCAATAATAGGAGTCCTGTTCTTGCCATCCTTGCCGAATCTTTCCGCAACCACTGTTGAGAAAGGATACACCGTAGATGAACCTACTACTGTTATTGTTTCTTTTGCTTGAGCATTTGAAGAGAGAAAAAATAATGCACAAAGAACTATTGCTAGTTTCTTCATTTGTTTTTCCTTTTCTGTTTTAATGTTTTCATTGGTTATAAAACAGTATTATTTAAACACACTTATATTAAAATTATGTTACAGTTTTGTTAAACTTTTCTTAAGTATTTCCAGCAGTAAGGGAAGGCCTCGTCTGCCAATGCGTGTATTTGATTTGCAACGTCCTGTGTTTCTTTTTGTGTGTCAGGTTTACACCTTAGGTTGCAAACCCTTGCAAAGGCATACACTGTGCCTGACCATATCCATTCTGTCATCATTGACTGTGGCAACACCATACGTGCCTGTTCTGGTGCAACACCTTCGTTCAACAGAAGGCTGTAATAGACCTTGCATCCATTGATGTATCTATTGTAATATTCACCGTCTGTGTTAACTTCTCCATCTGATCCCTGTTTGCTATTTTTAGGCCTGCCTCTCCATACTTCAGGTGCATAGAACTCAGGTTCGTAGTCAACGTATCGTCTAGACACTTCGTTCCACACAAGACCCACTTGGTGTTTCACAAGTTGCCTTGCCACGAATACGGGTGCCTTGATCCTGAACTGCATTGATGCGTGTGCGAATGGTGACCAGTGTTCATGCTCTGCGAGGTACTTGATCAACTTCTCGTCCTTGAGTGTGAACGTTTTACTTTGTTTTGAATAACTTACTCTTGCGGCATTGACAACACTGATATCATTGCCCATTTTGTCAACTAGTTCTACTTTGATCATAGTCCCATTAGCTCACGGATCTCTGGATTAATCATGTCTCTGCCCCATTGTGGTTGCATTGTGATCTTAACTTTGCATTTCAAATTTGGTATGCTTTCTACTTTCTGTTGTACATCCTTTGGTATCATGTCGGCGGCTGGACAGAATGCACTTGTAAGACTCATCAACACATGAACCCATCCTTCTTCTGTTACCTTGACATCATATATCAAACCTAAGTTGTATATGTCTACACTAATTTCAGGATCATAACATTCCTTCAGTTTTTCAACTATCTTAGGCATGTATTCGCTCTGTGTTGGTGGATGTTCCTTGACATCACTTAAATCAGTATTAAGTTGTGGGTCAACAGTTGCACTATCGTTTGGCAACCATCCTGGTGGTGTTTCAATCATGTGCTATCCTTATTATTCTTTCAATCAAACTTGCGAATCCAACTTGTCGTTGCATGGTCAATAGTTCTCTTATGCCTAAGGGCATGAAACTTTCCAAGGTGAGATTTGCAACTTCACTTCTGTGTTCACCGTTCACAAGATCAATAATAACTTTTGCTGTGCCTTTGGTCATGTGTGAGTCAGCATCGTGTCGATACTGCATGGTACCGTCCTCTTGCACGTTGCCTGTTACCCATAGATTTGAAATACATCCACGTATCTTGTTTTCCTCTATTTTGTGTTCTTGTGCTAACGGTTCTACTTTTCTTGCTTCGTCGATAATGTATTGCAATCTGTCATGGCCTTCCAACGGTGCCATCTCTTCGCCTCTGTCTTTTATCTTATCAAGTATCATGGCTTTCTTTTATAATTCTTACTAATTGTTTTTGTTTTCGTTTTTTTACAAACTTGTCTTCGCCTTCGTAGGTGCTACATTCCCGGAGTTTATCTTCTGCATACCATAATACCTTGTAAAGGTCTTGCTTGGCACCCCAAGTGGTGTAGCCATCCATTTTTGGATCCGTGGCCGCCCATACAATCTTATCAATCTCTTCTTTAATTTCTTTTATGTCCCAGTCAATAATCATTTGTCTTTAAAATACTTTTCTAGTCTTCCCGGTTCTCCCGAATGCTTCTCATAATCAGGCATGGGGTCTTTCTTCTCTGTGAGCACCGCCCACTCCTGTGACCACTTGCCGTTGAACTCTATCCATTTAGCACCTTCCTCATCTGTGTCTGGCAGTATTGCGTCCTCCGGACACTCTGGTTCACATACTCCGCAATCAATACACTCGTCAGGATTGATAACAAGCATATTCTCACCTTCGTAAAAACAATCTACCGGGCAAACACTTACGCAATCCGTATGTTTACACATGATACACTTGTCATTGACTGTGTAAGTCACTACCTACAGTTTTAGCAATGATTCAAGTTTATCTTCGGCATGTGCTAAAGCTTCTAATTTTTTCTCAGCAGTAACAACATAATCTATATGTTCTGCTACTCCGATTGGCTTATCAATGAATAGTCTGAGATCTGCTTTAGCAACTTCAATATCGCCTTCAAGTTTTTTTATTAGTGCATCTTTTATCATTTATTCTCCTGCAAATATTTAATCATAGTATCTGCATCAGACACAGTAAATGGATCATCGTCGTCACTGGCATTGTTTTTTCCGGGCTCCTCGAATACTTTTACAACTTCTCCGTTGTCTACAAGCATTGAGTATCTCCAAGATCTCATTCCAAAACCCTGTTTTGGTTTGTTCACCAACATACCCATACCTTGTGTAAACACGCCTTCTCCGTCACCGATTGCTTTAACTTTTTGAACATTTTGATCTTTGAACCAAGCATTCATAACAAAGGCATCATTAACTGATAAGCAATATATTTCGTCAACACCTAGTGCTTTTATTTCGTCATATTTTGCTTCGTATCCAGGTACCTGTTGAGATGAACAAGTGGGGGTAAATGCTCCTGGTAGTGAAAATAGCACAACTTTCTTACTTGCAAAAAGTTCTTCTGTGTCTACGTCTTTCCATTCACCACCAATAAAAGTACAGCCACCTACTTCATCGGTATCACCTATTCTAGTCTTAAAATTTGTATATGGTACTTTCATATTTCTCCTTCTTTATACACATTATAAACTATTTTTAACTATTGTCAACAAGGTATTTTAATTAAAGTTAAAACTTCAACTTGTAAGTCAATAGTATATTCCTTCCGTGTTGTGCGTAACCATCCGGTCTCTCATACGTATCATCAAAAACATTATTCAATGAAAATATTAAATTTGATTCATCACTAATTTGGTAGTTAGTATGGAAATTTGCTATGCCAACTGCCGGTTTGGTAATTGTTGCATACGTACTTGAATCTATATCTAAATGCGACCCGGTGTACAAATATTCCGCAGTGTTTGTCCATTTGTCTATATTCCAATCTATTGCGGTCAAACCTAACCATTTTGGCCTTCTAGTCACTGACGTTCCGTTTCCGTCTTCGGCTATCGTGAATGTTGCACTATTTCTCCAAAATATATTTTCAGATAGTAAACTGTCAAATTTCATTTCAGCGCCATGCCTGTTTGATGTACCCGAAGCATTGGAGTATGTGCTGTTTCCATATGTTATTAAATTTTTTAGATCTGTTGTGAAGTACACAAAATCTAAAACACTACTTCCAAAACTGTATTCAAATCCAACGTCTATGGTTTCTGCTTCTTCTGGTTGTAAATTTGGATTTCCGTTGTAGCCGTAGTTGTCTGATCCATGCATTTCATAAAGTGTGGGAGTCTTCACAGATGTTGCGTAGTTGCTCTTAAATTTCAATGCACCTGTAAGATCGTATGTTCCTCCTAACCTATATGTGGTATAGGTATTGAACAGACTTGGGTCGTCCTGTCTGACACCTGCAGACAACAACAACTTGTCTGTTGCTATAAGATTACCGTTGACAAAGTATCCTATGTTCTCTCCACCTGTATCAACACTTGCAGTGTATGATCCTCTGTTTTGAAATGAACCGTCAAACTCTTCGTACTCTATACCTGGAGTTATATCATATTTGTTTTTTTGTAGAGTGTTTGTCAATAACACAGTGTTACTGGTAGAATCATAATTGTCTATCTCTGTGCCATTCACATACTCTCTGTCGTATTCTGTACGAGAAAATGTGATGTTGTAGAATCCAAGACCATGATCGACTTTACCGGATAACTGGTACAAGTTCATATTATTTTCAGCAGTGTAATCTAAATCATCACCAGTTCCGCTATCTAGGTCTGCGTCACTTTCTCGTCTAATCAAAGTGGTTTGTATTTCTACTTCGTCCCATTTGCTTTTGGTGTTGATTGTTATATTGTTTGCGTCGAAGCCGTCCTTCTCTGTGCCTGACGGTGCAACAGATATCCCATCTGAAGTGGTACCGTCCGCTATTATACTGATAGAATGATTGTTGACGTCTCTGTGTATCTTGAGTGTGACACCTTTGGTGTTGTTTGATCCCAGTGTTGTTGATATGCTGTTGGCATAACTGTCAGTCGTTATAAAGTTTATTACTCCACCTACTGCGTTAGCACCATACAGTGTGCCCTGCGATCCCTTGACCACTTGTATTCCTGTGACATGTTTTATAAAGTCTGCACCTATGTCGTGTAGTCCACCTGTAGTTGAATGATCTTTGATCGCTACACCGTTTATTGCGACCATCGTGTGGTTGGAATTCATACCTCTCATGAACACCGATGTCTGTTGTCCTGTAGGACCCGACTGCACCACGTTCAAACCAGTTATTCTGGATATTGCTTGTACCGTATCTATGGTATTGGTATTCTCAATAGTGTACTGATCAATATAGTCCACACTCATAGACGAAGTGGTTAATACACTTGGATCTCTCAATACAAATTTTGTTATTTTAATGCAAGGAACACCTTCTTGATTTTTCCATTTACATTTTATTATGTCGTCGGCTATTCCTCTATTTTGAATTTCGTCTAATTTATATTGCTCTGCTTGTAGCCCTGTGTGGGAAAGCAATAATATTAAGACTGCTAGTAATGTTTTCTTCATTGTCCGTATATCTCCTTGATATGTTTGTTGCCGAGTAGGACACAAGACCCAAAAGAGAAACGTAAAATAAAGTACCTGTAAGTGTGTTGCCAAAGAAAGGAATTGCCATCGTATAGCATAAAAGTAATCCTTCTAAGTTAAGCGGATACATAGTACCAGACATCCACACTGCAAAGTTTGTGATCACAAAAAATATCGTTGATGACAACAGTGCGTTGGATCCCAGGTGTACATACGTTTTCTTAATAGACATTGTGTAATGACTCAATGTTGTGCCTAACAAGATACTGCCGTAAACCCAAAACATACTTGAGTGTAGACCCAAGTATACATCCGAAACAAACATAGCCGCCAATGGTACTAGCATGGACGAATATAGATCACGTGTAAGGTATGGCATGAACACTGCCATAGCAAGAACAGGGGTGAAATTTGGCGGATGAGGTATTATCCTGCTCAAGGCGATCAAGCCTACAAGATAGAAGAATAACACAATTTTTTGTTTTGTTTTTTTCATAACAGTTCTCATTAAACGAGTTAACGTTTATTGCCACTGTTAACTTTACATTGTAGAACTAGACTTTCCCAGGCCCTCGCTCGACAGCGGACTTATACTGGTTGGCACTCCGACTTTACGGTTCCTGGTAGAGCCATGGAATTACACCTTGATTCCCCAACATGATTCAGTATTAGTGTTATTATATGCTATTTTATACGTGATGTCAATTGATCTGGTTATTAAAAAGTAGAGCAATAAATATTGATAATCATGTCAAAGAACACACTTAAAATTAACTTTATCAGCAAGAACTGTCATGGCTGGCCCACAGTAAACATATTCATAGACGATGATTTATACGAAGAGGCCCATCTTAATAAGGAAAACTTTGAAATAGAAATACCAATACAATTAGAAGATAGACAACATAAACTAGAAATTGAGCATTTTGGTAAGAGAAATAAAAATACAGAAATAGATGCCAAAGGAAATATTATTAGAGATATGAGTTTCGAAATAGAAAAAATTGAAATACAAAGTTTAACTGTGCCAGAATACATGATGCGGACAAATATATTTGTGCCCAATTGGATTGACCTAACAGAACCCACAAATTTTCCTAAATTTTTAAAACAAAGTAAAAGAGTTGGACCTAACGGTATATGGAGTTTGCAATTCAAAACTCCTTTCGAAGATTATCTTATTAATAGGAACCTAGATAAAATGCTGGACGACGATAAAAAAGCTATAGACACTTTTGAAAGTTACGAGCCGGCTTCGCACAGCGGAATACATTCTTTGATTACCGAGGACGAAAAAAAGCTATTCAAAGACATTAAGGATTTACTTAAATGACACAGGTAGCAATTATAAATTTACCGAGACTTGATCTAACTAGACCTGCTATTGCACCAGGAATTTTAAAAAGTCTAGCGACAGGGATAGGCATGACCAGTAAAATTTTTGACTTTGCTTTGAAAATTTATGAAGAGTCAAAACGGGAAGATTGGGATCAGTACGAGCTACTTTGGCAACTAGACTTAGATTATCATTTGCCAAAAGAATTACAAGAAAAACTAGACACAATGTTTGATAGATACGTGCAAGAAGTTTTGCGTGAATCACCAGAATTTATTGCAATAAGTGTGTTCAGCCACAATTCAATCACTGCCTGTGACATGATGATTAGGAAACTTAGATCAAAAACAAATGCCAAAATAGTAATTGGTGGAGCAGGAATGATGAACAGACAAGGCGATACTCCCTTTCATTTAAAACTTGCAAAGGAAGGCTTGATTGATTATTTTTGCGTAGGTGAAGCCGAAACCACTTTTGTTAATGTACTACAAAACAATCTACCCTGTGCGGGAGTCAATAACGAACAATGGAAACAGTTAGATAATCTTGATAATAGTCCTATACCAGATTACAACGACTATCAGTTTAACAAATATCATCACCTAGCCCATGGAAAAAGTTTATGGATAAACGGCAGTAGAGGATGTGTAAGGCGATGCGATTTTTGTGACATAGGTGTTATATGGAAAAAATTTAGATTTAGATCAGGCGAAAGTCTATGCGAAGAATTAAAACAACAGATGCAAACTTATGATATACGTGGATTTCAATTCGGTGATGCATTAATAAACGGAAGTCAAAAAGCATTCAATGATTTGAACTATAATCTCATAAAGTTTATCGAGCAATCAAATATACCAAAGCCCTATATCGGAGGACACTATATTGTAAGGCCAAAAAATCAAGTCACTAAAGAACATTATGAAATGCAGGAGAAAGCAGGACTAGATCTCATATCCATAGGTATAGAAACCGGTAGTGATGCATTAAGATACAGAATGAATAAAAAATTCACTAATGATGATTTGATTCAACATCTCGAATATAGTAAACAGCATAACCTAAAGAACTTAATTATGATGTTTGCTGGACATCCAACAGAGACGGAGGAAGATCATCAGGAGACACTCAAACTACTTAAAGGTATGAAACATTATGTTGCATCAGGAACCCTAGTGTCAATGGAGCTCAACCAAGCATCAGTTATACGTGGTACTCCTCTTGGTGATTGGGCAATGAAAAACAACATTATATTTCCAAATAATCATTGGGGAGGAGATCATAAATTTTGGTTCAATCCTAATAATCCTGGTAATACATTGAAAGTAAGAGTAGCTCGAGTGATTGAAATATTAGAAACAGCAATCGATGTAGGTATAGGAGTCAGAGGATTAAAATCACGTTTAGTTTACAGTAAAAAACTTTTAGAAATAGCAAAGGAAAAGAATTTCCAATATTAGTTTACTTTTGGCTTTTATTGTAATATAATTTAGATTATGTCTTACAACAAAGAAACAACTTGCGTCTTACCGTGGATCAATATTGATAGGAACATTGATATTATAACATCTGTTGATTCACCTGCGGCACCCTGTTGCTTGTACGAACCAAAAAAACCCATAGCAGATTATATGGAGATGTGGCGATCAGACGAACTGAAACAAGTAAGACAACAGATGAGAAATGGATTGAAGCCTTCTCAATGTAACAAATGTTGGAAAGAAGAAGCAATAGGAAAGAAAAGTATGAGGATGGCAGTCAACGATAGATTGCCAGAATTTGTAGAACTCATTAAACTAGACGAAGTTGATGCTCCTAGACAAGCACGATTAATGGTAGGTGATGCTTGTAACCTTGCTTGTAGAATGTGTTTGCCTGCATTTAGTTTCAATGTTAGAAAAATTTGGGATAGTCTAGAGCTAGGTAAAGACAAATATCACCGCGTAAAATTTGATCAACAACTATATGATATAATTTTAAAACACAGCAAAGAGTTGGCCTATGTCGATGTAATAGGTGGAGAACCTTTTTTCAATAAGCAATTTGAAAAATTTTTAGATGTAATGATTGAAAAGGGAGATGCATCTCACATTACCTTATTCATTACTTCTAACGGTACTATGTATAAACCCAACCTTGTTGAAAAATTACGACAGTTTAAAAAAGTTGTTCTTAGTATCAGTCTAGACGGCATCAACGAGGTTCATGAATATATAAGGCCCACTACCAGTTTTAAAAAAATATCAGATAATATGTTTAAGTTTCGAAAACATTTTGACGTATTAGTTGCCTCTACAATTAGTGTTTTAAACATATGTAGATTACACGAACTTGATAAGTGGTGCGAAGATAACAAGTTTCATATGATACAAAAACAAATGATATACGAACCAAAAGAATTGCATCCAAAACAACTACCTGAAAGTATGCATCATCTCGTTAGCAAAGAATATAAACCGTTTCTTGGTGAACCTAAGACAACTAGTTGTTTAGACTTTATTAACAGGCTTGATAAAAATTGGAAAACAGATATACAAGCTGTCATGCCCGAATGGAAAAATGCAAACGATAAAATAGAAAACAAATATAAAATGTATTTAGGAATTAAAAATTATTTAAACAAGATAGATTCTAAAGTGTCTTTATATTCAAATATAAGAGAATATGTCCAAAGCATATAAATTTTTATACGAGACAGCCATGTTGATAGCAGTGGCACAGGCAAACGGCAAAGCCTATAAAGCAGATCTAGATCACGATAACTTCAGCGATACCTTCGAAGAATGCCATGGCAGAGCAAGTGTGTTATTTCAGGATAATAATGCTATTAGAGATCAAGGCGTAATGGATTTTCTACACAATAAAACTTTCGACCTTTTACAGCTCAGAGAGAATTATGATCAGCGACAAGATTTAGATGTGTGTTTTAAAAATTGGTTGGGAGATAAGTTAGTGGACAAAGAAGATTTTGAGACTTTACCAATGCCTTCGTCGCAGAAGGCAATCATAGAATTTCTGGCAAAACACAGGCACAGAAACTTAAGAATACATCAGCAAGAATATTGGCAAAAGGATTGGTTTGACACTATCCCGTGGGAGTTCAGCTATTTTAAAACACCAGATGATTTAATAGGTACTGATATTGTTGTGTTGTCGCTACCTTTACGAGGAACACAAACTATCGAACAATGGTTTATCCCTCTATTAGAAAAATGCGAAAAATTGAATATACCTGTGTTTTTAGATTGTGCATACTATTGGCTAATGGATGTAAAAAATATATCTTTGAAATACAAATGCATAAAAGAAGTAGCTTGTAGCTTATCAAAAATATTTCCAACCTTTACACTTAACGCAGGGGCAAAATTAGTCAGGAAGGAAAGGGTAAGCAAATGGGACACCTACTACACACAGAACAGAATACTTGTTGATTTGACAATGGCATTATGTAATAATTTCAGCAATGACTATATTGTAAAAAAATATAAACCATTACAGGAGAAGTACTGTAAAATTTTAAATATTCAACCCGTAGAATGTGTTACTCATGCAAAAATAAAAAGTGATTTATATGAGTACAACTCAAATAAAATGTGGGAACATAACGGACTAAATCAAGACCTTTTGAATATGTCTCGACTTTATGAGAACAACGAGTTAATTGAAAATTATTTGTCTTCTAAAAATTTTTCTAGTTCGTAATATCCACCAATGTGTTGGTCATCGACCCAAACCTGAGGCATTGTTCTAGCATTAGGCACAAGGGCTAACATGTCTTGTATGTTATGTCCTTCCGCTATATTTTTTTCTTCGAACTCTACACCTTTTGTTTTAAGTAATGATTTTGCTTTCACACAATAACCACATGCTGGTTTACTCCATACTACTGCTTTCATTTTTATTCTCCTTCTAATTTCTCTTTAAATTTTACCCAACCATAAAAAACAATGTCAAACCATAGATAGTTTACTAGTAAACCAAATATAGTAAGTCGGACGCCTAGTAACATTCCCGGTAAAAAGAAAAGTACTAGCCACAGCATCACAAAATATTTTCTAATGTGTTGAGGTGGTATTGCCCAAAATATCCAATTTATCATAACACTAATTATCTAGTTGCTGTAATAGTTTTTTAATTTTTGTAATACGTCTAGTTCCTATCCAATGAATTCTTATCTTAACAAAAGGTCTGCAAACAGCAGGCCAGAATCTATATCTTTGTACATTCGTATAAAAATCTTGTATAGCAGTAAAGCATTTCATTATTTCATTACGATATTCTTGCTCTAGTAAAACATTCTGCGATATTTTTAAAAGTATTGTATTGAATCTAGCTGTTGCGTAATCGAGAGTACCGTAGTACATATCGACATCGTCTTTACCTGGAACTCTGTCTTTGACTAATTGTATTATTTCTTTATTCTTCAATACAAAGTCTTTCAGTTCCATTAATCTGCCTTCTTGACTTTAACCTGTAAAGGCATATTTTCCTGTCTTGCCAGTAGTGTGGTCTCTATGCCTTTCTGTTCAGCTACCTCGTGGACATATGAACCTACAACTCCTTGCCCGTCGTTGTGTATCTTTCTCATAACTGCCTCGGCTTGCTCTTGATTTTTATTAAAAATTTGTTTTAATACCCTAATCACAAATTCCATGGTGGTAATATTGTCATTTAGGAAAATTACATCATATAAACTAGGTTCTTCTAGTTTAATTTTTTCTCTTGTAAGAGTTTGTATATCTGTCATATTATCAATCATTCCTTATTATAGCATATTTCTGGTGATTGTCAAATAGGGCAGGGTGGCATTTTACCACCCTATCCACTTTGCTTTACTTGATATCGATAGTTTTTGCTTTTTTGTGTTCTGGAATTATTCTCTCCAAGCTCACTTTAAGCAAACCATCTTTCAGTTCTGCACCTTTGACCTCAACGTCATTTGCAATAGTAAATGACTTGCTGAAGAATCTTTTGCTGATTCCCCTGTGAAGTACTCCATTGTCGTAGTTGTCAACTTCTTCTGCATCGTCTTTGTTCGGCTTAGATTTTACTGTTAGTTGATTCTCTTTGTATTCAACTACGATGTCGTCTTTACCAAATCCTGCGAGTGCAAGTTCCACGTCGTAAGTATTCTCACCAGTTTTTACTATGTTGTATGGTGGGAAGTTCGCTCCAGTTCTAAAGAAGCCGTCATCCATCATATGCTCAAAATGATCGAACATATCATCGAACCCTACGGTTATTGGTCTTAGGTTATTAAAAATAGATAGATTGTTTTTCATGTGCTTTCCTCCTATTGTTAAGCGAGTTAATGTATTGAAGATCCTATCTATAGCAATCTTCAACTGTATTTAGTATAACATATATGTACTATATGTCAAATTGCGACCTTTTTTGGTAAACTATCTTGATCTTTGGGTACGCATTAATCTTGAATCTTCTGCGTCTTTTGTGGCTCTACGTATTAATTGTTTTCTACGTTTTTCTTTTTCTCTTTTAATAAATGATGGTTTCCTAAAATACTGTCTATCTTTAAGTTCTTCAAAAAATTTATCGTCTTTTTGTTTCTTCTTTATCTTTCTATAGGCTTTCATGGGATCTTCACCTTCCCTCACCTCTACATAATATCCGTGAAATCCTTGGGTACGTTCCTTACGAGGTCTAAAGGTGCGTGACCTATGATGATTGTTTTTTTGATGTTCCATCTGTCTTTTTAAATATTAACATAGGGTCTGCATTATTGTCAACCACCTCACCGGTAATCTTTATAACTTCAACTCCCCTATTACTCATTTCTGTTGCGTCATATTGGAATGGTAAAAGCACTCTATCCAATATATTTTTTAATCCTCTGGCATTAGTGCCTAATGCTTTGGCCTTTTTTGCTATTGCCAACTTGGATGATTTATCAAACTCCAACTTGATATCATCTAAGCTGAATAGGTATTGCATCTGTTTAATTAGTGCGTTTTTTGGTTCAGTCAAAATTTGTACCAGTTGAGGTTCGCTTAAAGAATCCACGTGAGTTATCATTGAAAATCTGCCCACAAACTCAGGTATCAAGCCGTACTTGATCAAGTCCTCTGGTTTAACATCTGCTAGATAATTTTTAATATCGTTGTCTTTAAGTTTAGCACCAAACCCCATTCCGCTTGACTGTTTGCTTTTAATTTGTTTTTCTAATTCTGTAAATGCACCTCCAACAATAAACAAAATATTTTTGGTATCGATGGTAATCATTTGTGCATCAGGATGTTTTCTTCCACCTTGTGGCGGCACCCGGCATTCAACACCTTCGACAATTTTTAAAAGTCCTTGTTGTACACCCTCGCCTGATACATCTCTAGTAAGCGAAGTGTTCTCGCTTTTACGTGTAATTTTATCTATTTCGTCTATGAATATAATTCCACGCTCTGTCTTATATCTATCACCACCGGCATTGGCATATAATTTTTGTACTACGTTTTCAACATCTTCACCAACATATCCAGATTCTGTAAGTGTGGTTGCATCAGCTATGGCAAATGGAACATCTAAATATTTTGCAATAGTACGAGCCATTAACGTTTTTCCTGCACCTGTGGCTCCTAGCAATAGCACGTTTGACTTTTCAAGTTCTAAATCTTTGGGTGGATTAGTAATTCTTTTATAATGGTTTGCCACAGCAACAGACAGCACAGTCTTGCCTGCATCTTGCCCTATAACAAATTGATCTAGATGTTCTTTAATTGCAATTGGATTTAATACATCCAGGCCGCCCTTGGCCATTTTTTCTTTGTGTGCTTTGACCACGTCCTCGTCAAGTATCTCAACACAAAGTTTGATACACTCATTACATATAGCTACTTTGGATGCACCGACTATCATTTTTGTAACATCTTTTCGTGACTTGCTACAAAAAGAACAGTTCAAAAGTTCTTCACTCATGCTCTATTTACTGTCTTTGATTTTTTTGATTAAAGGGAATAGTTCTGCCATCCCGCCTATCTTGTTCCTGTTAAGCACAGAGAAAGACTGTGCATCATCGTTGTTGGAATTTATAAAGAAAGTTTTTGACATTGTCAATATGTATCCAGACCAAACTTTAAGCTGGTTGGATGAGTAGTCCATGTTCATCACAACATGGGTTGCCGCTCTGCAGGCGTTGAGTAGCCAGGTGTAATCTCTTCCTTGTGCATTTGGTTTCCATGACTCTAAATATTTTTCATACTCTGCATCACTTTCGTTTCCAAAAGGATCCAAAGAAGAAAAATTATTATCGTCCCATAGGTATAAAGTTACGTCCTCTTTAGGTAAAAATTTGTTGATAGCATCTGCAAAATTATCTTTATCCCTTTTGCTTAGATTTACTAATACAAAAGACCTATTTTGGTTCTGAAAGAATGATGGTGGAGTCACCATTGTTATGGTACCCATTTTTTTCCGTTCTTCTAGTTTTTTTCCTAGGACCGGTCTCTCTGCTTTTGCTTCTACGTTTTTAGGTTCAGCCATTTTGATTTAATATATCCATTATAACTTTTTGATCTTCTTCTGTCAAGTCGTTCAATTTAATTTCCTTGTTCTCTAATTTAGTTATTAGATTATTGATCCTGTCTTCAATTCTCTGGCGGTATTCCTCATCACTTGTGAGCCTATTTTTATGATTAATGAACTTAGGTTCTGGTATTATGTTCTCTACAACCACTACATCGGCTTCCATTTCTTTGGGTGCTTCTTCGGATTTAATTTCTGGTAAAATAATTTCATTTTTTTCAGGTTCAGGTATGTCAAGTTCTTTTATTTTTTGCCATTTGGTATCGTCATTCTGTTCTTCGTTCTGGACATATTGTTTGACCGGTCTATCATCTTTGATAAAAATTCGTTTTCCACCTTTTATGATCATTTTCTTAGGACCTTTGATCTCGTTTTCACTTTCAAAACCTTCTAGCAGTGC
>JACLAA010001028.1_pt1 | contig 16547 bp, 16 predicted proteins | sample 8027891 | NCBI WGS metagenome assembly JACLAA01 (sample SAMN15724900, study PRJNA655200) | protist metagenome | isolation source: fluorescence activated cell sorting (FACS) single amplified genomes of... | place: Spain: Blaines Bay Microbial Observatory, Mediterranean Sea | collected 2016-01-19 | reverse complement strand
TGTTGACGTTTTCAAAAATAATTTCAGCGTTGTTCACCGCAGTTGTCCATGAATGCAGAGATTCCTGTGTCCGTACAGAGAAAATTAATTCAGAAAGTCGGAATAAAGCTACATCAAAATGCCAGTGCACAAGATTACAGATTATTACCTTTGAATCTTTGCTCAGAATGTCTGTGAATCCTTCCTCGGAAACTTCCGCGAGCTCATGTTGAACGAACGAAAGCACCTGGTCGTTCAGGATGCTGCTTACATGATGTAGCAATGCGCAAACCGCTTGAATTGAACCTGTTGAACCAGCAGCGCGCTCTTTAGATCTTTGACATCCTTTCAAGAAGGGTCATCGCGCAACGAAGCATAATTCGTGGCTTGAAGGTCGGGTGCATTTGGCGTTTCTCACCTGTCTCGCTGGCACGTCTTGCGCATTTCTGCAAGATGTAGAACACGTCATCTACTACGGAACTTGTCAGTGTTTCGCCTCTCTCGTTGATCTTGATTGCAACTGCAACTGTTTCATACATGTAGAACTCCTGTGCGCATGTCCCATCGTTTGTTAGTGAACCGCATCACTGGTAAGTAAGTAACTGTACAGTCAATCAAGGTTTTTTTAGCACAAGACAAAGCGTCATCGTACCTCCAACCTGATGTAGAAGCCGACCATTTCGTGCAATACACGGAAATAATGCTCTCCATCAAAGCTTTGAGTCGAAGCAGGGTGTTGCTGATATGCTGAAGCTTCTTTTGAAGAAGACGAATGCAGCCTTTCCTTCAGATACCTGCGATGGTAGTAGCGACAAATTTGATCATGATTACTTGTTAGCGGAAGAAAGCCACACACTGAATGAAGAACGCGTGCAGAAGAAGGTCGTTCTGTTACTTGCCTGTTGTATTTGATCGAAACTTGGCATATGGAAACGATTTCTTCCTGTGTGGTGAAAAAATGTTTGATTAATATTTTTAAGGATCTTGCCCCGGCTTCTGATCAATTTTTTCGGCATCTCTCGCAATTTTTTTATTTTTTGTGTTTTGCGAGAGTTACTGGAAAACGTATAAGAAAGAAGCTCGTGGCGTACCAAGTATTCTTCGATCATTCTACGTGCAGGGAGGATGGAAAAGGCTAGAGAAGTCAATAAAGGAGACCGTGGGGCGGCGCTTGACTTTTGACGTCAGACGGATAGGGTTATTTGTTCTGCTCGCTTTGCTGCATCACTCTTCTTTTTTGTCTTCGCACCTGGGATCGACGTTGCTCTTTCCCTGCTTTTTGGCTCGTAAACTGACATCTTTCGCTATTTGCAGGATGTTCCTCTTGTCCTGATACAGTGAGGTATGCAAAATGAAGTCGTTAGGAACATTCGGAGTTAAGTACATCTCACGTTTGGGATGTGTTTGAAGGGTGGCGTACAATATATCTTTTCAGAAGCTGGGTGCCACAGACATCACACTCCTGCAAAAAAACAAGTGTTAGTTTCGTGCTTAAATTGATTGATGCGTTACTTCAAGTGTAAAAAAAGATAAAGATATTTTTTGCATACATGAAGATACACGTAGCTGCAAAAGACATACCTTGTTGAGACTCTGGACCACGGCTTGTACGGCAGCACCTCCAAAAGAAGAAGTTAAATCGTCTCCGTGTTGGTCGACTATGGTAACCACGGATTCAAATAGCTCAGCGAGAAGACTAGTAGTGCCACTGTCATTGCCTGGGTGTTCCGATATGATTGATATGGATGGGTGGTCAGTTAGACTTGTGAGAGAACAAGTCTTCCAAGCAAGACCAGATGAAGAGTGGAGAGTCACGCGCAGGTCGCCCCTTTCAAATTGTGTCCCTTGAGCGGCGAAGTGATACTCACCTTCTAATATGTTCTCGGCGCTCCACGTTCTTTCACCTTGTTTGAAATGTGCAGTGACAAGCTGTAGGCAAGGAACGGGGGAAATCAGTCAACATAAAGAACACAAATGCTAAAAGAGATACAGAGTTACGTCGTACCTTACGAAGTTGGAGGCACACTGTAGTTAACCCCTCGTCAGACAAGCATAGCTTTGGGAATAATTTTGCAAATCTCAAGACCTGTGAAGTTTGGAAATATTTTCGCAAAGTGAGTGCCTCGGTGAACCAGCAAGAAACGACGTTGCACTTGAAAGAAGCGAGCCACATACTTACCTGCGACACGTCACTCTGAGATGCTGCAGTATGCAGCTCTTCCCGGACAACTCTGGCAACAGCGTCTCGAACTCGAACAAACTGCGCATTTTCACTGTCTGACGCGGTGATGTCTTCTTTGTGAGGCATAAAATTATAAAGCTTTGCGAGGGTGTCCACGAAATTAGCAGCAGCCTCATATTCTTTGTTCTCCAGAGAGCTCTGTAGGTGCAGAATCATGGATTAGAGTGCAGGCCTAGATAACAATCAACCAGGTCAGCGTGCTGGGGAATGCAACTTACCGTGACACCGTCCATGCACTGTGTTACATCTGCATTCAGCGACACTCTCGCAATTGCTTCCTGAGCATGACCATGAGCGGTATCGAGCTGACGAACCTGTACGAACACGATGCGCGAAAAATGAAGAGGTTAGTTAGAGTATCTCGGGAGGTAGGATGCAATCGACATACTGTCGCTCGGGGTGGCACACTTGCCTGGTCGCTTGCAGCTCTCGCAGACAAGCTTGTGTCCTTGATGTCCTCAAGTAGAGAAGCTGAGTGGTGGCGCACAGTCTCCAAAGAGGAGATGTCGGACTGCGAATAATGGTTGTGAAGATTCGGGGGAGGTTTTGTTACTTGGTAAAGAGGATGTTTGTTTCGGGTGCTTTCAAGAGGACTAACCTGGTGCTTCACCATTCTGTAAGAGATGAACTCTTTCCTTTCTACTGTGTCATGTAGTTCGCGACGAAGACGCCGCTCTTTCTGCACGACCTCCTGCAAAAGTCTGCGTCCGTTCATGTAAGTTAGTAAGGAGATGTTGTTTCTCTATGTTACGTAAGACCACGGGATAGACCCAGTTCACTGCGTTCTCTCGGCGGAACGAATGATTTGAGATGCTTGCGAAAGACACACCTGTTGATCGTGCTGACGTCCATAGCGACATCGAACGGGCCAGAACCATTTGGCATCTTTGTTCTTGCACGTGTCCCCCTGAGCGCCGTCAAGAATAGCGTATCAGTGAACGACTACGTTCTGTTTTGTACCGCTGCGATGAAGCGGAAAAGAACTCGCCAAAGGAGGACTGGGGAGGGAGCGAGCGAGGGACTGATTTAACACTTGAATATTATTATTAATAAATGTCAGTAAATATGCAAAATAATAATGATCGACCAAGTAGATAACAAGTAATAATATCACGCCGATGCGATAATAATAACCAAGCTAGCTATAGCTAGCTAGCTAGCTACTAGCTCTTCTATCTACTAGTGGTTGTCATATATACGCACAGCACAGCCGAGGAAGGACACATGCTTCCCTCACACTCGAAGCACGCTGAGGAGGGTGACACTCGAAGTTGATTACCACGAGGATCGCTGCTAGCAATGAATGCTGGCTTAGGGGGGGTTACTGTTTGCTCGAGCGCGTTCGCTTGGAAGCGATGTCGTCGAGGGCTTTCAACTTCCCCTTCGTCATCGCGTATTTTTGCGCGAGAAGGTTTAGGCAACCCTGCAAGTTCTTCTGTGGAGCAGCACGAAGAAGCGTGCTGTGCATCCCATGAGAAAGATGCGAAGCAGATAAATAGACGTCAGGTAATGAGGAGAACAGGCGTTGCTTTCGTAAGCGCTACCGTCCTGCCGACGACGCAAGGTTTAGCGACTCGTGAAGCACTCGCCACAACAGACGAACCAGGAGAGCGTCCAGAAGAATGGGTCCTGTCGGCGGGTCTCTCGACGTTAGTTGTCAGATCTGATGGCACGCTGGAACTTTGGGGTAATGGACATGCATCTCCTCAGTCTTTCGACGTAACATTGCCTCACTCTGCAAGTAAAGCAAAGGCAAGTCTCTTACCACCAAGCGAAACTTCTCCTGGAGCCTCACTCGCCCTTCAATGGCCCGGAGGCACTCAGCTTGTGGTATGGCCGGCTTCGGGCGACAAATCTGTAGATGATAGTCGTCACTTATTTACCTGGGCTGCTGGTTTAGAAGAAGGATTTTTCCTCGAAATTTCTGTTCCATCGAAGGTTGACATCCATGGTAACATGGAGCTGGCAGAGATGAGCGTTGACTTACAAAGCGGCGGTCGCTGGTACGGAGGGGCACACCTGCTTCGACAACTGTGGCCTCTGGATAGAACACAGTGGGAAATTGGTCCTATGTATCCATTCGATCACGGGCCAAACGGATTGGGCTCTGTGGTCGGTGCTCACTGGGTCAGCAGTCGCGGCACATTAGTCGCTGTTGACCCAACAACTCCAATGCTTCACGCTGGACTTAACGCACCGGTGCTGCAACGATCACGAGTTGATCCACGATACTTTGGTGTTGGAATTCAACACCTCACGCAAGAAGCTTTGCCATATGAGGACGGAGTGGCCTCCGGTAACCAAAAGGTTCCTAACAATGGAGATGGGAAGCTCAGGATACAGGCCCGAAGCACATGGGAAGATGATCGTGTGTTGCATCCCTGGCAAGCGATTGGAACACCTGAATCGGCACGAATGCAGCGGAGGGCTTTCAATGAAGGAAAAGTCGTTGATGCAACGAACGGGGGACAGCGACACATTGATCCCCTCGATGATCGTTGTGTGCTTCGCATTGCAATTGCTGCATCTTTAGACGTGCGTACGGCTACGCTCTCTGCACTCAAATCTCTCCCAAGTCCACAAGTGGCCCCACCCTCCGTCGTATTTAACCGTTCAACTTGGACCACGTGGGCTACTTCGCACGCTGATGTAGTGCAGGCTGACGTGCTCGCACTAGGAAAAGCTGTGATCGACAATGGTTATCGCCCAGGTGTACTAGAAATTGATGACAGGTGGCAGTCACGGTATGGAGATCTCGAGTTTGATAGTGTAAAGTTCCCTGACCCAAAAGGTATGATTGAACAGCTTCACAAAGAAGGATTTCTGGTGACTGTGTGGGTCATGCCCTTCTTGCAAGAGGGTTCCGCAGCATGTGCAGAGGCGCGACGACTTGGGCACCTTGTTGAAGGTGGTGATCCTCCGTCTCTTGTCCGCGAAGTTTCCGTTGGCGGCCCTGGTGAAAGACTCGGATCTGCCGTGAAGGTTCTTGTTGATCAATACGACTGGCCTCCTGGCCATTGGGCTGGTGGTGGTGGGGGAGGAAGGTTGCAGTCTGGCCAACTTCGATGGTGGGGAACACAGCCAGTTCGTGCAATCGATCTCACGAGTGATGCCGCGGTGCATTGGTTTGTTGCACGTTTAAAGACGCTTCAACAGAGAGCTGGGCTCGATGGTTTCAAGTTTGATGCCGGCGAACCCTGCTTTCTTCCCCGCGGGGCGGTGACAAGCCGCCCGCTAAAATATCCCGGAGAATACACGCAACTCTGGGTGAACCGTGTGGTATCTCAGTTCAGCATATCTGAGGTGCGAAGTGCGATGGGAACAACGGAGTATCGTGGATTGGTTCGGATGGGTGATCGAGACACGGTATGGGGCGTCGATAACGGACTGCAGTCACTTATTCCTGCCCTTCTCACCTCGTCAGTGTTGGGATACCCTTTTTGTCTACCTGACATGATTGGTGGCAACGCGTACTGGGGCCAGTTCCCAGATACAGAACTCATGGTTCGATGGGCACAGGTTTCAGCTCTCATGCCTGCCGTTCAGTGGTCAATTCCTCCGTGGGAAGTAAGTGATGAAGCATCAGATGCTTGCAAAATCGCGGACGCCATGAGGGACGATGTCCTTTTACCTCGGATCAACGACCTCTTTGAGAACGCCGCCGCAAATCTGACACCTATCTGTCGACCGCTATGGTGGCTTGATCCGCTTGATAAAGAAACATTCAACATCGACGACCAATTCTTGATCGGTGACGATGTCTTGGTCGCCCCAGTTGTCGTGAAGGGTGCAAGGAACCGTAGAGTGTATTTACCTGCCGGCGTGTGGTCCGAATACAAAGGACAAGAAAATATTGCCGGACGTTGTTGGGTCGAGGTTGAGGCTCCGCTCATGAAGCTACCCGTGTTCATCAGGAGTAGCGTCAGCGTTTGAGTGCACCACGCGTAGCAAATTGACTTAATCCTCAGCTAGTTTCCCAAAGTACAGCGTCATGCTTTTATCTTTGCCGTTCACGAATTCTCGCTCCACCTTGAATGGAACTCTCAACTGCGCTGCGAGTGACTGCAAATTCGTATTTCGCGGTAAAAAGAAGGCAACGTTTCGGCACATTTTCATCGCGGTCTTCAGGACATGTATCAGAGTGACCCCAGACACCCAAACAGTACTGAGGTCGAAGATTTCGGCGTTACGATATTCTGGTCCACCCCAGGGCGGTGAAAGAAAAATCATGTCAACTTTTCGCGTTGAAAATGGAGAGCGGTCTCCTTTTAATATGGCTTCGTTCATAACCTCAAGAGCATCGTTGTGAAGAAAGGAAACGGCTGTACTTACGTTATATATCCTAGTATTGTGTGAAGCCATATTGATGCGCTTTTCATTTGTGTCACAGGCGAACACGTGAACGTTCAAGTGACGCGCGAACGCAATTGTATTTCCTCCGACTCCACTGAAAGCATCAAAAATAACAAGAGGCTCGTGTCCATTGGTATTCCGTAGACGTTCTTCACTGCGAAGCGTTTTCATACACCGCCAAGCTTGATGATGAGCGACACACTCTGGGGTGACGGAAAACCATGACTCAGAGTCTAGCTGAACACCGTGGTCGAACAGAGAGAAAAGTCTTCGTCTCTGAGACCAGTACTTTTCATGCGGTACAGAGTGCGGCATGGAGTTCTGTGCCTTCAGAGAATCGGCGGGGCGACGTATCAGCGGGACGAACCCGGTACGAGGCGGTGTTGACAGACTCTCCTGCAAGTTCCACCGATGATAGTAAGATCTTCCAGAGCACGGTTCGAACGACTGACGCCATAGGAAAAACGTCGACGTCGGAAGACTTGTGTCTGCAGACTTAAGACCCAATTTTGAGGCAGCCGGTGAAGTTTTTCGGTTACATCTTGGCTTTGACACTTCGCGCTCGTCGTGAGATCGTGTCCCTTGGTACGCGTCACGTAGGTGAACTTCGGTGACCGTAAAAGCCATTCACTTGCTTTCAATTTTTCGAACTACAGTGGAAAGAAATCGTCTCAGGCAACGGCCTCCACCGACCCGTGGTAAGGTACTATCACGCACCCTGCCAGGACGCAGAGCGTCATGATGCGTAATAGACTACTAGCAATATTATGACTGGAGGCTGGCTTGTGTGTGCGCGCGCTTATTCGTATGGCCGGCAGACTCGCTCGCTGCCCTTACACATTAGGGGTTTGTTTATTTAGTTGCAAAATAAATGTGAAACAATGCCTAATAATTTTTCAACAAGACTTCAAGATATTGTAGAACCCCCAGAATGAAACTCCATAATAAAGTTGAAGTGTCAAAAGAGACATCTATCTCCCTCGCCGGCGTGTACCTCGTCATATTCTCATCGAGGCGACGGTATGGATTCGAGGTTCGTCGCCGCGTTCGTTGCCGGGGGAATAGCAGGAGCATGCGTTTCATGTACGTTGTTTCATCATAGAGACGCTGAGGCCGCTGCCGCCGCCGCCGCCGCTCGGAATGAGGTTGGCCTTGCAAAGACGACTTCGACTAGCGATAGGCAAGTGTCCACTTTCAACCATATGGATGACGAGATTGTCAGAGAGCACTTCACCCGGAACATCCAGTTCTTTGGCGAAAAGGGTCAACAACGGGTAGCGCGCGCTTTTATCATCGTCGTCGGCTTAGGAGGTGTTGGAAGTCACTGTGCACACATGTTGCTTCGCTCAGGTGTCTCACGCCTGCGGCTCGTGGATTTTGACCAGGTTTCTCTTTCATCCCTGAATCGACACGCAGTGGCAACTCGGGAAGACGTCGGTAGATCAAAGGCAGAATGTCTCGCGGCTCACTTCGCTCGCATATATCCAGAAGCTTCTCTCGAAGTTTGCACGGCGATGTATCGGAAGGAAGCAGAAGAAGAGCTTCTAGGGGGTGAACCCGATTTCGTGGTAGACTGTATCGATAACATCGATACCAAAGTCGAACTTCTTGCCGCATGTGTGAGACGCGAGATTCCTGTACTGGCATGTGGAGGAGCAGGTTCAAAATGCGACCCTACGCGGATTAGGATTGTTGATGTGGCAGAGAGCGTCGTTGACCCCCTCGCGCGTGCTGTCAGACATCGCCTCAAGCGAGACCATGGAATAAATGGTGGCATCCCAGTACTTCTGTCAACAGAAAAGCATAGGTGCGACCTTGTGCCTGTCGAAGCTGAAGATGGAAAGTCTCTCAAAGATTACCAGGTATTGCCTAATTTCAGGATAAGAACTATACCCGTGTTCGGGGCGCTGCCAGCCATCTTCGGTATGGCTTGCGCGGCCCACGTTGTCACAACACTGGCCAAACAGCCTTTCGACTCTGAACCCGTTTTCCGAATGCAGCTTCAGCAGTACGAGACGCAACTCGAGCGTCTACGCGATCGGGAGGACAGTAAGGGAAGTGCGGATGCTTGTCTCGGCGTGGATCTTGAGGTAAGTAAAAATCAAAACCTGACACTACTGTTGCTCTTTGATATCGTTTATTTTCTCATCCTCCGCGTCTTTAATTCCTTCTTACGAAACTCATTAATAACTGCTGACGCATTCAAACAAATACTTTGCAGGATATTGTATACCTCGTGAAAGACATTTGGCATGCGAGAAGTGCACGCGACAAATCTTGGTCAATGAGCAAAGGGATGTGGAGAAGCACAGCGGGCTTGTGTCTGACTCGCTGGGATCCAATGCGGCCGGCGGTGCTTGATAATCTTGTATTTTTCACCCTTGATGAGGCTGATGAGCACGACACTTTCATGAGCGGCGAAGGAAGTGAAGGCCTAGTCCGCATGCGAGAGATCGAGCCAGACTTTGCGAGGTTTGTTGAAGACAAATTTGATAGGGTTAGGAGGGAAATGTCTGTATGACGTTATTAGCTGTTGTTGTTGGATATATCAGTAATAATAGCTATTGTAGCTAGAGCTACTTATTTCCGATTAAGTGTTTAGATAGTACATATTTTATGACTGACGCCATACGAAAAAATAGAGGTTTCCTACCCCCTCGAATTAGATCGTTGTTTTTAGAACGTTTTTACATAATATCTAGCTACTACATACTAGCTAGCTAGCTAGCTAGATATATATGGCGAGGATATAGAGTCGTTTTCTTACTAGGGGTGTGTGCATGACGCTAGTATCCGAAGCATTCACGACTGCGTCAGCTCTTGATGGCCCTTGATGGAATCAAACTATGATGACGTCGTGTCGCTTTCGGACTTGTCAATATCAGATAGTGACCCCGGTTCTGAATATGATGATGAGCTGAAAGTCCCAGAGGTGGAGCCTTCTACTTGGGCGGAGATCAGAAACTTCGGCTCAGGCGAAGCTGCGAATCGCTTAGCTGACGTGAGCCATCACACGCTTCTGTCGACGAGCTTCGCAACCCCAGTTGACGCGAGTGTGAATGCGTCGACCAGCAAAGCTTTTGATGACAACAGTGAAAAGAATATGGACTGCTGCGGGCGTGCTACAGTCGCTCTCGGTCTTGAAAAGCTGTGTCTTTTGCTTCATGGAAGTGCGTTGAAGGCCCGGTTGGGAAGCGTTGCACAGCACACCTATTCTTCAGAGCCTGCAGAAAAGCAGAGAGCTTCATGGGGAAGTAACGCGGGTGAAGATTGTACAAGGAATTTATTGCTGGATGCGGTATCCCTGAAACGCATTGAAACGAGAGTCGGTCGAGGGGCAAAGCACTCGAAGTCAACGCGTGTTGCCTCTGCAAACGAACAAACCGAAAGTATGAACAGTTCTAATTTCACCTCCAACGAAATTCCTGCACAGATAGATCCAAAGCTCTTCTTGAGCTGTAAGGACGCCAACGCCACAATCCAGGTTCGTAGCGATGAGACGTGACGCGAAAGTTTATCGATGCTCTCGGATGATTGCATAGCATTCTGACAGCCTTTGATTTGTGCAGGCACTTGTTGAAGAGCTCAACAAAATTGTTCGAGTGCATGCAAACGAAGCAATGGCAAGGCAAAACCTTGTGTGTAAGCATTTCGAACAATTCATCAACTGCAAGAATACGATAGATGACATTCGAAGGTATGCACGTACGTTCAAACTTTCTGTTGCTATTCTACGCTTAGGCACGCGATTTTTTCCCTTGAACACACAATCTTCGAACTGACCAACAAACTTTTCAAACACTGTCAGTGTTCTGCGTCGAAGTTTTGCTGAGGAAATCGTGAACTCATCAGCGACCGGAAACCTCATTGCGTCCATAGATGATGCTATTGATTTCGCTTACCTTGATTCCGACGCATATGCGCATGACACTCGATAATTGGTAAGGACGCAAGCTGAAGAGCTCGTTCTGCCCTCGCGTTTGCTTTTGCGATGGGCTTTGGGAAAACTTTCCTCAAGGCGGCGGCTTTTCATTTCCGCGCTGAGTACAGACATAAGTAGAACAGGGAGCGTTGCAAATTGGGATATGGCTAGTATCCAGCCAGAGGTAGCTAAACAAAATGATGATTAAGCGGGTAATAAGAGCAAGCATATGGACGATGCAAAAGAAATATTTTCATTCAGATCACCGTCTATTCCTCCCTTCTCTTACATAACTGACGAAATCCTCGACGAGTTTCTGGTAGCTTTGCTTCACGTGCTCGTCAGATAAAACATCAAAGTCATCGTCATAATCCAAGACCAAGATGGGAACACCGGTCAAAGCAGAGACGCGGTCATCGTCAACGAACCTCACCTTATCTCTAATCGCAGTAAATACGTTGTCATCCGCAGCATATGTAACATTAGAGGGGTCCTCTCTCGTTGCCGGAGGATAGAGCCAAGCTTCATGCTTTTCATGGAGGGTTTGAAGATAGTCGAGTTGGATTCCTGTCTCTTCCCCTCGCGCACGTTGTTTCAGTCGACGCATACAGGTAGCAGCTGAAGTTCGCAGGTAAATGAACCCCTCTGGAACCAAATTCGGCGATACTTGGACCATCGGGTCATACCAGCTATTGAACAAGGCGAGTTCCATGTCAGACATCCATCCGTTTTCATGCACAGACTCAACAAATATCATTTTGTCAGAGAACACGCTTCGCTCCAAGATGCGCAGGGAAACATTCTCCCTTCGTGATTCAATCTCCTGCAAATACCGCGTCATGAAAACATAGTGTTGGAAAGTGTATGCGTAGCGTTCAGGCGCATCGTAGAAGACGTCCAATATGTTATATGTTTGACACGAGAGGCAGAGATCCGCAGATTTACTTTTCACATTTTGCCACTTGTCTACTGGTTCCAGCACTATGTCTGTGCCAGAGTCCTGCTCAAAGATTTAGATTTTGTTTTGGGGAAAAAGAACATAGAATTCACGGTGAGCGCGTTTCAAGAGAATGCCACAGGGCGGTATGGAAAACGCACCTTAAGAATTTTAGAACCCTCTATGATATCGGAGAGGAATGTCGACTTCCCAGCAGAAATGTTTCCCTCGACGCAGAGCGTGACCCCGCTTCTTCGTTCGTGTGAAGAGACGATCGACATCGCGCGAATAGCGACGTTCGGACGACAAAAGTGTCGAGCTCGGGCTGGTTGGTGTGCAGGAATACGGTATGACCGAGAGAAACGACATCTTGCCGAAGCCGCCACCGCACACTGGGTATGGAATAGCCTGAGCATTAGCCTCCGGAAACCCTTCTTCCTCAAAAGGTCGAACAGGGCCACGGGCCACGTCCCGAGCAAGACAATAGCTAATAATGAAGTCAAGCCAGAGGCAAATAAATAAACCGGCAGGCAGAATGCATGCTGCATAATATGTATGAGATGATCGATATATGTACATATGCATTTATTTGAATGCAGATAATAAATAAAGGCACCACATATCCAATAATAATAATAATAGAGAGCTACTACTACATATTCTACGTACTGGCTACTAGCAAGCTAGCTCTAGCTCTAGCTAGTAGCTAGCTACTTTCGCAGCTAGCCAGATATTATGAGAACGCAACGGGTGCTCATACATGTATTTTGGGTTTTAGGATTTTACATTTTAGGGCGATTTTAGGGATTTCGTTCTCGTTGTGCAAGGCAGGTATATTCCACCAGCTTTTAACGGCTGCATATCCTTGCCTACGCGTACTTCTCCTCGCGTGCCCGCAAGGTAGAGGATTCATCCTTCTGGCGTACTTGTTGCGTCTATATGGCTGCTGACCTGAACATAGATGGGACAACTTCGTCGTTCTGCAAAGTTCTCGACCTCACGGGCGCCGCAATCGCCTCTTCTGACGTCGCTCAGGAAGATGCTGGTAAGGACCAAGAGGTTTCCTCGAAGAGAGACGGAGTGCCCTCCATCTCCCTGCCTTCTCAATCTTCAGAAGTACGACATTTTGCCATGGACATGGGGGGTTCACTCGTGAAAATCGTTTATTTCTCACCAGACACCGAGAACGTCGCTGGTATGTCCCCGTTCTCTTCTCCTCTTCTTGGAGGAGGAAGGCTGCACTTTCGTAAGTTCGAGGCCTCCAAAATGGATCAGTGCGTCAGATTTATTGAACAGAAACAGCTTCACCTTGGCACTGAGGGTGGGAAAGCTGTTGTTAAGGCCACGGGAGGTGGCGCTTTCAAAAATTCTAAGCTATTCCAAGAGAGATTTGGCATCCAACTGCAGAAGGAAGACGAAATGAAGTGTGCAGTTGCAGGTGCGAACTTCCTACTGCAGACTATTCGCGACGAGGCTTTCACATTTACTGAGGGCAAGAAAGACTTCGTAGTACACAAGGATGGACAACAGGGAGGAGACGATTTATTCCCATATCTCCTCGTAAATATCGGCTCGGGTGTCAGCATTATCAAGGTTGACAGAGACGGTTTTGAACGTGTGGGTGGTACAAACATCGGTGGCGGGACTTTCTGGGGCTTGTGTCGTCTGTTGACTGGACTCAAAGATTTTGACCAAATGCTTGCGTGTAGTGCAGGCGGTGACAACAGCAAAGTGGACATGCTAGTCGGTGATATCTATGGTGGCAGAGACTACGCAAAAGTTGGACTCTCCAGTAATACGATCGCATCCTCCTTCGGTCAGGTTGTGATGGATGAAGGATCACTTGAAGACTACGACAAAGCAGATATCACTCTTTCGTTGCTGCGCATGATAAGCTATAACATATCTCATATTGCAACAATGACGGCAGTGAAACATGGGCTAAAACGTATATTCTTCGGAGGGTACTTCATTCGTGGTCACGCGTATACGATGAACACGATATCGTTCGCTGTTGACTACTGGAGTAAAGGCGAGCTTAAAGCGATGTTTCTCCGGCACGAAGGTTTTCTGGGGGCGCTGGGTGCGTTTCTCCAGGATGCTGACGCACAGGCACTGCGGTCTACACCACTCCAGGGCGCATGGATTGAGAAGTTCATAAAATGCTCAATTCCACCAGTGAAGAGAGCATCACAATCAGTCTCACGCTATGGAGGTATCACTGGGGGCGGTGATAAGAATGTAGAAGAAAAAACAGTTGGATCTGGTGCAGCTTCTCTTGCAGAGGCTACTCGAAAGATGGTGATGCACGTTCGGTCTATGTCCAGTGACACTGAGCCCGCGGGTGTCAGTGATTATGATGATACTTGTGAGGCCTCTTCCAAGAACTCTCAAGTCTCCAGCTCTTCTATGAGTGCGAATGATTATTCTCAAAATCAGCTTCTCGGCAAAGCAAGTCTTCAAGTAGGCGTGCTTCATCTAGTTCCAACGCTAAAACTGTTCCCTCTGTTGCGGTGGCCAGATCGTTATGAACCAAACATCATTGATATGTTGGAATCTCGGGAAGAACGAGAGTACTGGCTCGACATCCTACAAGGTATGAGCCCCGGTTTGGTGGAAAAAGCTGTCGCTTCTGATGCTTTGCTGAAATCAGATACTGATAGTGTTGAAAATGATGCAATCGAACGAGGGGAAGCTTTTCGATCAGTGTTCTCTGCTCATCTTGACCGGTTACGAGAGGAGCCAGCAGCGTATGGAAAGATCGGGCTCTCGGGACTATTTGAGATGCGGGAAGAGTGCCTTCGAGCATTCGGATTTAAGGACGCCTATTTTGATGTCAAACGACAGGAAAACGCGGCAGCTCTCGCGGTTCTCCCAGATTTACTCGCAGAGCTTGACGCTTTGGAGGAAGGTGAAAGGCGACTTTTAGCTCTTGTTGAAGGAATGCTCGCTGGGAATATTTTTGATTGGGGCAGCCAGAGCTGCGTTGATCTGTACAAAAATGGGACAATACTTGAAATTTACAGGAATGCTCGTTCTTCCATAGCGCGACCCTGGGCAGTCGACTGTTTTGATGAGCTCAACGAGAAGATGTCATGGACCGACGGCCTATCTGACAAGACAGGTAGCCGTTTCGTTACTTTCCACAAATATCGCAAAGCACTGCTGTTTTGTGATAACAGCGGCGCCGATGTCGTACTTGGAATGATCCCGTTTGCCCGAGAACTTTTAAGGCACGGCACAGACGTTTGCCTCGTAGCAAACTCTCTTCCGGCTATAAATGATATCACGGTAGATGAATTACGTGATGTTGTCCTTCTTGCTGCTGGAAAGTGTGATATCTTGGCCAGCGCTTTGCGTGGCGAGTCAAGTGAGGCGTCATTTGGGAAACTTACCGTTTGTGCCAGCGGGAGCGGGTCACCTTGTATTGATTTCAGGCGAACATCTCAAGAGCTTTGCGAGGCAGCGAAAGGCGTAGATCTTATCGTTCTTGAGGGTATGGGCCGTGCTGTGCATACAAATTACGCTGCTCAGTTTCAGTGTGATACCCTGAAGCTGGCAATGCTGAAAAACGCACGCCTGGCAGAGCGACTTTTCAACGGCCGCATATACGACTGCATATGCAAGTTCGAGGTCTACGATCAACAAGCATCTATGTAGACAGAACGGATTGAATATCAATGAGAGACCATGCAGCGTAATGTCGGTAACTTTAGCTAGTAGCTACCTCTAGCTAGCTAGTATCTAGATACGAAGTTGAAATGTTTAGACAACGAAATATCCGCTGTAGATTTTAAATATTGATAATAATAATACCGACCTTGCTTATTAGCTACTTATTCTTGCTGTACTTCATAATAATATGACTACTAGTAGTAATAGCTAGATACATATGTAGTAGTTTGACGGCGCCACTTTCGTTCTCAAACATATCACAAAATGATGTTAAGGTTTGTGAGGACGCAGCAGAAGGCCTTCGTGGCCACCGACTTGTGACGCAACACGGGGTAGTCCAAAGTGAACTGGATGAGCAGGTGCCATAGCGCGTGCTTCACAAGCTATGCCTTTTCTCGATTTGATTATGCGCTTCGAACAAAATGTCTCTATACGATCCCACGCTGTTTGAAGCACAGACACAGGAACTGTTGTAACAATTCGGACGAAACCTGGAGCTTTGAAACAGTTTCCAGGCAATACGAGCACAGATTCCTCCGCAAGTAATTCCTCCGCAAATTTTACGTCCGTTGGACAATCTTTAAAAGCACTCAGATCCACTCGGATGAGGACGTACATCGCTCCTTGAGGTGGTGTCACAGTCGACAGACCCTCGATCTTTGATGCTCTCTCTGCAGAAATTGCTGCTGCGAGTTTCAAAGAACCCATGATGTCTGCCAGCCACTTTTTATCGTCGTTGAACAAGATGCTGGGAACGGCTGCTTGGAGAGGAACACTCGGTCCCAGAGATATCTGACAAAGACTGTTAATGGCCTCGCGCACTCCAGATCCATGTAAGTTATCATTCACGTCGTGAACACATACCCAACCAAGACGCCAACCGGGAACTAACCATCTCTTTGACAGGGCACCGACTGAAAACACTGGCACACCTGTTGCAACCTCTGCAACTGGCACAAAGCGCTTATCAAATGTCATTCCAGCATACACTTCGTCTGCAATAATGGGTAACTTGAGCTCATCCGCACATTGTACTATTTCTTGAAGGTGTTCTCTTGAATACACCGCACCACAGGGATTTGAAGGATTGTTTATCAGCACCGCAGCCGTTGTTCCGTCTGTTAGACGTTGGATACTACTCAGATCAGCTTCCCAGCCTTGTTCTGGTAATAGGCTGTAAAATCTGCATACTATACCGTGTCTATGGCAAATTGTTTCGTAAAGTGGAAACCCGGGAGACGGAAGCAGTATGCTGGACCCAGGTGCTGCCAAGACTGCTATGCAATGTTCCAGTGCTTCAGAGCAACCGACTGTGACAAACACGTCATCGCGACACAGAGGTGGACGTCTTTCACAGGAGTGAGCTGCGGCTATGGCCGTTCTGCAGGAAGCTAAGCCGGTTGAAGCAGTGTATCCATTGTGATTGCCACTTGAAAAAG
>JACLAA010000318.1_pt1 | contig 16585 bp, 12 predicted proteins | sample 8027891 | NCBI WGS metagenome assembly JACLAA01 (sample SAMN15724900, study PRJNA655200) | protist metagenome | isolation source: fluorescence activated cell sorting (FACS) single amplified genomes of... | place: Spain: Blaines Bay Microbial Observatory, Mediterranean Sea | collected 2016-01-19 | reverse complement strand
GCGCCGACGACGCAATACTAATAACAACAACAACAACACTCTGACCGACGACATCGCCGCGACCTCGCTGTTGCTCTTGAGAACGTCATCGACGACGACGACGACGACGACGTTCTCCGGTGGTGGTTTTGGTGGTGAGGAGGGTTGTGGGCTTGTCTTTTCTTCCCTTCCCTCTCTTTCCGAAGGAAAGTTGGGAGGAGACGGAGGAGAAGAAGACGTCAACGTCGACAAAACGGTCGCATCGCCCGCGAGGGTAATGCTTTCGACACCACCGCAACAACCTAAAACTCGAACAACGAAGATACGCGTGATCCTTCCGCTCCTCGCCTTGAGCGCGAAACGCCGCGCGGATCTGGGAAAGCTGTACGACGCTTGCGAGCTGTTGAAACGAGTAAAAGCGGTGGAGAGAATGTTTTAAGCCGCGGTGGTGGAGCTTCCGGAGCGTGTTTCGGGAGGGAGTTGTTATTTATTCTCTTTTTTCAGATGTATTTAACGACGGACGAATTGGGGAAGAGGCGAGAAGACGAAGACGAAGAAATCGATACTTATTTAAAAGTCATCTATTTAAAAACGGTATTGTATGCGCTGGAAGACGTGCAATGTATATATTAGAAGTCATGAGAATATTATTAGAAGTCAGAGACAAAAAAAACTTTGAGATGAGAGTCGATGTATTATTATACGCGCCGCTTTGTTGAATCGGCAAACAGAGTTGTACATGTAATATGAGTTGCTGCAATTTCATTAAATACGCATAAAAGAAATCTAATCGCTTACTTTCGGCGGCTTTCCTTTCACCGCTTTATACACCTGCCCGACTTGCTTCGCCACTCCAGCCGCTTCGATCACTTTCCTCGCTCTTCCAACGCCTTTCTTTGTCGTCGCCGCGACTCCGCTGACAATCTCGCCGGCGTACGGGTCCATCGCCGCTCTTTCCCGGGAGATGCTTTCAATCTCATTCGCCGTTCTCCTCACCATCGGTTTCACCGTATTCTTCACCTGCCTCTTCGCACTCGGTACCATCGTTTTCGACCCTTCATAAAACATCCCTCCAAATCTTTGCGCAGTCGTTAAGCTCATATCAATCGCCCGCGTCGTCCGTTTCGTCACCCCGGTAACTTCGCTCGTCAACTCGCCGACTTCTTCCAGCGCGTCCGTAAGTTCCAACCCGGAAACGCGAACCGCGGCTAAAGTGTCCGGAATTTCCTCTTTCAACGCCTCTGCGAGTAAAGCAACTTCGTTCATCGCGTTCGCTGCCGCTCGTAGTGTTGGTACGAGCGCGAGTAAAAAAGCGCTCAAAGACGAACCCAGCGCGCAGAAAATCGCAATCACCAGTCCTTCCGTCAATTGAGGTGAAAGAAATTTTAAACTACTTTGTTGTTGGTTATAATTCGATGACGACGACGGCACGGAAATCACCCCTTGTTTTCTTAAAGTCTTCTTTGTCTCTCTCGTTTTCATCATTTTCTCCTCCTTCTTTGGTCCTCGCAAAAGATTCAACGCGCTGCTCGTCTGCATCGTTTCGTTGTGGGAAAAGACGAACGTTTTTCTTCTTAACTGCTTTCCCCGTCGTTTAAAGTAGTAACACGTGTTTGAGAAGTGTCTTCGAAAGGAACGACGGCTTTGCAAAGAAGAAGAGGAAGACAAAGGAGGAGGAGACAAAGAAGCCGTCGTCGACGCCATGATGATGACTCCTTGATGTTCTTGCGCGAGAAAGAAGAGAGTAGTGATGTGTTTTAATGAGGATTTGTTTTGACTGCTTTAATAATACAAATATGAACTAAAAATGTTCATCGCTCACATGTCCGGACCCATGTCGTCGACTTCGCTCAACTTTTCAAACGCCTTATCCATATCCGCCAACGCGTCGAAATCGCCAGATTCTAACGCGCGTTGTCGAGATAAATAATCGCCGGCGTTGATGAAGACTTCACCGTCTTCGTCCGTGGACATCAAATCGAAGGATTCGCCCGGGAGCGCTCGGTTGAGTTTTTTGTTTTCTTCGGTTTCTGCTGCTTCGGGTGATGGAGTTTTTTCGTTTTCGTCGTCGTCCGTGGATGCCGCGGCGGCGCCGACGAATGCAAACGCGTTCGTCGTCGTCGTTTCTTGTTTTTTTTCTTCTTCTTCTTCTTTATTACCGAAACCAAAACTGTCCGCGTCTACGCCTTCCTCGTCCAGAATGTCCGTGAACAACTGCGTCGCGTACGTGGAAACTAAAATCGAAACGCCTAAAAGCGCGCACGTTTCAAATATAACCGCATTTTTCGCTTGTTCTTTCACCGCTCCAGTCACGCCGTCGACTTCCGGGGACAAAATCGTGCGCAAAATGATGCTTCCTAAATACGCGTCGATAAACGCCGTCTTGGAGCTCCCGATGAAGTGCGCCGCGAAAAACTCCCAGTACTTCAACTTTGTCACGCCACACACGTACCAGTTACCGCTGATTGGAATAGGTAAAATCGGACACAACCTCAACAACAGCGCCGATTTGAATCCTTCCGGGACGACTTGATCCGGGTAATTCTCCGAATTGAATCGTCTATCCAACGCTTGGTACCATTTTCTCTCTCTCGTCGGCTCTCCGTCCTTGGAAAACCATTTGAAGTTGAGCGCTTTCTCTCGCAATACCGTTCTCCCCAACCAAAAGTTTGCGCTCGCCGCAATCGTCGATGCCAACGACGTCAACACCGTTCCGTTCAACACGTTCCCAAACACCATCGGCGACAACACCGGCAACACAAATCCAATCGGTAAGAACTCATCCGTCATCGTCACTTTTTCCGCGAAGAAGAGTAAAACGTAAATACCAAAAATAGCAATCATCGGCTGACCGTTAATCTGATCCAAGTATCCAATCAAATCGTCTCTCGGTGGTATCCCGAAGAACTCCGCCAACTCGTCGAACCCTCCAACCGCGTTCAAAGCCGCCAACCGCGGTAAAAATATCCTTAAAACTAACCCGGTCACCGCCACGTTCACCGCGCTCCCCATCAACGGCGCCGCGTCTTTCACCGCCTCGGACTCTCCAAACTCCTTAAACTTCGCCTTCCAATACTTCGCGACAGTTGTGCCGACTTTCTTTTTTGCTTCCGCCCGAATGCGTTCTCGGACGCCGCTAACGTCACCATTATCGCCTTCGTCGCTTGGACGACTTCGAGCGAGTTCCAGAATAGCTTTCAACTCCTGCGCGGCTTCGCTGTCGTCGTCTCGCAAACGCACCGGTTTCAACGCCGTGAATAAATTCGAGGCGATTTCGTTTAAAGGTTTCTTTTCTCTCTTTTTTGTCTTCTTTTCTGTTGGTCTTTCTCGCGTTGGTGTCGTCGACGGAGGAGAAGAGGACGTCGAGACAACGTCGACATCGTCACTCTTCGCGATGGCAACGAAAGAAGATGATCCGCTTCGTCGTTTACGTCGTTTACGTCTAAAATCATCAGACTTTAATAACATCACATGACGATAACGATCAGACGATACTGACAAACTCTTCTTTCGTCGTCTGTTCTCGGGTTTTATGTTCGTCGGCGCGAACGACAACGAAGAAACCAAAGAAGTCATCGTCATCATATTTTGTGACGACGACTCCGTTTTATCCAAAAAGGAAAAAAAAACAAGGAGAGACTGTTAGGGTTTCCAACCCTAATTACCAAAAAGAAGAGAAAAAAGAAGGAGGGATTTAGAGATGCAAAAAAATCTATTCTATTTCACATCAATAGCGGTTTCGATCAAACAATAACTACTCTAACTACTCTTCTTTGTTCTCTCTCTCTCTCTCTCTCTTTCTCTCTCTCTCTCTCGTTTTGCGATGAGTATACTACGTTTAGAAGGAGGAGGAGGAGGAGGAGGACACGTCGAATTCGTCGTCGTCGTCGTCGTCGTCGAACGAGGAGTTTCGTCCTCGTCCTCCTTTAAAACTTTCGTCGCGGCGCTTAGAAGAAGATGTCTTCCCCCTTTTATTAGGAGCATTCTTTACTATATTCTTTTCTTTTTTACCGCTGGAAAAGAACTTGACGTTTGGTTGTTTCGCGGCGACGACGCCGTGCGCGTGTTGGTCGATTTCGACCGATTCGAAACCAACGAGTTTCATGCGTTTGACGATGCCTCGAACGCCGCCGCCGCCGGCGACGTTACTGGAGGGGTCCCCGGTGTAATGGTAGACTCGCCCGGACGGCTTGAGAACGCGGAAAAGTTCGGAGTAGAACTTTTCGCCGTACAGCTCACCGGCTAAGGCGAACGTTGGCGGATCGTGGATGATTCGGTCAAAGGCGCGGTCGGGTAAGGTTTGGATGACGTCGAAGGCGTTGCCGTAAAGTTGTGAGATGATGTTGTGTTTCTCGTAATCATCTTCGCCGCCATCTTCGCTCCTTTTGTTTGTCGTATTTTTCGCACAACCAAAAAGACCTTTCGAGTGAGGGTTCATGGCACATATTTGCGTCATCGTCGGGTCGAGCTCGATGGTCGTCACGCTCGAAACGTTTTCCAGCTCCGAGGCCATAACCGCCGTATACGCCAATCCCGTGCACACGTCCAACACCGCTAAATTATTGCCTTTGTACGGCTTTAAAGAGGCAATTTTGCGTCGCGTATCTTCCTTCGGGTCCACGCCTAAGCCGAATCGATGCATACTAAACCCCGCGATTAACGCAGTTGGCGCTAACTCCGGATTAACGCTATCCGAAGGACACAGCGCGCACACTCTGTCGATGGTGTTCGAGTATATCCGACACGGCTCCAATTTTGCCAAAGCCCTGCTGTCGCCCGCATCTTCGCTCGTCTGAACGACAGTATACACCGTCAAATCGTCCGGCTCGATTGCGAACACGTCCTCTCGGTTTAAAACTATCATCGCGTCGTCGTCGTCGTCGTCGTCATCACTTTGTTGTCTTTTACTAATTTCCACGCGTGTCTCGTCTATTCGTATTTCACTCCTCGACAAACCAAAATCTACCGTGTGTTCGAACACAGCTCTTTTATTCGCGTTTTGATGATATTCCTTTCTACATCGCTCGGCGAAACACGCCGTCAGGAGGCAATACAATCTGGTCGTTTTGGTTTTGGTTAATTCATCCGCGTCTTCGTCGTCCTCGTTCGCAACATCGGGAACAACAAAAGACGAGGACGACGAGGACGACGCTTCTGCGCTCCTTCGTCTTCTCCTTCGCTCGTTTTCTCTTTTCCTCCTCCTAAAAAAGCTTTGCCTATCATCGTAATAAGAATACGAATCAACGGGCGTTCTCGTAACGAACTTTTTCTTCTTCGTAGCGTAATGCGCACACTCAGCGACACGATTAAACGTCCTCATATAACTCATCTCCTCCTCTCAAACGACTTTCAAAAGAAACTTCGAACTTCTTTCGAGGACAACAACGCTTCTTCTTTCAGAGCGCAGGACGAAGGAGAGCTTATTATTTACAGAGAGAGAGAGAGCTGAGCGTTTCCTCCTCTTTATTATTGCGTTGTTTTTTATGAGAAAATTTTGGACCACTTCTGTGTTTTCATTTTTAGAGTTTAGGGTATCATATTTGAATTTTACTCGGCCTTTTTTTCTCTCTCTTTCGATTGATTGATTCCTTCTCAACACAAACAAAATATCATTCTCTCAAACAACTTTGTGTTTTGCGCTTCTCGTTGTCTTGGGAGAGAGACGTGTAAAGAGAAGAAGAAGAAGCTAAAGGACGAAGAAGATACGAGAGAACGCAAAGTTTTGCTCTCTGTCTGTCTCTTTTCGTTGTTGCGCGAACGTTTTTTTTACTCTCTCATCGTAATCTCTCTCCGTAAAAATTCGACATCATCGTCTCAGAGAGAGAGAGACCAATTCAAAGAGAGCGAGACAAAGAGAGTGAAGTGAGAACGCTTGCGGCGAGAAGAAGAACAAGAAGAAGAAGAAGAAAATGGGCAAACGAGAACTGGCACAAATCATCGCCGCGCAAGAGTGGCACGACCCCACGAAGTGGGTCAGCAAGAAGAACAAACGAGAGGATCCGGAAGTACACACAGCAGACGATAAGAAGCGAAAGACGAACGTTTTGGATTCCGTAAAAAAGGTCAGGAAAAGTACGGAAACGAGAACGAAGAACACATCATCGGCGAAGCAGACAGCGAAGACGAAAGATAAAAAAGAAGAATCGCCTTCAAAGTCGTCGAAATCGACGAGAGACACCACCGTTGTCGTGAGCGTGCGGAGTAAAAGCGTCACGCCGGCGAGCGAAGAGGAGAAAAAAGACCTCGACGATGATGATCCCAGGACGTTTGACCTCTTGGGAAATGTTGGGGCTGCTGCCGCTGGGAAAAAAGGAGGGACTTTGACGAGCGCGGAGGAAAAGTTGGCGAAGAGGAAAGACATTGATGAAGAAGAAAAAGAAGAAGAAAAAGATGCTGTTATTAAAGAACCGGAAACGACTTCGACGACGCGCGTTAAAGTGAAAGAAGAAGAAGGGTCTCCTCCTCCTCCTTTTCCTCTACACGCGAGCGCGAAGGAGGCCCCAATCGTTGAAAAGGAAAAAGGAGAGAACGGCGTGTCTCATTCACCACCAAAACCAACGAAGGTTCTTGACGACGAAGAAAAAATTAAAGAAGATCCGGTGGTAGCCGGGTCGAAAGAAACGATCGTCGCGGTAAAAAAAGTTTCGCCACCGACGCTGCCGACGCTCGTCGATCACGTGAAAGCGTTGGAAGAAGGGCGGGAAGAACTGCCAATTCTGAAACCAATTCTGCCGGTGTGTTTTTATTGTAAAACAAATTCGCATTGTGTAGAAACGAATGGAATGTCGTCGCTGGTAGAGTGCGGTAGGTTTGCCGAGGATGTCAACACGAAACCGATGTACGCAATCACGTCGAGATTTGCGGAAGGGACGAAAGAACGGTTGGCGGTGGAGCACGCTTTGGTGAATGGGTTGAGTTCATTCGGCAAGACGAAATCGAAAGAGGAAAAGTTCGCGCATGGCACGGTGACTGGAGCCGAGGAATACGAAATGGAACAAAAACTTACTCGTCCCTCGTCTCATACCCCCACTGGCGTGGTTATTCAAGACGTCGCCGAAAAAGTTGCCGAAAAAAAACAGCACCGAAAGAAGCCAGCTGCGGAAAAAAAGCAATCGTACACGGCAAAACTCCAAGAGTTCAAAAGAATTCGTCAGGTGAATCAAGATAACGAAGATTTGGGACTATTCGACGCCGCGGCGACGTTGAGTTCCTTCTCGATCGGAATGAAGACGGTGAGTGGGAACAAATCGAGCGGATCCGGTGGTAGCATTAAAAAAATGAAGAACCCTTCAACTCCGAGCGTGGCTGACGATAACAACGCGGCCGTCGCGGAGGAAGGGAAAATAGAATACACTAAAACAGGAAGAATAAAGAAAGCAAAGAAGAAGTATAAAAAAAGCCTCGTGGGTACTTTGGACCACGCGTCCGAACGCAAGAGAAAGTACAAAGAAGGCGTAGAAAACTTTTTGAAGTTGGCGACTATCCGAGCGCACATGAAAGAACCGGATGATCCAAATTTCCTTCATCGCCCGGCGAGTTTACGAACGAAAGTCGAGCCGGATGCTTTGACGTTATCCAGCGGAGGCAAATGGCGCTTAGTACAAGGCGAGGACATTGCGCAGGCAAACGAAGCGATGCAAGAGGAGAGCGCGAGGCAGCCGCCAGAAGAGAACCTTAGCTACGAAGAGGCGTTGCAGAGATCAAAAGCAGAAAAGGAAGCGAAAGTGTTGGCAACACAGAAAGGTCACGAAGAAGACAAAAAGGAGGACGACGAAAAATCAAACCCGTTACGAGAGGATGCGTATCTAGGGGCTAAAGATATGATGGAGAAACGAGGGATCCAAATGGCTGGGGAGTACGCCGCCGTAGAATCGAAAGAAGACGACGCGACCTCGAAAAATCCTTTGGAAGAAGAGTCGGCAAAAGTTCGGAAAGTGACGGATGATTTACCGCCTGGCACGAAAAATGTCACCAAACCGACGACGAGAGAAGATCATACGTTGCAAACCATGGTCAGCACGGAGACGAAGACGACAAAGTCGAGTGGGAGTAAGTCCAAATATAGCACCGAAGGTATGAAGTTTCAACGCGTCGATGCGCCGCCGGATTACGAGAAGCCAATTTTGCAACCCAAAAGAAAACGATTCGCAAATAACCCTTCGTTTGGCATCACGCGCGCGATGATCGAACAAAGATTCCACATGCCGCTGCGTGAAGCAGCCAAGGAGGTGGGAGTTGGTCGAACAACCTTCAAAAGAGTCCTTCGCTTACACGGCATCGAACGATGGCCGTCGCAAAGTTTAAACGCCAAGAAGTTGACGATGAAAACGATCACGTCGTTGATGTCTTTACCCATATCCAGAATGGAAAACAATTTGGACGCGCAAACTTTGGATTCACCGTCCATGAATGCGACTTTGGAAGATAAAGAACGAGACGAGGAACAAAAGAAGCAAATGGAAAGCCTCTCGAATGGCATTTTTACGAAGAACTCCAACGGTACCAACGGAGAAGGTCGGCCAAAAATTCCAAACATCGCGTTGAACAACAACAACATCATGAATTTAATACTCAACGGCGCCGCGGCTGGTATTTCGCCGGAGAAAAGTAATTTATACTCCTTGGGTGGTAACATCGTTGCGGGAAGTCAAGGGAACAAATCGTTGAAAACGAGCGACTTGAGAGGTATGTCAGATTTGCGAAACTACAACGCCAACGTCAACGCGCTCGCCGATAACGTCACGTTTGGTTCTCTGCGCGGGTTATCCGACAACACGTTTAATAATAATAATAACAACACTCGAGCTTGAGAAAACCAGGCTAATAATCATAATCATAATAGAAGAATAGTAGAATACTAATAGAATCCAGGCTAATACTAACGAGATACGCATTGAAAACATGTAATACATACACCGAAAGCGCGGTACAAACCTTCTCTTCTTAAGCTTCTCTTCTGAAAGGCACCCCAAAAAGCTCCCAAAATGCTCCATTTCACAGACGCGTTTCACCTGTTTGCGATTTACACTCGTACCCTCTCGCGTCACTTTTTTCCTGCGCTCTTTAACACTACTCTCTAAACACACTCATCGAGCGTAAAGCAAACGCTACACGTCGGCTCTCTCTCTTCTAAAAGAGAGTTTGTTTCTTTGCACCATTCCGAAGTCTAAAATTGGATCGAAATCCGGCAGCGGGAACGACTTTGACGACGACGACAGAAAGAAGATTAAAACGACGACGACGAAACTGAAACATACGATCGAACACTCGACGCTTTTCGAACAAAAAATCCTCGCCAGTTTGTGGCTGGAACGGAAAGCGGATTACCAAGCGACCGCGGATTTGTTGGCGGAATTTACGAAGAGATCTGCTTCCGAGAGAGGAGGAGGAAGAGGAGGAAGAGGAGGCGGAAAACTCCTCCAAGCGTCCTCGACGGAACTAAAACAACAACAAGAAAAACAACAACATTTACTCGAAAAGAGTGTAATTCCTCCGTTACACCGCGCGAACACGAAAGAGTTCATCGCGCGGTTGTTGAGTTCGACGTGAAGCGTAAACGGCGACGACGGATCGAATACTGATACGAGTTTTTTCTTTAAAGGAAGCGAAGAAGTTAAAGAAGAAGAAGAGATGGCGCCGCCGCCGAAGAAACGGAAACGCGGGAGAGCGGACGCGGAGGAAATGACGACGATTAAGACGACGAGTAATAAGAAAGAAGATAAATCCGCCGGAGAATTAAAGCAAACGCCGGTGCCGCAGGTGCCGCAGAAAGAGAAGAAAAGTTCGACGAGGAAAGGCGTGTTTGGCGCTATCGCCGCGTCTGGGGATAAAGCGAACGCGAGTAAACCGAAAAGAGCGGACAGGAGACGCACGATTGCTCGATTTACGACGGCTATATTACGAGCGGAAGGGTCGCACGTCTTCATCAGTCGCGACGGGTTGGGGTATCGCAAAGCGTTTGATAAGTTTCTCGCGCAAACGTACGGGAAAACGTTCGACGTGAACGGGTATTGGTGGACGAACGCTCGAGTTGAACCGTTTTTGCGTTTGTTAGTGCACATCGCCTCGGAAGGCGCGACGAACATCTCCGAAAAAGACGCCAGAGAGCTGTTTAAAAAGAAAGACGAACGACAAGCCGCCGAGTGGGTTCTCGACGAGGACAAGTTGGCGAAATGCGCGAGCGGGATGACTGCGAAAGATTTGGCTGCAATTTTTGTTGGTAAACCGAGGAAGACGAAGAAAGGGTTCGTGAGAGGCACGCCTTTACTGGTACCGACGGACAAAGAGACGTTATCGGTGGACGCCGAGGCGGTGAAGAAGTCGGAAGAGGAGAAAAAAATGGCCACGGAGAACAGATCGAAAATACGAACCGAGAAGAAAGCCGCGGCGGCATCGGCGGCGGCGGCGGCGGGCGCACAAACTAAAACGACGACATCGACTGGTAGCAAAGAGAAGCACACCAAAGCGGCGACGACGAGAAAGAAAGTGGTGGCTTCAGAGGCGGTAAAGCCGACGGATTCGAATACCGGAAGTGTTTTGACCGACGGCGTCCTTCCAGGCCGATCTCGAACGCCAAACTTTTTTCAACAACAATTGCCGTCGCAAAAGAGCCTAAACGCGATGATGATGTTACCACCGTCCCCGAAACCTGGTGCGAACAACCCACCAGCGCAGCAACAAGGTTTCCGCGCCACCTCGTCAATGACGCCACCGCCAGACGTCGCGCGTCTCTTCCAAAACGTCCAAGGTTTTTCCGCCGTCGGTTCCAACAACGCCTCCTCCAACTCGTTACTCATGCTCGGCTCTCGACCGGGTTCGCGCCAAGGCGCCATCGCAGCCGCCGGCGTCGCGCGCCAATACTCCAGCGATCTCTCCAGAATGATGAGTGAATTCAACACCGACCCGGATTCGAGCAATTTATTCTTGAGTTCCTACAACGCGCTCTCCGCCTCCGAACTCGACGCCATCGCGGCAACGATGGCGACCAACCCGGCGTTGAAAAGAGGCATGAGCCGCCGGCAACCGTCTGCGTCGATTATGATGAGTAACAACACGAACAACAACAACAACAACAACAACAATAACACCGCGAAGAAGTAGTAAAGAGCGCGCGAAAACGAGAAATAGACAGAGAAAGAAAGAAAGAAAGAAGACCACCTTTTAATACTAAAACATTGACATCTCGCGCGTATTTTACAGAGAACACCGCGAAGAAGTAGTAAAGAGCGCCTGAAAACGAGAAAGAGACGAGAAAGAAAGACCACCTTTTAATACTAAAACATTGACATCACACGCGTATTTTTGAGAGAAGATACGCATTTTTGGATAAACCAATCAATCCTCACAACACACAACAGAGCAAAGAATAATACGATGTTTTCCTCGTCTTTAACGACGATTTCCCTGGCGACAGAACCAAGACGAGCGAAAGTCCTTTTATTCTCGTCGTTTTCTCGGAGGAAACGACGCATCGATGTCACCGTCGATGCGGCGAAAGGGAGAAACGCCGGGATGAAAGGACGAAATCCCCAACCCGTGCAAAAGCGAGTCGACGACGACGACGAACGACAAGAACAACAAGGACAAAGAAAGAAAAGAGAAAAGAGACTACCGAACGTGAAATACTCCGAACGAACCGGGAAACCGATCTCGTACTCGGGCGGACAAGTTTCCAAACAGTCCCTGAAACGAATCAAAGAAGCAACCAAAACGACGGCACGAGAGAAAAACGAGGAAAATGCGAGAAAAGCAGAAGAGAGAAAAAAGTTTCAAAGCGCGCAAAAAAAAGCGGTGCCGCAAATCGTGACCGATCGAATGCTCTCCCGAGTCGTACGGTTTAGCGGGATACCGATGGTTTTAGGATTCACGACGGGACCTACGTATTATTATTTCGCGAAAATTAATACGCAGGAGTGGTTGGAACCTTGGATGTTTTTCGCGGCGAGCACGGCGACGTTTGGGTTGGCGTTTGTTGGCATCACGTACGGCGTGCTCTCGGCGAGCTGGGATCCGAGTAGAGAAGGTTCTGCTTTAGGCGTGGATGAATTTAAAATGAACATTCCGATTTTGTTTCAAACGATTTTAGGGAAGAGCGATAGAGAGTACACGGCGAGCGAATTCGACGTCGACGGCGAAGGCGATTACGATTGAACTTAAACCACCATTTTCATTTATCCTCAGACGACCGAGTAGTATTAGTATTCTTTTACGACGCTCTACAAGAGTACTTCTATGTAATCAATTTTTAGTTAGGTTTACACACCCAGCGCTAGATTTACTACGAGCAACGATTTTTACGGTTTCATTCATTTCACGCTTTTTGACGCTTCGCCTCGCCGCTGACTTCCCCGGACGCATCCGTCAACTCAGAAAAACTCCCTTTCCTCTCGTTGTCGTTTCCACCACCTTCGCGTTCACGTTTCTCAGCTCTTTTCTTCGCTTTTGCCGCTTTCGCGGCTTGCGCCAACGCCGCGCGTTCTAATCGCGCTTCGGCGGTTAACGCGGAACGTTGCGTCTCTTCGCGTTCTTTAAACGTTTGCGCGATAGCTTCCGCCGGCGCGCTGTACAAACCAGTCGCGCCGCTGCGGCGCGCGTCGTTATACATCTTTCTCTTCTTCGCCGCGGCTTTCCTTCGCGCTTTAAACCCGTCCGACGTCTTTTGATTTCTGTAGTAATATACGACGCAATCCGCGGTATCGCGGCCGGGCAAGTGCTTCGCGATGCGTCGAAAGTTCTTTCCGTACGCGGTGAATTTTTCGTGGTACACGCGAATCTCGTCTTCGGTCCAAGGGCGGATGAACTTCTCCGCGTCGTGTTCCGCTTTAGGATCCTCAACCAGACCGTTTCGGCTGTCAAAAATCGCAATGCGTCTTTCGTGTTCGTCCAAGATCATATCCGGAACCTTGCAGAGCGTTTTCAACTCTTCTTTGCGTTGTAACGCTTTGATCATTTGCATCTCCTCGTATTCGGATCGCGCGACACCATCGGAGCGACCGAAGCCAAAACCAGGAGCACCGTACAATCCACCGACGCCGCCCGCACCAACTTGTTGATTTCGCGAATCTGATCGGTTTCTCGAGGAGGACGAAGGTCCACCTCCCATGCCGGTAATGCCTCGGCGATTGCCTTTTTGCGCCAAGCGCTCTCTTCGTTCCTTTTCCGCGGCTTTAAACATTAACGACACGCGCCATCGCTCTCGATATTTCAAGTATTGCAACGCTAACGTGTATTCGTATTCGCTCAACTTTTTCTTTCGTTTGCGCAAGACGGTCATAATTTGTTCGCGAACTTTCCCGCGTTTCTTTTCGTCCTTTTCTTCGTCGTAGACTCTCTTCGCGATATCCGCCGCGTTCGTTTGTTGTTCTTTTGGAATTGAGTAAATACTAGGAAGCGAAATGTGATCTTTGGAAGTGATTCGCTCCTCCGCATCGTCGTGTCTCTTTTTGTTTTCCGCCGCGAATTGCTTCGGAATCTCCTCGCTCACTTTCTTCTTATCTCTTTCGCACATCTCTCTGCACACGCGATTGGCTAGAAATCTCGCCGCCTTTTCGGTTTCTGACGCAGAGGCTTTGCGAATATCCTTCAACTCGCGCTCGCGATTGGCCAACTCTCGAGCTTCTTGGTTTCTTTCTTCCACGAACAGTTCTCGCTGTTCTCTTTGCTTCTCTGCGGTTTGTAATCGGTTTCGAAGAAGTTCCGTCTCGCGTCTCGCGTAACGCAAATCCGAAGAGTCGCCGTCGCGGTCTTCTTTATCTTTTTGTTTCTCCAAACGTCTCTGATCGACGAGCGCTTCGAGTTCTTTTTCCAACTCGACGACGGTTTCGTCCACGCGATCCATCTGCGCGACCAACGCGGCTTTGGTCGTTTTTAATCGATTCTCCGCCGCTTTGAGCTTTTTCAACTCTTTGTCGTCCATCGTCGGCGCCTCCTCTTTCGTCGGCACTGCTTTCTTTTCGATAGCGACGGGTGGTGCCGACGGCGGTCGAGACGGCGGCTTCTCTTCCTCTTCCTCCTTTTCTTCCTCTTCTTCGTTTTCTTCTTTCTTCGGCGGCGGCGCTTGTTGCGGCTTCAAAGACCGACCCCAGCCGAGTTTCTTTTTCGACGGCGACGTCAAATCGCCTTCCGAACCACGAATACCGCTTGTTGCTGGCGGTTTTAACACCCCCGGGGGCGGTCCTACCGGAGCACTCCCGCCTCCACCATCTCCTGGAATTTGCGGTGGCACGTACTTCTTCTGATGTTGCGTCTGCGCTAAAAGACTCGGTCGATTCGCCGGCATCGCCGCGCTCGCCAACAGCGGTTCGTCAAAACCAGGTCTCAATTGACTCGTCCTCCCGCCGGTCGGTATCGGCGGAAACCTCGACCCCGAGGGAGGTGCCATCATCCCCGGCGGAGGGCCTCTTCCCATCCCTGGTGGTGGTAACTCGCCTACCTCGCCGTCCTCGGCGCCTTGATCGTCACCCGCCGCGGGATATCGATCCCGACTATGCGCCCGTTGCTGCTGCGTCATCATCATCTGCGGTCTGTTCGCTCGCGGCGGTGACTTGTTTCCTCCGTAATACCCTCCTCCTCCTCCTCTGTTGCTTCCTTGAAACTGTGGTGGTGGTGGACCTCTCGCGCCGCCCATCCCAGGCGGCGGGCCTCTCGGCGGGTGTTGTTGTTGTCCTCCTCCCATAGGGGCAGCCTCGTCCTGTTTCGTGTACATTTTGTGTGTAAAGGTGAGCAGCGAACAACGACAACAACACATCGTCACGATCGAGAATTTACGCGGAATACAGTGAAAGCGAAAGAGAGCGAAAGAAAATCCACGAACGAGGGAACACTCCTCGCGGGAACGACGGGAAAAGAGCGAGAGAGAAAGAGGACATTGATCTCCTTTTCCCTAGACGAGATGAGTCTTTTGACGAGATGATGTTACGAAAAGAAACGCTCACCCGTGGTCCTCCTCCTCCTCCTCGATGAAAATGATCTCCTCTGTTGGGCCAGTTTCCGCCTCCTTTTCTGTCCGACATGACACAAAGCGAGACTCTTTAAGTGCGTTTACTCTCGATAAATTCTGAGGAGAATTGGAGCAAATTTGGGGAAAAGACGACAGAAAGAGAGACGAGATTACGACTTACTACTTTTAATGATGACGACGAGCTTGAGCACATGCGCTACCCTAATGAGACTCAGACGATCGTCGTCGTTCTCGTCGTCGTCGTCGAGATCGTCACAACACGTTTTGATGATGATGATGCGAGGAGGACGAGGACGAGAGAAACATTTAAGACAACGAGCGGGGAAAACAAAGACGAAAGCGAGTGACGACGACGATATGAATAGCAGCAACGTGAAACAAGACATGAACGCGTCAAACATCGGACAACCGATCGACGCACCGATCAATCCAATCACGGCGGAACCTTTGGTGAAAGGACAAGTGACCGCGATCGTGACCGGGGTGATTTCGGTCCTCATAGCGGTCGGGTATTTGGTCTTGGTGCAAGTGATGGACAGTCGAGATATGGTGCCGCCGGTGGAAGAGGAAGCGTACGGGGACGGGTCAGTTCCAGCGAAGGTGGTCGTTTCCGCCGCGGAGAGTAAGGATAAGAATACTAAGAATAACAACGCGATCGAGTGGGAGATGGTGGAGATGGAGTGAGGATTGGAAGTGTTGTTATTAAATAATATCTCTGATTAAAACGCTCGGCCGCCGACACGTAAACCCGTGCGCGCGAGTAAAAAGTTCCGTCTTCTTCTTCTTCTTCTCTACTACGCGGAGGATCTTTCTAAAGGTGGCAATTCGGTCAATTTCACGTTATCTCTCAACCATTGAATAGTCTTTGCCGCCTCCAACGCCGCTCGCGCGTTTTGAATCATTCTCTCTTCGTCGTATTCGATGCCTTGCGCCTCGAGATCTTTCACCTGGTTTTTCAATTCGTCGGAAAGTTCGCCTTGCGTGATGACCATATTTTTTTCAGTGAACAACGCTTCGCACGCGATGGTTCTTCTACAAATGAGTTTAATCTCCTCGGCTCTTTCCGTGACGAACTTGTTCATGTTTTTCTCCGAGGCTAACGCTTGAATCGCTTTCATGGACATTTTACCTTCCATTTGCATTTGGGTCAAGTGTTCGCCAAACATGTTTTCGGATTGTTCTCTCAACACAGATTCCGGAATTTCACACGAGCACGCCGCCGCTAACGCGTCTAACACGGCTTCGTCTTTCACAATCTTCTCTTCGACTTCTCGAGACATTTTCTGCGCCTCCAGGATTTGCGCTTTCGCCTCGTCGACGGTTTTTGACCCGGTAAAAATGTCCTCGGCGATGTCGTCCGACAACGTCGGCATCTCTCGCGAAAACAACTCGTTCACTTTGACGGTGAACATTGCCGTTTTACCGGCGACGGATTTGATCGACCAATCTTCCGGAAAAGATAAGTTGAAATCTTTCTCCTCTCCCGTTTTAATCCCGACGATTTGTTCCATCAACCCGGGTAATTTCAAATCCGTCGTCGCCGTATCCAATCGAAAATCTTTCGTTTCAATCCCCGGCAACGAGTTCCCGCTCGTATCCATCGCATTAATATCAATCACGGCAACATCGCCTTCCTCTAATCCTCTA
>JACLAA010000418.1_pt1 | contig 16600 bp, 14 predicted proteins | sample 8027891 | NCBI WGS metagenome assembly JACLAA01 (sample SAMN15724900, study PRJNA655200) | protist metagenome | isolation source: fluorescence activated cell sorting (FACS) single amplified genomes of... | place: Spain: Blaines Bay Microbial Observatory, Mediterranean Sea | collected 2016-01-19 | reverse complement strand
GGCTTTGCTTTCAAGTTCAGCTCAAATTGCAACTGAAATAACAGGTGCATTTACCGATGCAAGTTCTAGTTTTAGTACTAGAGTATCTACTCTTGAAACATCAGATTCGGGTTTAACATCTAAAACTTTAGTTTCAAGTTCGGCTCAAATAGCAACAGAAATAACAGGTGCCTTTACAGCGGCTAGTTCATCTTTTAGTACAAGGGTAACATTAAACGAGGCTACAGTTGCTAAAACATTAATCTCAAGTTCATCACAAATAGCAACTGAAATAACAGGTGCATTTTTTACACCATCATCTTCATTTAGCACACGAGTAACAACTAATGAAACAGATTTAGCTAATTTTAAAAGTGATACTTTAATATCATCTTCTACTCAAATAGCAAACGATATCTCAGGTTCATTTGTAGCACCAAGTGCTAGTTTTAGTACACGAGTAACTAATTTAAAAACCGATAGTGGTTCATTTAGTACAAGAGTAACCACTTTAGAAGCTGGAACTTCATTTACAGCAGCGGGAATTTCGGGTGCATTTGCAGAACCTAGTTCTTCATTTAGTACTAGAGTTTCATCTTTAGAAGGAGGATCAGGATTAAAATCGGGAATACTATCAAGTTCAGCACAAATTGCTGAAGATATTTCGGGTTCATTTACGGCCCCTAGTTCATCTATTAGTACTAGACTAGCATCATTAGAAGCAGGTGGTGGTAGTGATTTTACACCTGCTGGCATATCAGGTTCATTTACGGAAGTAAGTTCTTCGCTTAGTGCAAGAATAAGTACAAATGAAACTAATATAACATCTATTACATCATCTTTAGATGCTAATAGAGTAGTATTTACTACAACGGGAGGACAACTAGCCACAGATGCTGGAATGGTATATGATTCCAGTACAGATAGATTAACTGTAACAAGTTTAAATGTAGTACACTTAACTTCATCTTTTATAACAGCATCATCTATACAAACTTCAGGTTCAAATATATTTGGAGATGATATAACAGATACTCAAACCTTAATAGGTACTACTAAAATAACAGGTAGTGCTCAAATTACAGGATCTTTAAAAGTTACCTCAGGAAATATATCAGGTTCATTTATAGGTAATGGTTCAGGTTTAACTAATTTACCTCAAAACTTTACCGCAGCAGGTATTTCGGGTTCATGGCAAAGTCAGGGTTTTATATCAGCTAGTCAAGTAGAACCCAATTTACCAACAGGTACACTATCAAGTTCAGCTCAAATTTCAAGTGATATTTCAGGTGCTTTTACAGCAGCTAGTTCATCTTTTAGTACAAGGGTAACATTAAATGAAGCTACCGTTGCTAAAACTTTAGTTTCAAGTTCGGCACAAATAGCAACTGAAATAACAGGTGCTTTTTCATCAGCCAGTTCTAGTTTTAGTACTAGAGTTACTAATAATGAAACTAATATAGCTACTAATACTACAGATATTACTTCATTAACAATAGTAACAGGTAGTTATGCTACAACAGGTTCAAATAATTTTATAGGAAATCAAAACATAACGGGTCATATAACAGCATCTGGAAATATAAGTGCAAGTGGAGATTTATATGTAAAAGATGGTAGATTTACTAGGGGCACAGCAGAAGTAGAAATCATAGGAGCTACTACAGGAATAATAGGTACAGAAACTAATCATGATTTACTACTTAGAAGATTTAACATTGAAAAACTAAGAATTGGAGAATCACAAACACGTTTATCAGTTCCTCTTTTAATAACAGGTTCAATAACAGTATCTGGATCTAGTACTCAAAGCCCACGTTTAAATGTGAAGGGCGATATAAGTGCAAGTGGTGCATTATTATTTAGTTCATCTTTATCAGATGATACTAGTTTAAAAACCCTAGTATATGATACTTCTACAGGTAAAATATTCCATACGGGTTCATATGGTGGCGGTGGAGGAGGTAGTGATTTTACTGCAGCTGGAATTTCTGGTTCATTTACAGAAGCAAGTTCATCTTTTAGTACTAGAGTAACATCAAATGAAACTAATATAACTAATTTAACCTCAGAAACTGGAAGTTATGTACAATTTCCATTTAATGGAGATGCAGTTATAACGGGATCTTTAGACGTATCAGGATCAAGCAATTCTAGATTAATAGTCAATTATGATACTAATTATGATGCTTTTATAAATGGAAGGTTATATTTAGGAGGAAATGATGTTACACCAAGAATTAATTTTGGATCAACAAATACTGCTACAACTTTAACAAGAGGTACGGGAACAAGTATGATAGCATTTCAATGGACATTTGATAATAGTCTTACTAGTATAAACCATCCAGGTTCATTTTTAAGAATATATGGTTCGGGTTCTTCATTTGAAAGAGGTTTAAATATTACTCAATCCAATGCTATTAAGGGATTAGGAGTATCAGGTTCAGTTGAAATAGTAGGCCCAATAACAGCATCAGGTAATATAAGTGCAAGTGGTGCATTATTATTTAGTTCATCTTTATCAGATGATACTAATTTAAAAACATTAATGTATAATACCTCTACAGGCAAAATATTTCATACTGGTTCATATGGTGGTGGAGGAGGAGGATTTACACCTTCTCTTTTAACAGATTTACCAGCTCAAAACATTACAGCATCAGGTAATATAAGTGCAAGTGGAGATATATCCGCTTTAGATTTAAACTTATTTGGTGGTGGATTAAGTATTAAAAATCAGGGAGCTCAATCCTATGCTAGATTTTATTGTGAATCAAGTAATGCACATTACACAGAATTAAAAGCCCAACCTCATGCTTTATATTCGGGTAACCCTGTTACATTATTACCTGCCTATGATTTTGACTTTGCAACCCCTCATTTTCAAGCTAATATTACGGCATCAGGTAATATAAGTGCAAGTGGAAATATTACAGCATCTGGTTTAAATTTAAATAGTGATGGGGCTAGTAATGCTATAATTGTAAATGATGGGACTAGTAATTTTAATGGATTTCAACTTCAATTTTCGGGTCAAGAACCTAAAGCGGGCTTATTAGCAAATTATAATTCGGGTGAAATTAGGATTGGTAGCATAAATACTACGGGTACGTATTTTACAACTTTATTTGTTAATAATTCCGAAGTTGTAAGACTTACTAATTCTACCACTACTATATCAAGTTCATTAATTGCATCAGGATCGGATCATATAATTAAAGGACCTTTAACAATAGAGGATCAAATAACAGGTTCATTAACAGTAGAATCATCTGGATCTACTATATTAGATGTACAAGGATCACAAGGTCAATTATTTACAGTAGATGATGATTTATTACATGATGTATTTTTAGCTACAGATATTTCGGGAGAAGTTTTATTAAAAGTATCGGGTTCAGGTTTGGTGGAGATCCCCGAGGGCAATTTAATTGTAAGTAAAAAATTAGAAGTACAAAGTGGTTCTTCCATATCGGGTAGTGTAACAATAGAAGCATCTGGTTCCACATTATTTGAAGTAATAGGATCCGAAGGTACTATATTTTCTTTAGAAGATAGTTTATCTGGTTCATTATTCTCAGTAGGTGATATATCAGGTTTACCACAATTTGAAATATTTTCAGATGGTAAAATAGTAGGAGATGAAGGTGTTGCTACTTTAAGAACACAAAGACCAATGGTTACTCACACCACTGATTTTAATATTACATCTTCATTAGATTTTGCAGGTAAATATCATATAGTAGGAGGTAATTTAACATGTTCAATAGACACAGGTTCTTTAATACCATTAGGTTCCGAATTAGAATTTTTCCAAACTTCATCAACTAATAATTTCTTATTTGAAACTGCATCTCATGTTGATTTAATAGTAAAAAATGATAATTTTAATTTGGCGGGTAGAGGATCAGGTGCTACATTAAAATATATAGCAGGAAGTACATTCCACTTAGTAGGAGATTTAACATAAAATGGGTTCTTCATTTGGTATCATATCACAAACTGGAAATAATATTCAGACGAAAGGGTTAATATTATATAATGACCCTGCTTATCATAAATGTTTTATAACTGAAAGTTTAAATTCCTTTAATTTAGCAGTTTATCCTAAATGGCAAAACGCTAGTGGATCATTAACACCCACAGGAAGTTTAATAAATGGAGTACAATGGACCTCTAGTTATGGTGGGGTTTGGGATTTTGATGGAACTGATGACCATATTCAATTTGGCATTCCAAATAATTCTTCATCTGCAATTTTTAATAAACAAGATTTTACAATAGAATTTTGGTTTAATACTCCCTTAGATCAAACTTATAATGTTTTATGGTCATACCCAGATGGAGCCTACCCAGATTATTATGTTCAACATCTTAGAACACAAGGTGCTGGTGTGTTTTTTGGCTTTAATGAAGGGCTAGATACTAATGAAAGCTTAAATAATAGTACGAATCTTCTTCAAGCAAATAAATGGATGCATGTAGCCGCAGGAAGCGATAGACAAAATTCAAAAGTTTTTATATACACACATAATACTGGAAGTATTTCTACTTATTTTACCGAGACTACAGCTGCGGATATTGAATATGTTAATGCTACAGCTTCTGTAGGTAATCATCAATTTGGGGATTTTAAAGGTTTTATAGGTCCCGTTAGATTTTATAATAGAGCATTATCACAGGAAGAATTAGACCAAAACCATCAAGCAGAAATAGGAAGATTTAAATTATGAAAATAGGATCACATGTAGTAACGGATGGTTTAATATTCTATATAGATGCAGCTAATACTGATTCATATATATCTGGTAATACTACTGTAGATAGTATGATAGGTGAATTTACTGGTAGTTTAATAAATGATGTAGCTTTTAATAGTTCTCCCCCAAGTAATTTTGAATTTGGTTTAAGTGGAGTAGATGATTATATAGATTTTGGAGAAGCCTCCGATAGTTCATTTACCTCTTCTTTTGATCCTCAGTCAAATAATTACACAGCAAATATTTTTTTTAAAATTGATAGTGATAATGCGGATACATCTGTAATTATGGGTAAAGGATGTGGAAGTTCCGCTGTAAAGGGTTGGTTAATATGGTATAGTAACTCCGCTGAAATTTTATATTATAGAGTTAGTGGAAAAGGTACACTTGACAATCAGGATACTAGCCAAAGAGCAAATGTTAGTTTTAGTATAAATAAAAATCAAATATACATGTCGACATTTGTTATAGATAGAACTAATAATCAAATTATAGGATATTTAAATGGGGGAAACCCACAAACTACCAGTATATCGGGATTTGATACTTTTATAAGTCCTTATAAATTTTTAATGGGTACTAGACATCAATTAAGTTTAGCTCTTAATGGTAATATTTATCTAGCTCAAATTTATAATCGTGCTTTATCACCAAAAGAAGTTTTACAAAATTATAATGCACTAAAAGGAAGATTTAACTAGATGGCAACAACAACGGGCATAAATATAGTAACAGATAATTTAGTATTTTCTATGGACCCTGCAAATCCTAAATCATATCCTGGTAGTGGTAATTTAGTTTATAATTTAAAAAACATTCCTTTTACAGGATCATTATTGGGGGATACAACAGTTGTTATAAACCCTAATACTTTTGTTTTTGATTATGATAATGATAATGATAAAATTAGTTTTCAAATTCCACCTACCTTAAATTTAACTACTTCCTTAACCTTAGAAGCTTGGATTAACCAGGAACAACTTGCACATGTTAATCATGGAGATGGAATTATAAGTATAGGTGACGGTTCTTCAAATTCAGCAAATTATGAAGTAATAATCTTAAATGATAAATCTGTTTATTTTAGACTTGAAACTGGAGATGGAGAAAAATTTTATAATCCTACTAGTACTACTATAGATTTAAATAAATGGTATCATATAACATGCACTTTTGATACTTCTACTACAATGGAAGTATATATAAATTCTATAAGAATAGACACAGGAGGTACAACAGCTCAAGGTGAAACTATAAATACAGATAATAATATTTTTTATATAGGACAAAGGCATGTCCATAGTACTGGTGACCTTTCAACTTTTGGTGGATTTATTTCAGCATGTAAAATTTATAATAAAGCACTAGATGAAAATGAAGTACTACAAAACTACAACGCTTTAAAATCTAGATTTACATAATGGGACACGTACATGGAGTAAATATAGTAAGAGAGGGATTGATATTCTCAGTAGATTCTATTAATCCTAGATCATGGCCCGGTCCTGATTCGGACAAGGTTAACGATTTAAAATCTACAATAATAGGTTCTATATCTAATGATACATCGGGTAGTTATGGATCTAATAAAAGTTTTGCATTTGATGGTGTAGATGATAATATTAATTTTGGGGATCATAATTCTATAAATAATGTAGTTCTAGGAGATAATCCTATATTTACCTGGGAATTATGGATTAAACCTAATAGTGATAGTACTTATGGGGGCATAGGAACAACAAGCTCAACAAGTCATATAGCATTTTACAATTATACTACAGGTAATGTATTTAATTTTAATAAAGTAAATTCGGATAGTCCTGGAAGTTCTAGAACATACCAACTTCAAACTACAATTCCACAAGGGAGTTGGGTAAACTATACACTTTGTTATGATGGTTCGGGGGGTACCCCAACTATAACTACTTTTGTAAATGGTGAAGGTGGATCAAATACTCTTACGGTAAATGATAGTACATCCAAAATAGGAGCTAGTGGTGATAACTCCTTACTTATAGGTGAACCTTTAGTTTCGGATGGTGCCAGATATAATGGAGAATCTTCCATTATTAAAATTTATAATCGTATTTTAACAGCTCAAGAAGCTAAACAAAATTATAACGCTTTAAAACCAAGATTTATATAATGGGATATATTTGTGGAATGGACATAGTAAGAAATGGATTAGTATTTTCAGTAGATCCAATGAATCCAAGATCGTGGCCTGGCCCTGATTCAGATAAAGTTAATGATTTAAAATCTTCCTTAACGGGTTCTATATTTAATGGTACATCAGGCAGTTATGGATCTAATAAAAGTTTTATATTTAATGGAGATGAAGATTATATTGATTTTGGAACCTCTATTTTTACAAATTACTTATCAGGTACTACACAATTTACTTGTGGTTATTGGTGTAAAAAAGTTGGTAGCAATGATAATATGTTAATAGGAAGTTACAATGATACAGGAAATGTAGGCTTTTTTCTACAATGGTATTCTGATAATGTTATGTACTTTGGAGTACGTAATAATGATAATACCCATAGTTCCGTAACATTATCTTATGAAAATAAATTTTTTTATTTAGTTGGGGTATTTAATGGGAGTTTATCTAATGATCTTAGACTTAAAATTTACGTAAATGGAATTTTAACATCCTATAATGCAAGTACTGCCCCAACATCATACCCAACTATTACTAATAAATTATGGATAGGAAAAGTAGAAAATTATGCTTATGGTTCTGATGGTGATATAGGTTTAACCCATATCTATAATAGGGCTTTAACAGATAAAGAAGTTTTACAAAATTATAACGCCTTAAAACCAAGATTTAACTAATGGGAGCAAAAGGAGGACCACATATACTTACAAACGGATTAACATATTATATTGATGCTGCTAATCCTAAATCCTATACTAGTGGTAGTTCTACTACATTTAATATGCTGGATACTACTCAAACAGGAAGCTTTACTAATGATGTAGGAGCTACTGACAGTGGTGGTGAATCTTCTTTTGTATTTGGGTTAGATGGGATAGATGATGTTATTAAACTTAACAGTAGATTTGCCGAAGCAGGCCAAACTGATATTACTGTTAGTATTTGGTTTAAAACTGCTGGTGATGGAACAAGTGGATATAATGGATTAATGAATGAAATAGCAACTACTAATCCTTTTAGATCTAGAATTATAGTAACTAATTTAGGAACTGCAGTATATTATACTATAAATAGTACTCAACGTATAGCAACTTTAAGTTCTACCATACCTGATGATACTTGGACTAATTTAACTCTTACTAAGGATAGTGTAGTTGGTTCTAAACTTTATATTAATTCTATTTATGAATTCGGTCATAGTAGTGACACAGGTACTATTGCAGGTCAATCTTCATCCACAGTTTTTCCAGGTGCTGTATTAGGAATAGGAGCTGAAACTGTATATTACATGAATGGAGAAATATCAAATGTTATAGTGTATAATAGAGCTTTAACATCTGGGGAAGTAATTAAAAATTATAACGCTTTAAAAAAAAGGTTTATATGATAAAAAGAGGACCACATATAGTAACAGATGGATTATTTTTTTATATTGATGCTGCTAATTCTAAATCTTATATTAGTGGTAGTGATTTTACATCTAATATGTTAAGTACTTCTTTAACGGGAAGTTTCATAAATAATGCTACTGTAGATTATAATATTAAAAATGGAGTTTTTACTTTTGATGGAAATGATGATGCTATTCTTTTAGAAGGAACAGTAGATAATACTAATACCTGGTTAGTACCCATAAACTCTACAGACCCATTTACAATTTCAGCTTGGTTCAATACAAATAATATATCATCCGTAAATTGGATAATATCAGCAGGATCGGGTGGTGGAACTAATTGGGATATTAAAATAGGAGCTACAAGTGGTAAAATAACATTTCGTATGAGAACTTCATCAGGTGGAACAGGGTATACTGATTTACTTAGTTCAACAATATCCACTGATGTATGGTATAATGTAACTGGGGTTTACACAGGAACTGAACAAATACTTTATTTAAATGGAGAACAAGAAAGTACAGCAACTGTAACATTTAATAGAGTATTAACTACTCATATTGCGGGAGCAATAGGTACTTTTTATTATAATGGAGTTCCTCATTCCGGGGATTATGATGGAGAGATAGGACCATTATCATTTTATCAATCTAAATCTTTATCACCAAAAGAAGTTTTACAAAATTATAATGCTTTAAAAGGAAGATTTGGATAATAGAAAAATTTTAAATATATTTAATCTTAATTTAAATTATAATATTTATAACCATGGAAAAACAAGTTTTAACAGAAGAAGAAGTTAAAAGTTTAACTTCATTACAACAAGAACAAAACGATTTATTATTTCAATTAGGTCAAGTTAATTACCAACTTTACTTTTTTGAAAGAGAAAAAACTAGAGTACAAAACTTAATAGAAGCATTTGAAAAAAAACAAACTGATTCTGCCAAACAACTAGAGGAAAAATACGGTGCAGGAACAGTTAATTTAGAAAGCGGCGAATTTGTTAAAGCCTAGATGCATTTTTAAAAGCTTCTGTAATATTTATAACAAAATTAATTCATTAAAACATGGCAGAAGTATTAGTATCACCAGGAGTATTAGCAAGGGAAAATGATCAATCCTTTTTATCAGCTCAACCTGTACAAGCAGGTGCAGCTATAGTAGGTCCTACACTAAAAGGACCAGTTGGTATACCAACATTAGTAACATCTTTTTCAGACTATAAAAATGTATATGGTTGTGTTGTAGAAAGTGGTAGTGCAGAATACACTTACTTAACTTCAATTTCAGCATATAACTATTTTCAACAAGGTGGAGATTCATTATTAGTAACTAGAGTAGTATCGGGTTCTTATACCGCAGCTTCAAGTACTAAAATAACGGGTTCAGAAGATGTTACTGAAAATATTTTAACTTTAAAAACAATTTCTGAGGGAACTATAATGAATAGTGGTGCTGAGGGTGTTGCCGAAGGTGTAAATAATACTTTAACTGATGGTACTAAAGATAATTTAAGATGGGAAATAGTAAACCCTGATAAAACAAAAGGTACATTTAGTTTATTAGTTAGAAGAGGAAACGATAGATCAAATGATAAAACCATTTTAGAAACATGGCCTGATTTATCATTAGATCCTAATTCAAATAATTACATCGAAAAAGCTATTGGTAATACTAAATTAACAGTAACAACTGACGGTAACGATACCTATGTTAAAAATGAAGGTACTTATAATAATCTAAGTAGATATATTTATGTAGATTCTGTTGCTAAACAAACATTAAATTATTTTGATAATAATGGAACAGCAAAAACTGAACTTTCAGGTTCTATTCCTATAGCACAATCTGGAACATTTAGTGGTGCTACAGGTACAACATTTACAATAGCTAATAGCCCAGCTTTATTTTACGATAAAATTACTGATGATAATTCACAAGGGTTTGATAGTGAAGCTTTAGGAGCAACTGGAAATGGTTCATATTCTAAAGCCTTAAATTTATTAGCTAATAAAGATGATTATCAATATAATGTATTAACATTACCTGGATTAATTCTAGAAAATAGTAATGCAACTTCTGAACTTACAACAGCGGTTAATAATGCACAAACTAGAGGAGATTATATAGCAGTAGTAGATACTGTAAAGTGTTTTGCAACTAGCCTTGCAACTGTAACTGAAAAAGCAGCAACAATAGATTCTTCATATGGAGCAACATATTGGCCATGGTTACAAACAATTGATCCAGATTTAGGATCTAAAGTTTGGGTACCAGCTTCAACATTAATCCCAGGTGTATATGCATTTAACGATGCTTCATCCGAAACATGGTTTGCACCCGCTGGTTTAAACAGAGGTGGATTATCAACTGTATTAAGAGCCGAAAGAAAATTAACTAATGGTAATAGAAATACTTTATACACTGCAAATGTTAACCCAATAGCTACATTCCCAAACACAGGAGTAGTAGTATTTGGTCAGAAAACATTACAGAAAAAAGCAAGTGCTTTAGATAGAGTAAATGTTAGAAGATTATTAATTTCACTAAAATCATTTATATCACAAATAGCAGATACTTTAGTATTTGAACAAAATACAATTACTACAAGAAATAACTTCCTATCATCAGTAAACCCATACTTAGAAAGTGTACAACAAAGACAGGGATTATATGCCTTTAAAGTAGTAATGGATGAAAGCAATAACACACCAGATGTTATAGATAGAAATCAATTAGTAGGACAAATATTTATCCAACCAACTAGAACGGCTGAATTTATATACCTAGATTTCAACATTCAACCAACAGGAGCTACTTTTGATGGTGCAGGAGGCGGAGCAGGATATTAAAAAACTAAAGAATTAGATATTTATAATAAGAAATAAACAATAAAACATGGCAGTATTAGATCCCAATGAAATATTTTTTACAGCGTTTGAACCCAAACAAAAGAATAGGTTTATCCTATACGTAGACGGGATTCCATCTTACCAAATTAAAGGAGTGGGTGCTGTAACACTAGAACAAGGAGTAGTTACTTTAAACCACATTAACGTTGAAAGAAAAGTTAAGGGTAAATCAAGATGGTCAGACATTTCAATGACATTATTTGATCCCATTACACCATCAGGTGCACAAGCAGTAATGGAATGGGTAAGATTACACCATGAATCAGTTACTGGTAGAGATGGTTACTCTGATTTTTATAAAAAAGATTTAACTATTGATGTTTTAGGTCCAGTAGGAGATATTGTTTCTGAATGGATATTAAAAGGAGCATTTATTAACAACGCTAATTTTGGTGATTTCAATTGGGATACTGAAAATGAAGCACAAAATATTGAATTAACACTATCAATTGATTATGCAGTGTTAAATTTCTAAGAATTTTTCCACACCACAACCTGAAGGGAGTTTGGCTACGTCAAGCTCCTTTTTTACATTGGTATTTATAATAAAGTTTTATAAATTAAGATTATGGCAGAATTTAAATTCCCTACTGAAGAAGTAGAATTACCCTCAAAAGGTTTAATATACCCCAAAGATAACCCTTTATCTAGTGGTAAAATAGAAATGAAATATATGACCGCTAAGGAAGAAGATATTTTAACTAACCAAAATTACATTAAACAAGGAATAGTAATAGATAAATTATTAAAATCTTTAATTGTTTCTAAAGTAAATTATGATGATTTAGTAGTTGGGGATAAAAATGCAGTGTTAATAGCAGCTCGTATTTTAGGATACGGAAAAGATTATGATTTTCAATATAAAGGAGAAGAAGTAACTATAGATTTAACTGAATTAGAAACTCAATATTTAAATGAATCTACTATGATAGATAGTAAAAATGAGTTTGCATATACTTTACCTCACACTAATACAGCTATTACCTATAAGCTTTTAACTAATAGGGATGAGAAAAAAATTGAAGCTGAAATTAAAGGTCTTAAAAAAATAAATAAACAAGCATCTCCTGAATTATCTACTAGGTTAAAATTTATGTTAATTTCAGTAAACGGAGAAACAGAAAATAAAACAATTAGGGAATTTGTAGATAATTATATGTTAGCAAGGGATTCTAGATCATTTAGAGAACATATTAGAGAAACCCAACCTGATATTCAAATGAAATTTACCTTTACAGGTGAAAGTGGCACCGAGGAGGATGCTACAATACCAATGACTGCCGGGTTTTTTTGGCCTGACCTCTGAATATCGTAAAAATTTATTTATAACCATACACCAAATTATCTTTCATGGGGGTAATTATGATTATCATACTGTTTATAATATGCCAATATGGCTAAGAAAATTTACATATAAGCAAATAATAGATTTTAAACAAAAGGAACAGGAAGAAATAAGTAAAGCATCAGGTAAACCCAATAGTACTTCTGTAAATATGGGAGATTCTGTTATACCTGAACATATGAAAGAGGCTTTAACTAATAAACCCCGTAAACCTACCTATACTACTAAGGCATCTAAAAAATAATATTTGTTAATATTTATAACAAACATAAATTAGATGGCTACTTCTGAAGAAGAATTAAATTTAAGAAAATTAATTAATCAAGAACTTGATAAGGAAAAGCAAAAACAGGCTGAGAGTTTAGATTTATCTGCTTCACTTGTTGATTCTGTTAAAGAAGTTTTAGGGATTAATACTAAAAGAACTACGGCTGATTCTAATCTTTTAAAAGTTAATAAACAAATAAATACCCAAATCTTAAACCAAAAAACAGGTTTAGGTTCAATATCCGAGATTAATAAAAGAATAGCTAAAAATCAAGATGTACTAAATAAAGGTAAAGTAACAGAACGAAGTTTATCCAAAGGATTAGCAATTCAGGCTAGACAAGCAGTTTTTCAAGGTATAGCTCTAACTGACCAAATAAATGAAAAGCAAAAACTAATAGATGAAGAATTAGTAAAAACATCAGAACAAGGAGGAATAGATTTTGATAGAGTTAATGCATTAAAAAATCAAATTGCCGCTAGGGAAAATGATTTAGGAATTTTAATGGAGTCAATGTCCTCAGGACAACAACAATTACTTTTTACTAAATTAAATGTAAAAGAATTAGAAAAACAAAATGCTGAAAGAGAAAAAGAATTAGCATTAGCTGAAGAACTTCAAGAAAAATTAGGTGTAGCTGGTAAATTAAATAAACTTATAGGAGCAATTCCTGGATTGGGGGATGCAGCTACTAAAGCATTAAAAGAAGTTACAGAAGAATTAGAAAGAGCAGCCGATGTTAATGAAGAATTACCATCAAAAACTAAAGTTGCAGCAATGCAATTTAAAGCTTTAGGAAAAAATTTAGTTAAAGATTTAGTAGATCCTACTACCCTAGCATTAGGAGCAATCACAGCAATAGGTAAAGCTCTTATGTCCGTAGATAAAGAAGCGGGAGAATTTGCTAAAAATATGGGTATTTCATATGATGAATCCCTTGCTTTAAGAGGTGAAATGAGTAAAGTATCAAGAAATAATAAAGATATTTTAATAACTTCTAAAGAACTTATAAAAGCTCAAAGCGAATTAAATGAATTTTTTGGTCAATCCGTAGCTTTTTCCGGTGAAATAGCCTCAGAATTTGCTTCTATACAAAAAAGAACAGGTTTATCAACTAAGGCACTAGGTATATTTACTAGAACAGCTATGGAATCAGGTGTAGCTACTGAAGATGTTTTAGTTAATATTGAAAAAACAAGATTAGAACAAAATAATTTAAATAAGTTATCGTTATCTAGTAAACAAATACAAGAGGGTATAGCCGAAGCATCCAATGCTTTTCAATTATCAGTAGGAAAAAGTGTAACTGAATTAACTAAAGCATTTTTTGCATCTAAACAATTAGGAGCTTCATTCCAACAATTAGAGGGTCTAGCTGATAATTTATTAGATTTTGAAAGTTCTATACAATCAGAACTTCAGGCTGAATTACTTACGGGTAGACAATTAAATTTAGAAAAGGCAAGACAGGCAGCTTTAGATAATGATTTAGTTACTTTAGCAACTGAAATAAAAAATCAAGTTGGTAGTGCTGCAGAATTTGGTGAGATGAATAGAATTCAACAAGAAGCTATAGCTAAATCTATTGGGATGCAAAGAGGTGAATTAGCTGATGTTTTAATGGAACAAGAAAATATAAATGCTCTTCAAGGTATATTTGGAAGTGGAGTTGAAAGTCTTTCAGATGCCCAAAAACAATACAATAAATTAAAATCAGAGGGTAGACTTACAGAAGAACAAACAAATGCCCTAGCAGAAAAAGGATTAGCGGATCAAATGGCAACAGCATCGGTTGCAGCAAGGTTTGAAGCTATTATATTAAGGGTTCAAGAAATTTTTATAGGCTTTGCTGAACCTATTTTAGGTATAGTAGATGGTATAGCATCCATGGTAGGAGGAGCTGAACATTTAGCTAATATATTAGTGGGTATAGCTGGTACTTATGCATTAATAAAAGGATATACATTAGCAACATCCATATATGAGACTGCTATATTAGCTAGAAAAATGGCACAAGGTAGTTTAGATGCCAGAGCTTTATTTTTGGGAAAATCTAAACTAGTTCAAACTATAGGTCAAGCAATTGCAAGTATTTTTTCAGGATCTGCAACTTTGGGCCCCTTTGGCATACCTTTGGCAATAGCGGGAGTTGCTGCTTTAACAGGTGCTATAGCTTCAGCTTCAGCCCTAGCTGATGATATTGCAATACCAAGTGGTTATGGTGAAAGAATGATATTAGGACCCGAAGGAAGTATTGCATTAAATAATAGGGATACAATAGTAGCAGGAACCGATTTATTTAAAGCTGATGACATGACATTATCACCCGAGGGTACTAATACAGTTGTTAATAATCAAAATACTACAGTAGATAATACAGCTTTAGTAACTAAAATGGATCAACTTATAGCAGTAAATGAAAGAATATTAGCTAAATCATCAGTAATAGAAATGAATGGAAATCAAGTAGGACAAGAAATTAACACATCAGAACGAGCAATTCAATAATTTTAATATTTATAATAAAAAATAACAATTATGGCACTAATAGATAAATTAACAACACAAGGATCAGTTTATACTGGATTGAATGGATCAACTCCAGTAATTGAGGATAAAAAAGAATCTAAAATACATGATGAGTATTCTATTAACGGTACACCTAATGTACCTAATAGACCTAGTCCTTCTATTTTAGATTTAAATGGAGTAACTCCTTCAACATACAGAGATAGAGCACCCGAGGGAGCATCATTTTAATGGCATTAGTAAACCTAATAACCAATCTTAAATCTTTAAAATTTAGCAAGGATAGATTTGGTGGTGGAAATAGTGGGCAACCATTTATAAAAACCCCCATTGATGAAACTCCAAGTGGTCAATCTGCGGATAAAGATTTTCTTTTAAGAGGTGGATTAAGAGCACCTCTTAGAGCAGGAATAGATACTGCGAGATTAACCCAATATTTTTTTAATTTAAAATCCCCAAGTGGATTTTTATTTATAGCTAAGCAAAACTTATTATCAAGAATATCCCCTGCTACAGAAGCTAGTGGAAATCAATTAACTAATAATTCTTGGACAAATACTCCTTTAAATGAAGGTATTTATACCCCATTATCTACTTTAGCCCAATCTTTAGGTGGTTTTGCGGGTTTACATGCTTTTAAACAAGGTTTAAATCCTTTAGAAGGAATTAGAACATATAGTGATATAGTTACCCCAGGGGAACTAGGTACATCTATAAAAGATATTAGTAAGAATAGATTAGTAGATTTATATAGCACTAAAGTTTTAATTAAGTCAAGTAATACAAATATTTTTTCATATTCGGGTGGTCCAGGTTCTTTTTTAGGTATAGGTAGAACTAATATTAAATTTGCTGATCAAAGAACAGGAATAAATTTGGGTAAGGATTTTAATACCTATCAAGTGGGTTTAAAAAATTCTAATACAGATAGAGCAGATTTACCTTTTTATAATCCACTACAAAATTTTCCTTCAAGTATTGTAACCGGAGTAAGTACTAGATATTATGATGATATTCCTCTTCCTTCCGTTACTATAGGAGGGGAATTACCTATATTTAATGGCTTTATAACTAATGGGGATGGTAGTTTAGGTAGAGATTTTACAACTAATGTTTATTTAAATAATTCTATAGCTTTTAATTCCCCAAGAATTAATGATAATAATGCTTCTACTTGGGATCAAAATGACCTGGCTAGACAAACTAATTTAAATAATTCCACCAATGTAGCTGATCCATC
>JACLAA010003406.1_pt1 | contig 16611 bp, 9 predicted proteins | sample 8027891 | NCBI WGS metagenome assembly JACLAA01 (sample SAMN15724900, study PRJNA655200) | protist metagenome | isolation source: fluorescence activated cell sorting (FACS) single amplified genomes of... | place: Spain: Blaines Bay Microbial Observatory, Mediterranean Sea | collected 2016-01-19 | reverse complement strand
GAAAAAGGATGTCCTTGGGATGAAGGGGCTTGTGAGGCTGCTTTCTTAAATGATCACCTCGAGTGTTTGAAATATTTGCACGAAAACGGATGTCCTGGTAGTGCGGAATATGCGCATGATCTTTTACCCGCGCAAACCCACAAGTATAAAATATGAAGATATTTAAGAGTCAAGAGTCAGAGACGAAAAAAAAAATGTCGAACGCAAAAAAGAGGAGTAAGCAGTAAAATAAATCAAAGTCACAACGTCGGTATCTCCTTCAATACTCCCGTTTCATCCATCCGTTTCATTTTCTCATCAATCACGTCTGGTCGTATCCATTTAACCATGAAATGAACCTCCTCTTCAACTCTGCCGATTTTTGGTGGAACAGATGCCATCTTATTCGCAAATTGCATAAACTTATCGCCCAAAGAGGATGGACCGCTGCCACTGTTACTACTTCTTTCACTACTGTTAACGCCTTGCGTTTCGGAGACGATTCTATAGCCGCAACTCTCGTAAAGGCCAATAGCGCTTGTGTTATCTTTTGCAACGTGCAAAGCTATACATTTTGGTCGACTTTTTTCCATCTTTCGTGCGATAGCGTCGCATTCCTCCAAAAGCGCTTTACCTATGCCCATTCTTCGATTGGCCGATCGTGTCGTCATTCCAGTCAAGTATAGAAAATTACTCTCGTTGGATAAGCTGAGTAACTTTATCCCATTCTTCACTCGCAACTCTCTGGAAGCTTTCGGACCATACGCAGGCAAGAGCGTCAAGTCGCATGCGCCGACTATGTCGTTACCTTCTCGAAACATTTTCTTGTTATTAGGAGTAGACTGTTTTGCCGCTGTTGCTCCTTTTCTTCGCACACTTTTCGCCGTCAAACGCTTGGAAGGTTTATATGGTTGCGAGCCGTATGGTCGAGCGATGACGCACGCGAAATTTCCTGCACTCCATCGCGTTTTTTGCATCAAACCATTGAGTAAATCGTCAGCTGGTTTCCCAAACCCATCCGCTAAAACTTCCGAGACGTCTCGCAACTGGGATACTAATACGCTTTGGTTTCCACCAAAGCACTGTGAACATTCCCAAAGTTTCTTTTTATTATTATCACCTTTATCCTCTTCCTCTACTCCTTCTTCTTCTGATGCCGTCGGCGAAACAACTACGCTTTCTCTCCTCGTCTCCGCGAAAACATCCTGTCCGTCGTCCTCTTCCTCCTTGGCACTGGGAGTGTTCTGTTCTCCTTCTGTGGACGATGTCGCTTTTACAACGACTTGTTGTTGTTGTTGTTGTTGTTGTTGTTGTTGTTGTTGTTGTTGAAGACGCCTGCGACAATACAATAAACGATTATTCACGCGATGCGCCTTACGAAACGAGAAAACCACTGTTTTCGACCCCGTTGATAATGATAATGTTGACAAAGTTTCCACCGCCATTCTTCTTCTTTCTAATATGGTTTAATGCAACGACAGAATTGTAAATTTTGTGAAGTTTTATCCTTTGTAAATACATACGTAGTACTATACCTATTGAATGTCTTCTACTAAAGCGAGAATGAAGGAGGTGGCAACGAGAAGACTAAGCTTGCATTTGTGCCACCAAATCCAAAAGAATTACTCATCGCCGCGTATCTCTTCGCCTCCGGAGAGAAGGAAATATTCTGAAGCTCACCAGACGCGCAGCCGAGCAAAACGTCCGACAAGGGTTCGGTTAAACCCACAGTGGCGGGAGCTATGCCAGTTTTTAACGCCAAAATAGTAAAAATGGCTTCAATTGCACCACTCGCTCCTAGGCAGTGACCTGTGCTCGATTTTGTCGCGGAGATGCGTACGTTTCCCTTTCTTAAATGTTCTTCTCCAAAGAGCGAGAGGATGGCTTTGAACTCTGCTTCGTCACCTATAGCCGTTCCCGTCGCGTGAAGATTAACGTGCGCAATATTCGCAGCACCTAACCCAGAATCAATTAATGCATTTTCCATGGCTAAAAGAGCTCCTCTGCCATCTTCTGGAGGTTTAGTCGCGTGGAACGCGTCGTTTGAAGTGCCATAGCCTCGCAATTCGGCGTAAATGGTAGCATTTCGTTTCTTCGCAGATTCGTAACTTTCTAAGACTAACATCCCAGCGCCTTCGCCGATGACAAAGCCAGATCGATTCTTATCTAAAGGCAAACATGCCGTAGAAATGTCATTGGCCATAGTTAGCGCTCTGACCGTGCGAAAACCCAGAATACTCACCGCATCTAAGCAGGACTCGGCGCCACCAGCGAGCATAAAATCCGCGTCGCCTCTTTGAATTGTTCTAAAAGCGTCTCCTATCGCGTGCGCTCCTGCAGCGCAGGCAGTGGATGAGCAGTGCGTTGGGCCTCGTAGATTCCACGCACATGCTAGATTCCCACTCGCCGCGGAGGCAAGCACTTTCGGAACAAAATGCGGTGAAAGCTTCTTCTTCGGGTTCTCATGAAGTTGTTTTCCGGCGTTGGAGATATCCGACACGCCACCCATTCCGACACCGATGGACGTACCAAATCGATCAACATTAATACTATCTCTACTGCTATCTCTACCACTACTACTACTACCGCTAGTCGCAGCATGAATAATACTACCATCATCATCTATGATTTTTGCGTCACGTAAGGCTTGAAACGCCGCGTCTCGGCTAAATGCCACGAAAGCAGCTACTCGGTTCGCGTCGTCGTGCCATTTACTATCATTGAACATGTTATCATTTTGTATAATGCGCCCACTCGCTTTATCATGATCAGTCTTGTGATCATCACCACCATATTGTATTCCATACCCACCTTCTATCCTCCTTCTCCTTGGGACGTTGGCAACCACTTTAATGCCGCCGACACTCGTCAAATCTTGCTCGTGAATGTATTTCTCTCTTATAGCTCGAATGCCAGTTTTTCGTTCTTGGATTTCGTTCCAATTGTGTTCGACTCCGCATCCTAAAGGGGTGACTAATCCTAAACCAGTAACGACGACTCTTTTGTGTGCTCTGAGTGGTGGCGGGTCATCGAATCCTTCCTTCAAATGCACAGGAGTAGAGTGAAAAAATTTTAACGAGAAAGTATGATTTTTATCCAAACTAACAATCGTTGTCGTCCTTGGTGATGATAATAATGTTGTGACACGCGACAATGAAATAAAGGTGGAGGAAGAGGAAGAGGAAGCGAGATGTTGACTGACTCTTCTGCTCGCGATTGAAGCGAGGAGCAACCTTTGTGTCCTCATGCGAAAGGAAAATGAGTTTTTGTGTGAGGAATTCTCTTTTTACTCGGAAACGAAAAAACCTTAAAATGTTGAAATTAAGTGGTACAATGCAGCGCAGCACGAAGATTATACACGTGCGCACAGTTGTGATGTACGCCTTTAATGCATTAATAATTTATATTGTCGAATTTTATTAAGAATGAGGTCCTTTATACATCTTTACATAAGTTAAACGCAAGTGTTTGCGATGTAATACGCTCACAGGCACGAACAGGCTACTTCTTGAGCTATGTCAACGCCAATCTGTTTTATTCTCGCCACATCCTCTTCGCCTACGTCGAATCTAAATGTTGGTTCCGTTAAACACGCGTTATTCGTCGATAATATCGAGATGGCTACTTTACCTTGCTTCAAAAGCTCTGAGTCTATTCCGACCCGGTCGTCGCGTTCGGTTCCGCCAAATCCGTTTCGAAACCATCGCGTCTCGTTCTTTCTCCAACACGCCATTTCGGTTTCATCATCGTTCGAGATTTTCAATTTCGTCTTGAAATAGTCAGACGTGTCAAAATCTTTGCTACCACCCTCTGCACCTCCCTCAGATCCATCGCGCTTCTTCGGCGACGAAAGAATTTTACTACTCTTCCTTTCCAAAGCATGAGTGTTTCTAGGTGAAGATGGGGGAGACGGGAGTGGCGAAGGCGCTCGCGCATCCTCTTCACCATCGTCGTGCGTCACGTATAATACTTCAGGATTTGGATCTTTTACTCGTTTCCAAAACGGAATGGTCGAGCACGTCGACACCGCACACGTTTCCACGCCTTTGATTTTTTCACCGTCTCTCGGGACGTTCACGTTGATGACAAAACCTCTCAAAAGTCGTTTCCGTTCTTCGCTCGATACAATGGACTTCACAATCTGCGTGGCTATTTTACAACTCTCTGAGTAATTTGCAGTTCTCGAATACGAATCTAACGAAAGCGCGACGCCTATTTGACCTTTCATCGCAGCTTCTCTGGCACCGGCGACCGTTCCTGAATACATGACGTGTTTGCCCGCGTTGTCGCCTCTATTGACTCCCGAAAGAACAATATCGAATTCTACTCCGCCATTTCTATTGTTATTAACGTTTGATTTGATGAGTTCTGGGAACATATCTGGGCCTAGTGCAAGCATTGAGCAATCTGCAGGCGTTCCCGTGATTGAATAACTTTTACATTTCACTTGAAACTCTGTTTTTCCTTCTAGTTTTTCTGTTTCGTCCCCTTCATCATCATCATCGTCATCACCATCATTATACATGTCGTCGTGGTAATAATCTGATAATCGTTTAACCCCAATTGGTTCGTGTACGGTAATGCAATGTCCGCTCGCCGATCGCTCGCGCTCTGGCGCGACGACGCAGACGTTAAACTCTTTTTCTTTCGAGAGCGTTCGAATGAGTGTTTTTATTCCAGGCGCATCGATGCCGTCGTCGTTTACCACGAGTATCTGTTGTATTTTATGTGCACGAAAAGGGTGGAATATTTCGAGTGAGTAAAAGCGGACGTGCTTATCGCGAGAGCGAGCGAGAGAAAGAGCGTGCGAATGCCTATTATTACTTACGTTAACTTTCATCCTTTACCCCCCGGTCGTCGTCCTGTAAGAAGGAAGAGATTATTATCGTGACGATGAAAACGAGGACGTCGTATGTACTATATTAACGACTTTTTTCACCTTTATTCTCTCTTTTTCCGCGTGTGGACGTTTTTTTCTCGCCACTCGCTTTCTTTTCCTTCCTTCCCCATCCTTTCAGAAAAAGCAAAGACAAGAGAGGAGCTGCTGCCACGACAGGCTTTTCTTTTTCATTTTTTTTGTCTTTTACGAGAAATATCGACGCCATTCGTTCGTTAGTGAGACAACGCAAGAGCAAAGCAATTATCCTCAATACCGCGAGAGAGTCTAGATTTTCACAGTTTCTCACTTTCTTTCTCTCTCTCTCTCTCTTTCTCTGTGTGTGTGTGTGCGTTTATAATTTGCGCCCGAAATCGACACTCCGATTGCGCGTCCAAAACGACTTACTCATTAGCAGAGTTCGTTTGTTTGTTATTAGTCCACCAAGAAAAAGAGTAATCCAAAAAAAAATCCGAAATGACAAAGAAAGCTACGCTCTCGGACACGGAAAATCTCGCCGTTGGCGCCGCCGGTGGTATTCTCGAAACTGGCATACAGAGTACGTTTTGCTTTCGTTCGCATGTATTGTTTCGTACGTTCGTGTGTGTATTGATTGATCATTGTTGTTGTTGTTGACGACGACGTTGATGATGTGTATCCTTTTCCAAAGTCTCTTCTCTTCTACCAAAGAGAGGTGGAGGGAACACCAAAAAAGGACACATCATCGCCTTTGTCGTTTGTGATTGCTAACAAACAAAAATTTTCCACTTCTTCCTCCAACGAATACATAAAAACAGTGCCTTTAATCACATATAAGATCACTTCACAAGATGGTCGACCGATGCCTAAGAACATACAGGGGTGGTACAGGGGTGTTGTCGCCAATGCAAGTGCAGTGGCACCGATTACTGCGTTTCAAATGGCCGTGAACGGTGGCTTAGAGAGACTTATTTTAGCCGGCGATGCTTCGAGAGAGTTACGAGCGCACGAGAAGATTGGCGCTGCGATGGGCGCGGGCGCAATCAGTTCTATCTTGTATTCCCCGTTAGATTTGGTTGTCATTCAACAGCAAAAGTTGGCGACATCTATTGGTGGAGCGTTATCGGCTGTTACGAAGGAGCACGGCGTGGCAGCTCTCTTCCGCGGTTTCACGTCTTGCGCGGTGCGAGAATCGATTTACACGGCGGGATACTTGGGCGTTGGTCCAGTCGCCACGCAACACATCAAAAGCATGCACCCATTTTTTAGTGAGAACGAACAAGCCGCGCGGATTGCGGGATCGTGTTTTGCAGGTACCATGGCGGCAGGGATGACGCACCCGGTAGATACGGCAAAGACGTGTATGCAAGGGGACATGGCGTCGAAGACGTATCGGAACGCCAGAAGCGCGTTGGGTCAAGTCTACCGCGAACATGGTGTTGGAGGACTTTATAGAGGTGGTGCAGCGAGAACGGCGAGAATTTGTGGCGCGTTCTTTATCGTCGATAACGTCAGAGAAGCGGCAATGAAGTATAAAGCCGAGCACTTTGATATGTAAATTAAATTGTATTGTGTTCTTTCTATTTTCATTGTTTTGTTGTTGAAAAATTTGATGCATCAAAATCGATTTCTTCTTTTTCGAACCAAACCAAAAAAAATGAACGCGCGGTCTCTTTTCTTAAAAACTCTTCCCTCCCCCATCTTCTTCACTTTAAAAGTTTCACTTGCACGTGTCCATTCCACCGATCGATCTTTTATCGATCGAGTCGCAGTCGCAGTAATAAACGCGCGCACGCGTGTTGGAAGGGTCGCGCTTCTGTTCGATACTATTCTCATCGTTCACATCGAGTGGTAGATCCATTTGTATCGCCGCCCGCTTTCTACATCGCACAAATTTAGCCGCGGCCTAGAGAACGACACATCTGGGGCGCGCAACAAAAAAGCGTTTAGAGAGAGAACCATATCGATAACGATAATAAACCATCGTCATCATCATCATCATTATTATTAGACCATGTTTAATAACAATGAATCTCAGTTTGATCCTTCCTTCAAGCACTCGAGTCGATATTCACAAACTGCGGCTCGATATGGTAAAACCGATTCGTCTGGGCCGCGAGGAGATGTAGAGAACGGAGGAGGAAGAAATTGGGCCACGCAACACTCGATGAACTTGATGCAAAACGCTCCGCCGGCGATTAACACTGGTAGAGGAAAAGTTATTGGTGGTAGCAACAACAATGACTACAATCAACAATATCGGCAACAACATCAAGATCATCATCGGAACAATTACGGGACGAACCAGGGCGGGCGCAGTCCAAACGGCGGCCGAATGGACGAAAGTTTAATCGATCGTGATTACTTGCGCGAACACCGCGAAGATCAAGAAAGGTTCCGTAGGAACACGGGTATTGGAATTCTCGGTGTTTCCATAATTTCCGTTATTGGGTGCTACTCCTACTACAGTGTCTCTCATGGGAAAAGCGCCGGCGCGAGCTTTACCTCCCTTTTACCGTGGTCGTCTTCCGATTCGGCAGACGACGATTACTCCGCGGCGACGTCGTCGTCATCAAAGCACCACCACCACTCGTCTTCTAAGAGTGATTCTGGCGATGATTACGATAAAGCACCGCTCGAGAGCGACGACGATGACGATTCGGGAAAATCTTCTTCACGAAAGAAGCACAAGGAACTCTTCTCAAAAACATCCAAACTCACCGATAACGAAGAAGAAGATGGCGAAAGTGAAGGTGATTACGATGGATCGTCCACCTCTAAGAAGTCGAAAAAGAAGAGCAGTACCAAGAAGCACGGGGACGATGACTCGGAAAAAGATGAATCTGGTGAAGAGGAACCGAGCGAAGACGAACAAGCCCTCATTGATTCTGTCACGCAGGATTTGAAAGAGTCCGTGAAGAGCGCTCAAAAAGCCAAGAAAGCCGCGAAGAAGATTGATAATAAAGTCAAGAAAGAAAAAGTCGTAGACCCGAGAACGGAGATTGACACCACGAGAGCGGAACTCCTCAAAAAGGCTGGCATCGAGGAGGAGAAGGATGAGGATACTGGCGAAAAGAATGAGAAATTGTTGGACGGTGAAGTTGATCCTTTAGTTGCGGGTCTGTTGACTAAAGACATGCAAAAAGCAGAGGAACGCATCAAATTGGTCAAAGGCACACACTCACATAACAAGAAGATCGCGAGAGAAGCGGAAAAGGCATTGTACGAGTACGATGCTAAAATTGAAATGGAGAAGGAAGAAAAAATTCGCAAGAAGCAACAAGCTGCGATTGATGCCGAAAAGGCGAAATACGAAGAAGCTGCCAGACGTGAAGTCGAAGAACAAGAAAAGAAAAATAAAATACACGCAGAAGAGGAGAGAATGAAAATGGAAATTGCCAAGGCTAAAGCGGACGCTGCGACCAAAATCGCCATGGCGAAGGCCAAGGAAGTTTCGAGCAAAGCTGCGGCGGAAGACAAAGTCAAGGAAGAGATTGAAGCCAAGATGCATCCAAAAGAAGATGAAAGCGACGAGGAAAAGACGCAAAAGACTTGGAGTTTGAGCTCTGATCCAATCGATGGCGTTCGTAATGATGACGACGTTGACAACTTTGTCGAGCAAGCTGAGAAAGAAGGCGCGCATGTGTCCAAGGAAGACAAAGAAACGTTAGAAGAGGCACAAAGAGAGCGCATGGTTGCTGAAGAGCAATTGATCGAAGCAAAAATGGAAGCAGCTAAGGTTCAAACGCAAGCACAAGAAATCATGAAGGCTTCTGAAACCAGAGCGGCTGAAGCAGCTGCTGAAGCTAAGCGGGAAGCGCAAGCCGAAATCGATGCCGCCAAGTCGGAAACTGAGAAAGTGAAAGCTTCTGCTCAAGCCCTTTTATCTCATCAACAAGCAACTGAAGCAGAAAAGGTCAAGTTAAAGGCGGACTTGGAAAATGAAAAGTCCAAGGAAGGAGATATTGCGAGAGAAGCTGCCATTTCAGCTGCAAAAATGTTGCAGGAAGAAGATAACGCCTCGACGTCAACTTCTGAGTCATCTTCTGCCGCCTCAGAGGAGGAAAAAGCGACTGCCACAACCGAAACGGAGGCGGAGTCCGCGTCGACGGGGACCACCCAAGAAAACGCAATCGTGGATGACGAGAAGTTACCGGAACCTTGGAAAGCCGTGTTAGATAGTGAATCCGGGAAGACGTACTATTGGAACACGGAGACGCAGGAAACTTCGTGGGACAAACCATCTCAAAAATAAATACAAATAGCTAATAAATAATACATGTGCATGCTTCTCGAGAAACATGTGATATGAAATGAAATATGCACTATAACGTAACTTAATATGAACAAGAATAAGATCAATAGATACTAGATTAACGATTATCGTATTAAAATCCCGGCAAGACAGAGAAATCAATCATATCCTTGGGCAACGATGCGACGGAGTCTATGAGATCTAAGCGGTTTTGTCGCGTCGGTAAGTCTTCGCAATTCACGAAAACGTCCTCGAAGAATCGCGTCGAGGATTCTTCCATTTCTGCTAAAGCTTCAATCAAAGATGCTATGCTCTGATTGGCTGCTAGTTTGTTGCTTGCTTTCTTATACGCGTTAAAGAACTGGATTTCTGCATCCTCCACGAGCAAAGACTCGTCTATTTTCCCACTCGGCGTGAAATCTTTTTTTCCTCTGATTAGTTTCGTCGGTCTCGATAAAACGTTCTTCGCCTTGGAAAAGGTGTTTACGTCCTTCATTGCTGCTTGCAAGTCTTTTACCGACGCAGAAGCTCTTGCAGGGTTGAAGCCAATATCCGTGTTCAAAATTGCGCGCACGGATTCAACATCATGTCCTGCGTCCACTAAGAGTTGTTCTAATCTTCTTTTCGTAAACTCTGCACAATCTTCCATTGCTTTATCGCTCACATCTACGGGCTGTTCACTCTTCGCAAGTCCGAACAATGCTCGAACATCTCCACCTTCATTTTGCAGATCGTTGTTTACTAAGGTTTGGACAAGACCATACGCAGTTCTTCGCAAACCAAACGGATCTGCCGTCGCTTTTGGTGCTCCGACAACTGCAAATAATCCAACCAAAGTATCTGCCTTGTCCGCTATAGTCGCCACGATACCTGGAGCCGTGGATGCGATGGAATCTCCTGAAAATCTCGGAAGGTTTGCTTCAAAAATAGCTTTAGAGGTCGTGTCATCGAGTTTATCGCATTTTTTGGCGTAGTGTTCGCCCATTACGCCAGCAAGTGAAGTGAGCTCCATGACCATGGAAGACGCCAAATCGGCACGAGCCAAACGTGCAGCTTTTGTGGCCATGTTCACAATCGAAGTTTCGTCGCCATATCCCAACGCCGCTGCAACCTTTGGCGCGAGAATCTCGACTCGCTCAATTTTCTTTAACATGGATCCTAATTCGGTTTGGAACGTAATCCCTTCCAACTTTGGACGAAGTGTCTCTAAAGTTTCCTTGCAGTCGTTTTCGTAAAAGAATTTCGCGTCTTGGTACCTCGCTCTTAAAACAGCTTCATTCCCTGCTTTTACGGCCGAAACATCGCACGGCCCGTTCGCAAACGTCACAAAGTTATTGAGCAATTCGCCGTTTGCTTTATTTTCGACTGGAAAATAGCGCTGGTGCTTCTTCATCACGGTAATTAAGACTTCTTTCGGTAAGTTTAAATACTGCGCCTCAAATTCGCCCAGAACTGGTTTCCCAGTCTCCAACAAATTCGCAACTTCATCTAACAAATCTCCACTCTCTTTATTGGCCTCCGGGATAATACCCCCAACTGATTTTGCTAAAGAAACGGCGTTGCTCCAAATTTCGTTTTTTCGCGCGTCGAGGTCGGCAACGATACCTTCTTTTTCCATAAACGAAAAGTAATCTTGAACGTTGTTCACTGTTTCCTCCACTGGCGCTTCCAGCCCAGGAGGTCGCAAACCTCTCGTCGCATTGCTTGAACTAACACCGAGCGCAGAAAAAGGTATGATCGATTGCCCGTGACACGCAAATAACCAACGCAAAGGTCGTGAGAATGCGTTATCTTCATTCAATTGCCAGCGCATTGTTTTAATAAACTTGATGGATTCCACGACTTTAGGCAACTCGTCGCGCATAACTTCCGAGGCAGACTTTCCGACTGTTTTCACGTTTGCCCAAACGTACTCGTCGTCCTTTTCGAGCTCTTTATCAAGATTGACAACGTTGTTTTTCTTGCAAAATCCGAGTAAAGCTTTTGTTGGAGTAACTCCATCTTCTTCATACGCTCTCGAGAGCGGTGGACCGCGATTTCGCGATTCTTGATCCGGCTGTTTCGGAGAAAGACTTTTTATCGTGACGGATACACGGCGAGGTGTACCACCGACAGAAACATTACCGTACTCTAATCCAGATTCCTCTAAAATCGAATTCACGGCGAGCTCGACTTGTTGAATGCACGAGACAACATCGTGAGGCGGTAACTCTTCGGTACCAATTTCAAAGACAAAATCAGCTTTTTCACTTGGAAGCTTTGATTCGTCTATGGGCACAACAGGTTTGGTGGCAGCGTTTTGCTTGATATTCTTTTTCTTCTTCTTTTTGACGTTTCTGTCTTCTTTGTCGTCGCCCAATGCTTCGACTAAGCTTCCAAGCGGGTAGCACAACTCTTCACGTCTTTCGACCCAAAGGGCAGCGATTTTCCTCGCCAAATCGCGCATGGAAGCAAACAATTTCTGTCTCTCTGTTACGCCAACGGCACCACGAGCGTCGAGAACGTTAAACGCGTGAGACGCTTTCAGCAATTGGTCATACGCAGGCAGTGGAAGTCTATTTTTAATCAACGATTGCGCTTCTTTATCGGCTAAATCGAATCTCAATCTCTGATTTTTCACCGAAGCTACGTCCATGTTGAACACGGACATTTCGTATTCGTCCTGTAATCGCATTTCGCCATACGTTAAGGAATCATTGTACCTAATATCTTTGAAATGATCGACGTTTTGTAAAGCCATCAAGATGCGCTCTAAACCGTACGTGATTTCAACCGCAACTGGATTAACTTTCACGCTACCGCATTGTTGGAAATACGTAAACTGTGTCACTTCCATGCCATCGAGCCAAACCTCCCATCCCAAACCCCACGCGCCCAAAACTGGGCTTTCCCAGTTATCTTCCACAAACCGGATGTCGTGCGCTTTTGTGTCTACTCCAAGTGCTTCTAAAGAGCCTAGATACAGTTCCTGCGGATTCGTCGGCGCCGGCTTCAAAATCACTTGAAACTGCGTGTGTCTTTGCACTCGATTTGGATTATCCCCGTACCTAGAATCATCCGGTCTCACCGACGGTTCTGGGTAGCACACATTCCAAGGTTCTGGACCTAAGCAACGCAGAAACGTCGCCGGGTTCATCGTTCCCGCGCCGACTTCAGTGTTATGCGGGAGCCAAACGGCGCAGCCCTTCGAGGCCCAATAGTCTTGCAACCTATTGATAGCTTGTTGAAATGTCGGCGCTTCTGTGTTTACACCCTCAGAGGAAAGAGGAGCAGAGGAAGGAGAAGAAGTTGGCACTGTTGTTGCGTCCGATGAAGAAGCAACCGAGCGCGTCCTATATGAAGAGAAAGAAGAACGACGATGACGACGAGCGTTGTTGTTGTTAAATTTCGCGAACAAAGACAGTTCTCCTTCTCTAGTCGTCGTCGTCGTCGCGATGGTCGTCTGAGACGCAGCGCTTCTCTGAGCGAAGCTCGGTCTTCCTTCTCTCATGGATAACAACGGGATGTCGTTCGCACTAATGCCGCTAATCGATGACGTCGTTGAAAATAAACGCATCATCGTATTTATCGTCGTCGTCGTTCTTCCTCCCCTACAGGAGGAGAAAAGAATTGGGTTTCTACGACGAGGAGTGACGACGGCGGCAGAAGAGGAAGAGGAAGAGGAAGTCGACGTCGACCTCGTTCTCAAAACGCGATGAGAAGATTTAGCCGCAGCAGCTCCATTACTCTTGTTGACGAACGCATAGTGCGCCAAGCGTAGCATCGTGTTTGACCCACGGGGCGGAATAGTGTCAGCAAAGGGTCGCAGACGCGCGCTTTTTGTCGACAATTTTTCCATTTTTCGAGGGGTGTAAGACATCCAAAAATATGGATTTTGAGTCACAAATGAAGAAAGAAAGACGAAACGGTGAGAACGACTGTTTTAGTGTGATTTACAAACGCGCTGCTACAGTACCTACTTGCTTATTATAATAAATACTTAACGCAAAAACTCACGCGGCACCAACAGTTAACCCGGGCCCTGTTTTGAACATTGCCAGCTTGTAAGTGTACACAGTTACGGGTTTTCCTGCGACTCGCAAGTAGGTCTCGTCGCCAGAAAATGGCGTCAAGTAATCTAAAACAATTTGCGTGCAAACGATGAGTGGCTGTCCGGCTTGTGCGTCTTTATCGTCGCGCCATAACCACTTGGTATACGTCCGTGTTCTTTTTACGTTTGGATCTTTCCCAGATCCGTCGTAATCGTTGAAAACAACTTCTGCGAGTTCGCTCGTTTCGAACCGGTGCTTTCTCGAGTTGTTGTCCTCAGTTTCCGACCGCGCAGTGACTTTGAAATAAATAGTCTTGCCATCCGCCAATGTGCACTTCATAACATTCGGGTCGTCTAAATTCCAATCTATGTCCGTAAACATAGACCCGTTCTTTACATTCATGGTATATTCAGCTAACTTTTCCGTATTCCATGCTCGATCTAAAATGACATCGTGTCGCGAATTTCGCACAAAGCGTAAAGGATACGAGGTGGGCTTACCGATATCACCCTTTGCTCTGTTAACACTTTCTATGTTTGATACCACGTCGGCACCTTCGGGTAAATCTATATCCGTCAACGTTGCATTGACGAGCCATTCGCCTAGGAAACTTTCCGGGAACGTCAAATCTGCTGGGCCCCCTCCGCCAAGATTTTCCCAAGCATCGCTAATAAAGCCAGATTCAATAGCCTCCGCTCTGTTTGTCGTCTCGTTGCTTCCAAAAACGCTCGCGACGACGAGTGCGGCCGAAGATGACGCAATTAAAATGTCTCTTCTCTTCCTATGTAAGCTTTTTGTTCCATCCGTTTCGAGTCTTTGTGCATTTACCGTCGTTTCTTTTCCTACGTTTTCTTCTTCGTTGTTGTTGTCGTCATCGTATCCATCTTCCAGAGACTGTCTGAACGAATAAGAGGAGGAAGAACAAGAGGAAGACGAGGACGAATAAGACATAGTAATTGCATGTATTGCGCGGTGTTGCGTCTTACGACTGCTCGAGCGCGCGTGGTGATGATGCACAATCGTCGACAACGATGACGGTGACGACGACGACATATTTTGTCACAACTGTCTCTTTCGACGAAAAATGACGATTAAAAAATACGGGCATTTCATTGCGCCATTTTTATCTCGCATGTATCATATGTTGCACTGTAGGTACCATACCTGGTATGGTACCATACCATACTAATATAAATGCTATAATATAATAAGACAGGTGAGCATCAAGTAAGTCTTCTCTACGTTTCTAACACCGCCCGTCTCTTTAACTTCTCAGCTGCTCGAATTTTGATCGAAGACTTCGGAGGCAGAGGTTTCTTCTCCTCTTTCACTTTCGGGAACACGACGACCAAGTTTTTATTGAAGTCAGATAAGGTTTGTTTCAATTCTGAATTATGCAATGCCGCTTTCTGTACAGAAGAGCGTACCTTTTCCAACTCGGCTTTGTATTCCGCCTCTTCACTTTCTTTTTGTTTCTTATCCAGTAACCGCTTCATCTGCAAGTGCTTCGCCTGTCTATCTTGCAAAGCTTTGACTTTCTCGTAAGCATTCGCTTTTGCTTCCATCGTCTTCAAGCATTCCTTCTCCGTTTCCTCGACGTCTTGAATAGCTTTTTTCAAAGCTTCTTTGATTTTAGCCGCATTTTCGGCATCTTCAGCCGTGGAATTCTTCCGGCGTAATTTCCCCATGGCAACATGGTGTTCTCTTTCTCTCGTCTCCTTGATTTGAATGCACAACTCGTGTCGCGTCGCCGCCGAGCGGTGCCGTCTCTCTTTCTCCAAGACGTTGCGCATCTCTCTTTCCACGTGCATTTTATTCTCTTCGACCAATCTTTCTTCTTCGAGTCTTCGCGTTTCTTCCCTGAATGCATTCTCCTTCAACTCGACCTCCAAATTCGCAGTCTCGCGCAAGACTTTGAGCTTTATCTCTTGCACCCGTCTCGTTTCTTGACGAGCTAACCGCGCTCGTTCCGCTTTCTTTCGCTCGTTTTCGTGCATTTCCATGATTTTCTTGCGCTTATGTTCCGAATGACGCCGGATGAGCTCTTTCTCTGAGAGTTGTTTCAACTTTAATTCCTTCAGACGCTCTTCTTCGACAATAGCCAACTTGCGTGCTTTCTCCAGTCTTTGCTCTTCCATTTTCGCTTCGAGAATTTTCGCTTGAGCGATGGCCTCTTCGATTTCTTTCTCTTGTCTTTCAATTTTATTGATGTATCTTTGTTTCGTTTTCTTCAACTTGAGCTTATCTTTTTGCGCTTTTATTTGTTCTTTTCGAATGTTCATGCGTTGGATGAGCTCCAGAGAGTCTGGAATGCTCTTCACCATCTTTTCGGTCAATAACTTATTCTCCCTGCGATGAATTCGCATTTCCTCTTCAAAATAATCTTCATCCTCTTCGTTGCTGTCGTCGTCGTCTGAAATTTCATCAGCGTTCAACATCTTCTTCGTGATTCTCAATTCTTCCTTTCTTCGATTTTCAAACTTTTCCTCGCGCTTTTTAACTTCTTCTTCATCGAGTTTCCACTCGTACTTTCCATTGTTCTCCAGTGCACATTCTACAATCGTATCGACGATATTTTCTACCATGCGAAGCGGTTGTTCGTGTTCAGGCAAGTTCATCTCTGCCGCGGAGAGAACGCCTCCGAGCAACTTGTGTTTTCGTTCTTCGACGTAATATTGGTTTTCGTATTTATCTTTTTCGCGTAAAAACTCATCCTTGTCGTAATTCCAAGACCCATTGAACGCGCATCGTGATTCAGAAGTTACCGACTCTTGAATGCGATAATCGTCGCGCTCTCTGATTTGCCTCAATTCTTCTTCACGTCGTTCCTTTTGATACGGAGTGAGTCGATCCGCGGTGTCACCGATATTCATTGAAACAATTTTTGCGTTATTTGTCGTGTTTGACACGCTCGAGTCTTTTGCTGCTGCTTTATTTGGATTGACTGGGACGTCTGAAACGTAGTGTCCTTTATCGTCGTAAATGTGTTTATCAATTTTCGCCTTGAGTCGTAACAGTGTCTGCTCTCGAAACGCTTCGTTACTATTGATGAGCTTCGCTTTCGCCTTGACTCCTTTAATCGAACGAATTTCCTCCCTCGCTTTCCGTTCCAACTCGAATTTAGTACTCCCGGACATATTCCGAAGTCGTTCGGAAAATTTAGAGTCCGTATCTTCGTCATCGTTGTCTCCATCTTCGGCTTTGTCATGGTGTTCTTGTTGTTCTTGTTGTTCTTGCTCTTGTTTGTTTCCATCCCCTTGTTCTTCGTCCTCGTCGATGTCTTCTCTTCCAAAGATGCTCGAGAACACGTTTTCGACGAACGATTTTTCCTGTCGTCGTCCTTCTTTAATTCTGACCTTCTCCTTCTTCTTCAATTCTTTCTCCTCGAGTTTGCGGTGACGAATGTGATTGATTTCGTTCCTCGGCGGAGGAGGAGGACGATGTTGGTGTTCTTGATGTTCCATGACTCCTTCTTTCTTTCTTCCTTTCTT
>JACLAA010003754.1_pt1 | contig 16612 bp, 11 predicted proteins | sample 8027891 | NCBI WGS metagenome assembly JACLAA01 (sample SAMN15724900, study PRJNA655200) | protist metagenome | isolation source: fluorescence activated cell sorting (FACS) single amplified genomes of... | place: Spain: Blaines Bay Microbial Observatory, Mediterranean Sea | collected 2016-01-19 | reverse complement strand
CACCACTGAACGCACGTTATCGCTCCCGCACTCGCCTCCTCGCACGCGCCCCGCGTGAACGGATCCGCGAGAATCGAGATCCGTTTGAAAAACGACGAATTTCGCAAAATGTTTCGACTGGTCATCATACACGATCTGTTTTGAAGATCCGTTTAAACGGATATCCGTTCTCAGTGATAGGCACTAGCTAGAGTAGCAGCTAGCTACAGTAGCTTAGCTAACACTTACCTTCGTACCTTCTGACTAAAAGCTTATAGAGAATCAGGAGGTAACCACGATTCCCGACCACAAAAAATCCACTCTGACTCCACCTGATAAGGGTTATGATAACTGGAGCTTCAAAAAATAAATAAGGGTTAGACTGACCATGATTACATTTCCAACATTTCCGCAACAACCAGCAGTACGTCCTCAATCTCAACCTCAAAGACGTCGCCGCACACACCGAGGAAGGTATGAACAACAAGCTCCGAGTCGCTACGTGGAACGTAGCGGCGATCAACAACAATCCGTTCGAGTATTTTGTCGAACACGACGATCCTGCATATTTTGAATTGCTCCGCCGCGTCGAAGAGCTGATTGACGCACCGGGAGAGAAGGACGTCACGCTAGGCACTTTGATCGACGAAGAAATATTTGCCGATCTTTGCAGAGAGCTAGAGATGGCAAAGCTTGCACACGTTGACGCGGCACGAGGACTTTGGAAACGTGAGCTGCGAGATAGGCGGTTTGTGCTCTCCCTCTGTTCTCGCCCCATCCGTTGCGCAGTCTTCCTCTAAAACATTCTTCGTAAAACGTCCTGTGTAACACTTTCTCTGGCTCGCAGAGTTGTATCTGGATTTCTGAGGGACGAGGGCATCGGTGCCAAGCGGCTCTGTTCCATGCCCGATCGTGTCACTAATAAAGTTAGCATCGGCCAAAAAGCCGCGTACCGTCCCTCTGTCATCAGCTGCTTTGAAGGGAAAATATCGGACCTTCATAACTGGTGGGAGCAGTGGAAACTTTTTATGTTCGCAACTAAGGTGACTGTTGTATCGAAGACCAATGAAACACTCAATAAACGTGTATTTGAGATGTTGAACCCGATTTCACGAAAGAAATATCCGGCTGTTACGGAGTACGAAGAGATGTGCTCCCTTCCATTACAACTGATATGTCTAGCTGCGTTTGATGCAAGTCTGGTGTATATTATGAGTTTAGTTGCTCCAGATGAGTGGCACAGGATAAAAATGTCTTTGGTAGCTGCCCTGCATAAAAATAAGTTCTCTAAAATCTTCGAGATCCTGGAATCACCCATGTACATATGTTGCGATGCGATTTTTCTGCAAGAAGTTGCGGCTGCTATGGTTCATCACCTTCAAGAGCATCCCACTATTCAAAGTGGGTTTCACATCCTTTCCCCAGAAAGTCTGGATGGCAAGCGGGATCAAAACAGTATAATCCTACTGTCGAAATCGCGCTTTTATGATGATGGGTCATCGCCCGTTACATCTTGGGAAGGAGAAATCACGTCGCAGGTATCTGCACTATTGAGTGATAAGGCGGCAGTTGCTGACGGTGATCTGTTTGTTGTGCGCTGCGTCTTGAAGCCAACGGCTTCTCAGCAGTCAGAATCATCATCACATCGGCAATCGAGTTATCGACGATTTATTCTGGGATCCTTTCATGGTGACACGGATGGCATGGTAACGATTCCTGTTATAGATGCGATTCATAAATACCTGCGGCTCTCTGAGCTGGATGAACTCGAAGTTCCTGGACCTATATTTGTTCACCGACCATTACTAATAGTAGGCATGGATGCAAATACCTATAAAATACACGATGAAGGCAAGCGCCAGGGAGTCATAGAATTCGCACGGCACTTGGCTGGTCTGAATCTCGCGACATGTTGGGGTGCCGGTAAGAGGAATGTTTTTGCTCAACTTACAAGTTCAAATAATGCCACATGTTTTTGTGATTCTGAACCCTGCCTCTCGTGGATCCGAATGTGTACACCACTTATAATGCGCGGACCTATTTGCAACCACAGCTCAACAAGGCCGTGCGTATGACCGAGCGCGCCTACTCCCCATTAACTGACAGAAATCCAAAGGACCACATCCTCTTTCAAACCTCTAGTTGTACAAGTGACCAGGTTGGACGCGAGGTGCAGAGGACCGAATTTTCAGCCAAAACTGTCTCAAGGGATAACACAGGGACCGGAACATTTCTTCCTCGCACACCGTTTCCAACATTGAATTTCCCCTCTGACCACGCTATAGTATGCGCAGAACTTCAACTTGAACACCACGAATCGTTCTGAAAAATTGAATACAAGCTTTGCAAAAGTGCTTTTCATCTGTATTTTTTGACGGTTGTGGGTTTTGAGCTCAAACCTGTTATCATCCATCACTTCTTGCAGGTGTGTAGAGTGTCTGCTACGCACGGAAGTATAAACTGTTACCAGGCATGGCATACGACTTTAAATTCGAAAACGAGCATAAAAAGATGCGCCGGCTTGTGTTGACGGAGTCTTGCCTACAGACCCCCCTTAGCATGCAGTTCGCACGTAATCTGCTTTACCGCCAGACTTGGATTCCAAGATGATATCAGATATCTTGATTTGCTTGCTTGCGGCCTTGCACATATCATACACAGTAAGCCCTGCAACTGATACGGCCGACAGGGCTTCCATTTCAACTCCAGTCTGTCCAATGGATGTAGCTATAGCTGTGATGTCCACTGCACATAAATCTGAGTTCAGCTCGAGCCTGACGTCCACATTCTGAAGTAAAAGTTGATGACAAAGTGGGACTAAGTTGTGTGTATTCTTTGCCGCACTTATCCCGGCAACGCGGGCGACAGAAAATACATCACCCTTAGTGATGCGGTTCAAACAAACGAGATCGAAAGGTGTTTTGCCAAGCACAACCCTTCCTGACGCTTTTGCCACACGAGTCGTCGGGATCTTTTCCGCGATGTCGACCATAGAGGCTTGTCCGGATGCATCAACGAGATGCGAATCTACATACCTCCCGAGGACCTTCACAGCGCCAAATTGACATGAAGGATTCGCGGCAGGATCCGTGAGCACGGTGGATATCTTTATCATCGTGCCTCCATTACGTGTGGCTGCAAGGACACCATCTGGGAACGTCCAATCTGTTGCCAGACGCGTGACACAAAGATGACAAGGGTAAAGTGCACGTATCGGCCAGCCGAGTTGCGGCACTAGATTCACGTGCAAGGCACCGTTATTAAACACAAGTGAGACATGGATATTCGTATATCCCGATGGGGTGCTTGCAGAGGGAAGCACTGGAGTCTCGCAGATAGCCACTGCCCCCGACACAATGTGCGCAGGGATGGTAAACCATCCCATAGATCTGTTAGGATCAAGTCCAATCTTAAAGGTGTTCAAATTTGCTCGACTGTTGGAGCCCAAATACCATGAGCGAACTGCAAAATCTGATGCCGATTGGACATAGTCAATTGACTTTGCGATGAATTGAGACTCTTCCATAGCTCCGGATTCATTTCTGAAGAATGACAAGGAAGTGGCATCAATTAGTGACGTTGTAAAGTTGCAGTAGACCCCATTATCATGCAGAGGAGGACCTAAAATGGAACCGTCAATCGTGGGCGTAAAACCCTGGCCTTTGATGGTTATTGTGGTGCCTGTGCGACTCTCGAAGTTCAGCGGCCATACACTTGTTGCCTTTGCATTTCTATACATGATTTGCACATCGTCCACGGCGTTGATTTCTTTGTCATAAATATTTGGTTGTGTGTGATTTGGCGGTTGTAAATCTTGCCTTCGCACATAAATGTTAACCGGTGATGAACAACAGCTCAGACCCATATCGCAGAATTCTACATTAATAGATCCAAGCATCGAATCTATTTCTGGCAACAATGTACACTTGACAACTTCAGAGCTGACTACGGTGGCAGGCACAATACGTAAACGGTTGCTGGTGCCGCTGTAACCAAAACGACACACTGGCTTCTTACCAACCCGATAATATGTGGGCCCGTCCCGATCTATCCTGTGGAGCTTTGAAACTGATGCTGGCTTTTTAAATCCTGAACCGTATATGGTCATTGTGATGCGCTCATTTGGATGTATGTGACTGGGACTGATGGCAAATATCTCGGCACAGTGTAGCATGCCTGAAATCCGTCGCTCCCAAGTTGCGTTAGCAACGTTGATATCCCACACATGCCGTCCTTGGACGAAAGCAAGCGTTGTTTGGTCATACGTAGTGTTTCCGCATCCTTCTTCAAACTTTAAACAGGAAGTCAGACCGGCCTCGTCACCAACTTTGAAAAGTCCTTTCTCACGAAATATATCTGTTGGATTTCTCGCGAACGACCAGTATTTTACCTCATCAATGGTAAACGCAGCCCGTCCCGGTGAGCCGATTGCACCAAGAGGCATGGGCATTCCGACTTGTGGACCGATGGTACCAAGGTGTAGACCATCCACATATAACTTCATGGATGCGAAGGGGGATCGGTATGGCTCGCCCTCAGGCACGGCGACGAATGCGAGATGCGTCCATTTTTTTATCGGGAGTGAATAGTTCCACCGGGCGCATGATGCCTCAATTGCTGCAATATTAGCAGCGGCAACATTAACAGCTGTGTTGTTAGCTGCGGAGTAAAACGATCGGCGCGCTAGTTGACGGGCTTTTACCTGGTAAGGAAGCATCACGCCAGTAACGCCCGTCCCTGGTGCAAGACCTATAACGATTGCAGCGCCAGACATTGGATCAGAAAATAGCGTCTGCTCATTGGTAACTGCGTCCCTACGGACCCACGCCTCTACTGTCCAAGGGGGGTTAGTGACTAAATGGCTTGCATTCAAGTCAACTCGCATGAGCACAGATGCGTTCACATCATGCACTGGGAGACGCAGAGCAGAACCGTACTCAGGTGGACAAAATGGCTGAAGACTCACTTTTTGCCTGAGGCGCTCAAGTTCAGTGTCCCTCTGATTGGCACGAGCGTAAGCTGTATATTTGATGCCATATATCTCAATATAAGCCGATGCGATGACCATCGAGTGGTGCCCGCCTGCATCAAACGAAGTTGCGTCATAGTAGATGAACCTTGCGGGAAAATGTGTACTGTTAGACAAAGGAGGCGGCCATGAGTTGTTGATTGAGAGTCGTTGTCCCGATGGCGATGGACTCGGTGGGCAGGTATGATATGCACCACTGTGCCCGGCAGCCGGATACTGGGTCGTGTACAAAGGATATCCATTGCTTGCGAACCACTGTCCACGACTTCCAGTGACGTGACCGGATGAGCCATCCCACGCACGGAACGAGAGACTCGCTGTCCACGCCACATCGTCCAGTGGAATACCAGTCTCGATTCTTGGAAAGTATCGCAACCTGTCCTCCACACCAGCACGAACCAGCAAAGGTCTCGTAGGACTGAGATCCTTCGGAAAATCGTGCCATTCGCCGCCCGCGTTGGAAGACCAATGCCAGTCGCCACGCGAGTCATCTGCGCTCACTATAACCATACCCATGTTGGAACGCATTGCCGTCTCAGGCTCGTCAACATCGAAAAAACCTTTACGCACAATTTCAAAAACAGAGCTTCCCTGATTTGTCACAGGATTGGCAGCGTCAAAAATGTACATGCCTGTCAAATGATAATCCGTATCCGGGTCAAGTCTCGGCGGATCATTAGCGCTAATCACTGTGATGTGTGCGGTGATAGGAGTATCCACAAGCGTTCGGTCATCAAATGCACCAGCAGATCTGACCGTAAAGGAGAACTCAGGGTTAGAGCCATCTGGCAACACTGTCTCATTATGCAGATCCTTTGATGGAAGAAATCTCAAGCCGTAATTCACGTTGGCTGCCAAAACGTACTCGCCATCGAAAATCTCTGTGATGCCGTCCGGCCAAAAGAGTTGACCATTCCTAATGTCTGTAAAACGGTATGTGTATGCCTCCGCGGAAGGAACGGTACTCGTAATTTGCAGCTGACGCTCGCCGGTTTCTGTGTTGTTCACGGGAGTCATAACATCCTCGAATGTTGTTGCTGGGGAAATTACTGGTGTACCTGGGACCTTGTCACTGAGCTCAAAGAAGTAGTGGTCATACCCATGCGGGTCAGTTGTATGTCGCAAATTGCCAGCTTTGTCGACTGCCCGGGAACTTAACACATACAATCCATCGGACAAGTCAGAGATGTTTGAGTCAAGTGAGAACTCTGCCTGGACCTCCAAGAAATTTTCGGCAAGACGCCAATCAAAGAGAGGAGGCGGGAAAGTTGAACTGTCGTTGAAGCGCATGAAACGAACCCAAATCTCTTTGATTCCAGCGCTTGGCAATGCGTTTGGGTCTGTATCATTCCCATATACCAAAAATCGAAGATCTGTCTGCTTGTTTACCATCGATCCATTTTTAACTGCGGAAGTGGTCACGGTAGTATACGGTTCATACACATCGTACACCCACGTGTGTCTAGCAACTGTTGTCGAAGTCTCTCCCTCTGCTGTAGCCCTTGCTGTAAAGATATTTTCACCAACACTGCTGTTCACCTTGACTGCCGTAACGCCAAAAGGCAAGGCCTCATATGTTGGGAAAATATCATGAGAATTGAAGCTATATTCAAACATTGCCCCTGGTTTATTGCTGCTTAGCGCAAACGTGACGACACTGCGATTCACTGAAGCAGGTGTCATCTCTGCCGCGTCAAAAAATACTTCGGTTCTGTATCGGATTGTCCATGTGTACCTCGCCGGTGTGCTGTCTGGCACACCGTCACTACCCAAACCCCGCACAAAAAAGTTGTGCTCGCCCTGAGGCAGCGCATAGTATACCTTAGGGGACGAACATATGCTCCACACGCCGGAATCTAGCTTGCACTGCGAAAAACATCCAGTGCACTCAGTATCGCCAAACCATACCTTCCACTGGAACGTGGCCCTATTCGTTCGTTCAGGCTCCTCCATCAGCTGCCCGGGCACGCTTCCATTGTCCGTCATGGGGCTAGTCCTGCCCTTTGGCCTATTCCTTGATTCAGGAAGGATCCGCGTGTCCGGTTCGCCGGACAACAAGAGATCACTGACCCCAAACGGGGAGCCTCCAATTGTAAGGTTCCCTGATGTAAGTGCACTAACCACAGCAGCGGTGGTTGAGTTATCTCTCGAACTGGAAGGCAACACAGACATGGTGACCGCCATAAATCCTGGATATTTCAGTGCAGGCTCCGAAGACAGCATCGTCACCTGCGACACGGCCACGCTGAGCTGCTCTGCAACTGACGCTTTCAACTCGTCCCTGTTTCTCACCATGTCGTTTTCTGTCATTAAAACACGAAGTGTGAATATAACTGGCACGACGCAGTCACATGTAGTACCTCCCGCTAATACCATAAGTGCCGGGCATTGCATGCAGCATTTTGTGAACATTTGAACCGTCTGCACTACTGGGTTAACGTTGCCAAGTCTATCAGCTAAAGTCAAGTAAATTGCGTATGCTTCCCCAGGAGCCATGTCACCAAAAAAGGTCACAGAGGTCGTATTGAAGAATATCGCAGAGCCTGAACCCTTGAACACGATCGCTGCATTGGCTGAATTTTCGTTTATTACTCCATCGTATACCTCAAGCGCCGTCCTTGGTGGCGAAGCACTACTCGGCAGTATGATCACGTGGTAAGTTGAGTTTTGCTCAGACGCAGCAATCCACACTGATAGACTTTTTGGACCGTGACCCGCTGCACGCGGGGTGCCTTTCACAAATAGCGGAGGAGTGACATCGCCGATCTTCAAAAGCTTCGTATGCATCATCATTTCAGATGTAGAAGATGCAACCGAAGTCCCTGACGCATTTGATTTCGCAGTTTGAGTGGCAAAGTACACGTCCAATGTGGACTCGTCTGGAAGGTCGCGAACATTCAATGTGCGCTCCGTGTCAGGATCAGTGAACATCAGCGAGCCCGCTGCCGCCGCGATTTCACCTGCGCGGACACTGGCATTGCCAGCGAATATTTCGTCTGGCGTGGGTATCGTTGTGTTGATATTCGGGTCTACACGGGCCACAACGACGAAGTACACGACGCCCTCGCGATCCAAAGCTGCGAATAGCTTAAATGCGGAGGTGCCGTCGCGGTACTTCAAACGAGGGTATCCCGGTGAAAACGTCGCGTGCGAAGACTGTGCGCTAACTGCGCACGATACAATGACCAAAAAATAGGCGAAAACCAGCTGAAAGAGACGCATCGGGGCCAAGCCGACCATATTGCTCTTTTGAAACCCCCTCCTTCTCTCCTTCTCAGAACTCACAAGGTATGTTACGTTCGGAAATTTTATGCGTTTCAAAAGCTCGGCGAGTGCGCCACGTACAAAAGTCAAGCTTCAATCTCAACCACGCATAGGTATGGGTGCTCATGCCAACAGCTCTAGCTTGCAAGTGCGCGTTAAGAGCACGACCTGAACGCTGACACATGTATGTCGTTGTACCTTATGTCCGGCACGTGCCCTCTTGTCGCGCCTGAGAGCGAGACTAATAATGTTTCTGTCAAATACATCGTGATTTTAATTTACCTTCGGAAGTCCAGGATAGATTTCACTCTTTGCAAAACTGATGTCTAATCTGAACACCAGCCCGAAAATTTTACGGGAGATTTTGAAAGGCGAAGATCCGCTGGACTTTTTCCGCCTTATACATACAGAGCAAGCAGCCACGACCTTCGCACGGAAATTATAATTATTTTAAATTTTAATAAATTTCACGAAGGTACGAAGATATTTCAGCGGATTTCCGAAAAAAATTGCTGAAATTTTCGGGCTGGGTTCGGACATCATCAGTTTTGCCAAAGAGTGATCGAAGGTAACCCTTACATGTAGGTACGAAGGTTGGGACGTATTATTTTTTGGCGAGGGCGCACGGATGGGATAACACGCGCACGCACAACAATCCGATTAAAAATGCAGTCATGTTCCTCCACGGCGGTCTCGATCCGCCGACCTTGGCGTTGCACCGTAGGGTCAATTTACCGACCGCGATATTCCGAAAATACAAACGCATTTTTGATATATAATCGTATAAGCACCACGCTCTAACCAACTGAGCTAGTGGAAGTATGAGTCGTGGAGCATGCAAAGCGAGAGTATATATTCACGATACTAAGGGCTGAACGAATGCGTCATGTGCTTTATTTGTACCGTGGGAACGTCACGTAATTATTAAATATAAATACCTTCATATGATGCAGTATCATAGATAATATGATGCATGATACTGTAATATATATGATTTGATTTCATAAATACCTTCGTACGAAGGTACCTTCTAATAAATAGAAGGTATGAATACCATTGAATACCTATTGTAAAGTCCTTGGTGCATGTCATATTGTACGATTATAATTATCCATAGCCATTGCCGTGGGTGATGATCCTGTCCCTGGGTTGTGTTCACGTCATCCACGTGCGGTGTGGACTATTCTACCATAGAGTAGCTACTTTGCGAGCTAGCTAGCGGGGGAACGTTATTGATTATTTATTTATTTTGATTATTGAATAGTCACGGATAATCAGGATATAACTCAAGATTAGACCGTCAATTGCGACCGTCAATTGCCGTTTTCACGCAGCACTCACGCAGCACAATAGGCAAATAGTCTGGTTGTGGTTCCGCTTGCGCGCGCCGCTGCCGTCGCGCTCGCCGCGTTTCGCGACAAACTTTGACGGTACAACCTACGCCACTGGTCGCGAGGAGTGGAGCGACGCGGCGTTCACGATCAGAATCGCCCGAGCGGCCGACGCGCGCCTCGCGAGAGACCGATACATTTAGACCCTCGAATTTATAAGAACTTTCTTGAGTTAATCCCTCGCGCGATGGAATGGACATACATGGTCGCGCGCCGTGTGAATGCAAACGATCGAACCAAGAGATGCCCAAAAAATAACATTTTCCTCGAGACCTGTTCCAGCTCTAAGCATTAATAGATCAGGCGCAAACTAATCCATCGGGCATGCACTAATGTCGGAAGGTCTGACTATCGGTGACTATTATTGAATAGTCACCGATAAAAGTTAGTCACATTGCGTTCCCCGACTAGTTACTAAGTTCGCGATATACTCTAGTCTACATACGGATCCGCGTTTCGTTTGGCATATGAAGTTCAGTAATTAAAATATTATCCTCTAAAGTAGATCAGTATGATCAGCAACAGGTTCAACAACAGGTTCAGGCTCAGCAACAGGTTCAGGTTCAGCAACAGGCTCAGTAACAGGTTCAGGTTTGGTTTATACTTGCGACACTTTAAATATTGAAGATATTATTTACGATAAAGACAATAAATGTTTCTACATTTTCATATAACCATGACATAGCCTTTTTGATGAATGATCATGTCAGTTGACCTAGTAGATAAGTATGCATATTAAACCAATACAATCTCTTCGACTTTTTCCGAGAAAACTGACCGAAAACGCTCGAATCGTGAGCTTTGAGTAGGGAGGAACACCGGGCTTCACACTTGTTGATGGACGAGCTGGTCTTCATTCAATTAGTGCTAATCATGGATCGCGACTCGACTGGGGACTTCTTCCTGGTGCGTGACAGAGAAGTGAACTCCGCGTTTATGTGTAGCTGCCGCTTTTTACCTTTCGTCATGATAAAGATCAGGGACAGAAGACTACCTACCTCCTCAAAAACTGGATGTTCTCAGGACGCATCATTTCAAGAATTCTGCGAAGACCCAGAAAATCGGCATTTCATCATTCGCAGTCAAAGAAAGGAGCTTCGGGATGTTCAGAAAAGTCGAGATAGAACTTCGGCGTCAAGGTTTCGCGATGTCGTCCTCGCGGCAGACAACGAAGCTCAGACAAATATGGCTCCTTTCATCAAGCACAAAGTGCTCCGGCATATAATTTGCTCGTTTACCAACGGTGCCGAAGGGAACTTTGACGCGTTGGCCTCCAATCCCCGCGTACTTGACATGCTGAATCAGGCCAAAAAGGTCCGCAGCGAATCGAATTCCACAGTGTCCTCTCAACTAAAGTCCGACATCCGCGTTCTCAGATTTTGGACGATGGAAAACTAAGCGAAGAAGAAGCGGAAAGCTTAATCTTAGGATCAATGCAGGATTGGAAAACCGCCGCCAATCAAAGTGGTGCACATGATGAAAACAAACTAAGCTGCAGTGCGAAAGATCTTGTCTGCACTCTGAACAGCCAGATTCAATTGCGCGCGCAGGGAAATCATCTTTATGGTAGGATTGTGACAAACCTGCAAAGACAGTTCCAGCTTTAACAGACGAATTTAGCAGTTTCGTCTGCCGAAACAATGTGCCCAGCATGACATCGACCTCCGTTTCTGTCTGTTTCACTCTGTTTGTAGCATAATCAGTCTTGTTTAATTTTGAATGACCATTTTGATGGAGTCTGGGTACTTTCTCCCTGCCCTCGCGAAGTACAAGCAAGCACTTGCAGTCATGGAGAACACTCCTCGTGCATCTACAAGAAGAGATCAAAGAGAACTCGAGTTAAACCGCGCAAAATGTTTGATGAACCTGGCAGCCACATCAATGGCAACTCACAGTTATGGCGATGCGGTGAGGACAGTCAAATACACGTTCAAAATTCTTGAACCTAGAAACAAACATGATAAGAGTGAGGTTTCGTGAGCAGGTCGGCCATCTAACTGAGGCAAACAAGCTGCTCCCGAATGACGAGAAGCTATTACTTCGACGGGCACGTGCAAATACATGTAGGGACTTTGTGAGTGTGATTTCGGCAAAATTTTAGTGCATGCGGTCTAAGAAGCCTTGTCGCTGTGTCGGCGGAATTGACCCTAATATAGTTCGTGGAAACTTTGATAAGGCGATCGCTGATGTCATTCGCGTAAGGAAGTGCTGCAAGGCATTAGACTTTGACCTGATGATTGCATACATCCAAACAGAAAAAACAAAGGTGGGAGGGTCGTTGTTGCCTTTCCTCCTCCTGTTTGTGCTGTATCTGTTTATGCGTTTTTTCCTAAAGGCCCGCGTCGACGAGATGCGCATAGCCCAAGGAGCTGTTGGACTGTCCCTGATAAACTCATCATAGTTCTTTATTTGAAGAGTTGTGGTCCTTATATAGCACAAGCGTCAGCTTGTGTTTGCATCAGCATCACTGTCCAGTCCACCTCGGCGCTGATATAAACTGGTGCATTTCTCCAGACAGTACATCAAAGGAAGATGTGGACAGATGCGATTCCCAAGCGATTGATTACTATTTTCCTTTCGCTCGAGCTTGATGAGAGATGTAGCCGTAGTAAACGAGCTGCCTTCGGGGGCCGCGGGTGTGGTTCAAATAAAATCCTGGTTTAGAGAGTGTTTAGAGTATAGAGCTGTTTTAGACTCATGTTTACTACGAAGGTATTCTACTGGTATATATAATATATACCAGCAGTGTCCATCATATATGAACCACATGATATACTATATATAGTCAATCATAGAAATTCCATTTCCCGAGGTATGCTGCAAGCATGCATGCGTGGTGCGAACGTATAAATGAAGCAAGCAAAGTAAGAATAAGGTACCTTTGAAGGTACGAACGAACAAACGTAACAATTCTTTTGACCTTGCTTGCCTCGTAATGTTTTTGGCTCTTATTTTAATACACGCGCCAGAAGCAAAGCGTACGCGACTTCCCCAAAAGCATGTGGGTCTAGCATTTTTTTTCTTGTTGCCTTCGTGGACCACCAACACGCACCCATTTTTTTGTGCACACCTTCGCTCCATTCTCGCTCGGCTAACTCATGTCTTCTGATGTGGTTACAAATTCACCCGCACATCGTCATGTTGGAGTATGCTTTCTTGACACCAAACACCGTGCGACTCGCCCTCTATCGTCTACCCACAATCAGAACTTTCCACCATCCAAGCAGAGTTCGTTCGCGTCTATATCAATTTCGTCGGGATTGCTTTTGGCAGACACTAAATGATTTAGTTCCAACTTTAGTTTCAAATGTCCAGAAGACGTATCATTAGCAGGATTCAGTCCGTCTCGCGACTTTGTCATCTCCGTCATGTCATCCTCTTCGCGCTGGGTGACGGCGCAGGAGGCTTGTGATTTGATAAGCATGGGTTCAGACGGCGGCTCTATTTCGACCGTGTTAAAGTGCACTTGACCCAAGCTCGTACAGACTGAGCGTTTGATTCGTAGCATTTCTCGAAAGGTGTCTTCATTGCCGTTCTGAACTTCCAAAGCATTCCACTCATCCCAGAGCTCTGCATCTTCTTGTGGGTTTGCAATTTGACACGCGTGCGTGTACAAGGCTCGTGCTCGATCAATTTCGCCAAATTTTCGTTCAAAATGCGCGTATTGCATGCAAAGAACTTTGATCACATCACCTGGGAGGGTCTGGGCAATGACGAAATCATAAATTGATCTCACCATTTTAGGGCCGAAAAATCGCATGGCACGGGAAATGTACGTTCTATACAGGTCTAACTTCTGATCGACAGGCACTTTGAAGCAGGCACGCTTGTATATATCCATAGCACGACTTGCTGCGCCAAAATCTTCTTCCATGCGCGCGTATTCAATGAAAAACGGTTTGACATCTTCAGGGGGTGCAACAGTGCAACACTGTTCGAAAAGATCTCGGGATCGTTCAAGCTTACTTGCACCAAATTGCGTGACAAATTGGACAAGGTATGTCTGCCAGATTTCTCGCGAGTGAGGAAACTTGAACAGAGAGACTCCTCGTTCATATACTTGAAAGCTATCCTCCAAGCGGTCATTTTCTTGAAGATAAGCTGCGAAGTTCAATATGGTCTGTGGACTTGCAATATGGAGGTCAATCATTCGGTTGTAGCACGCTCGAGCAGAATTGAAGGATCCGATGGATTCTTGGAGATCGCAATAAAAAGTCCACAGCTTCAGAGATTTGTAAAGGCGGTCACGCATGAGCATACGTGTATGATTCATGAGATCCAAATTGGCGTCGAGCTGTTGTGATGGTTCAGTGGTAGCCTGCTGAAGAAGTGCGAGTGCGCAAGAAAAATCTTTTTGACGTATCTCAAACTCTGCCCATTCGCACCAGACAGTTGCAAGATCGTCTACTTTGAAAAATGGAGCGTTCACGGCCTTCTTAAACACGATGCGCGCATTTGCAAAGTCGCCATGTCGTTCGTAGAATCTGGCAAAATCGATCCAAAGCATATGATACCTTCCCAGAGCTCGAGACGGATCAACCGTTTTTACAGCCTCCGTAAAAGTAAATACCTGCCGGTGGGGGTTCCCTTCAAAGATAGATACGCGCTTCTGCCATTCAATTACATCATGCGGATTTTGTCGAAGGAGAACGGACGATATAAGCTCGGGCCGCCGTGCAATCAAGAAATCCAAACGTGCAAGGCGCAATTCCAGGTCTTCCCCGGTATCAGTCAGTAAAAAGTCATTTTCATTGCTTCCGGAATGTTTCGTTTCCGACGCTTCAGTGCATTGATGGATATCGTCTCGCATCTTGGCGCTCAACATGCTTTCTTCGAATTTTGTGTACGCATCATATATCAAAGAAAAGTCGCGCACGGTGACTACGGACGCCATTGCCTCTTCGTAGATATCACATGCAGTATCAAACATGCCACGGCGAATGTAGAAGTCGGCCAGCGCGGTCCAAAGTTTACCAGCTTCGTCGCTAAAGGTGTATATTCCTCCTCGAACAATCGCGTCGATATTGATTGTTTGGACGCGTGCCGCGTGCTTTGTGAGCATTTCGCATAATTCCAGCCAGAGTTGGTGGCTTGATTTTCCAGAAAGTGAGTGAAACGCGTCGTCGTTCAACACATCGGCGAGATGTTTTGCTGCTTCATCCCAAAGATTCCTTGATTTCAAGATTTCTATGTACTCCTCAGTGTGGCCTGGTTCAAACCGTATGTAGCGCCGATAAACTCGGAGAGTTGTTTCGATGGGCACAAAGCTCTGTCGCACAAAGGCCTGCGGCAGTTGACCCAAAAGTTTGAAAATGTGCAGAGTGTGAAAAGCTAAAGTAAGCATTTATAGATGCGGTGAGTGCTACAAGGTATTTCGTTATGGACTCACCAAGTAAATCTTCCATATCCGTCCATGCTGCGTGACAGGGAGGGCAGCAAGAGCTCGATCACAAGTGTGCCGGACCATCGTTATGACGCGCTGGCCTGCCAACATATTCAAGTACAACTCCCAGATTCTTGGCATCTTGTGCATAGTAACAAGAGCCCTCTCGAAGACGCTACCCAGAGCGTCGAAGGCCTTACTTGCGATGTGCTTTGGCCGGACCGCTGCGCACCTTTCGTTTAGGTACGAATACCACAACTGTTCGAGAAAGACGTAAAAACTGTAAGTTATTTCCGAAAAATGTGACGAAGGGATTTCACCTTGTAGCTGCCGGGGAGAACGTGAACAGCTCGTTCGAAAAGAAGCAGTCGTGTTGAAACAGGCGCAGTTTTCTTTGAATATAAATATGCGAGCCAAAGCTTTACGTCGTAAGGGGAATGCAGTAGCTTTTCCTCAAAGATAAGGTCCTCCTCAGCCGGCAAGACAATATTCGGCGTCTCGGCACCTCTGCATAGGTTCACACGGGGCATTTCTGGTGTGACCGTGACATGGGTCATTAAGAAATATTGTGCGTTGGTATGGTTTCCCTGGTGTGAGAGGACACAATTACACGAACCAGTGGCACCGCTCTTCTTCTTCTTTTTCCCGCCTGGTTGCGAGCCGACCCGCTTTTTTACGATCGTGTATCAGAATCTCCAAAAAATCACCAAAAACCTGGAGCGACGGGAAATGCAGCTGCTATTAAGAGTTATTTTGCGAAGGTGGTCTACAAGCAAGTACCGAATGAACGTATGAACGAATGAACTAAAACCATGCATGCATACATATGTTCCAATATTATTAGTCAATGCCTCTGTTCGGAAGGGTTGCGACTCAAGAAATGCCTGTTTAATTGATATGAAGAATTTCGCCATATAAACCTTCGTACGAAGGTACGAAGGTATTTATTTAAGTTATCGCTAAGGGTGTGTCCAACCTGGTTAAATCCAGAATACCTTCGTAGTCTAACCTTCATTCGTACGAAAATAAAGGTGTTCCATGTTCCACTTCATTCGTCAGTTGTGCGAATAAAGAAGGAGAAAACGAAGCAGCACCTGACCGGCTCAACGCATCGGTCTTGTCGTATTTAGTCGCGTTGATCATCGATAGCGGATGGCGTTCGGCTCTGTTGGGGCGACACGTGGTTTGCACCTTTGTGGCGCACACTCGTCACTTGCCGTGAACATTACGAAGAAGAGCAACAACTTGCGACGGAAGTTTGGCTTGACGCCTTCAACAGTTGATCGCGAGCTAGGAACACGTGCTCGTGCGGCTCTTGGTGCATATCTCGATACGGACCATTGTAGCAGCGGTGCGTGCATAGTGTATCCATAGTTCCGTGTTTATGCTTCTCTGCCGTCTCTCCTTGACACTCTCGGGATCCAACCCTTTCTCGGCAGGCAACAGCCTACGCGCTGTCGTGAAAACTGCGTTCAACGAGGCAGCCAAGGCTGCCTTGCGAGGCGAAATCAGTGTCGATGTCAGCGTCACGGAGTGCTCTAATCCAGTGAATGGAGACTATCAGGT
>JACLAA010001319.1_pt1 | contig 16630 bp, 14 predicted proteins | sample 8027891 | NCBI WGS metagenome assembly JACLAA01 (sample SAMN15724900, study PRJNA655200) | protist metagenome | isolation source: fluorescence activated cell sorting (FACS) single amplified genomes of... | place: Spain: Blaines Bay Microbial Observatory, Mediterranean Sea | collected 2016-01-19 | reverse complement strand
ATGACGATTACAATTCAGGATCGACAAAAGCTTGGATCGTTGGCCATGATAATGGAGGCTACGATCGCTCTTTGATCTTGTCAGATGATCGATACGGCGGCGTGGGTTCTGGCATTGGAGGCACGTACACTTCTGGTATCACATCTCCGAGTGTGGGCATTTGGCACCACGGTATCGCTACTTTCAGACAAGGTGTTTCTGGGGAAAGTTTCGTCGCCATTGATGGTGTCCTTGGCTCGAAGGTTACTGCCAACAACGGGAACGGTAATTCTAAATTCACGATCGGTGGGTTAGCAAACTACGCAAACCACGGCATCAAGGGTTTCGTCAAAGGCGTCCGCGTCTTCCCGGTGAGTTTCAACGACACTCTCGCGGAACTCGCGTGGGAAGAAGCGAAAGGCTTCATCGATGAATTGAACACAGGTTAAGCAACGCTGAGTCCATCTCCACCACCTCCACCACCTCCACTTGAAGAACAACGCCCGGTTTCCACGTCTACGGGAGATGCTGGTTACGCTGATGCCTACAGAGGCTGGTACGATGCCTCTGGCTGCGGAATTTGTCAAGACTATTGCAGATGGGTTGGAAACTCTGGCTCAGGCGGCGATCCGTCCATCAAAACACAACACGGTTCTTCGTGGTGGTCGTGTCGAGCCGCGAAAGGTACCAGTACGTACACCTCGCAAAACGCGTACGGAAGTGCGTTCGGTTTCGCGAAATGCTCGGGACAAGGCGCCACGCCACCATAACCCACGATGAAACACACATCTGAACATCGTCTCGACGCGCGCGTCACTACCGATCACAACACGCGAGAGCATCTTTTACGAGCACCTCGGCCCATCTCTCCGAACGGAAGTACAAATAAAGAGGGGTTTGTGTCGTCGCTTCGACTCTTTCCACGCATCGTGTCGTCCTCGTCGTGCATATATTATTACAGTACAAAATTTGGTGACTTAGGTAAATATCCTCAGATGTAACACTCTATTTACACGTGTACTCTCGCTAAAGTGTACTACATACCGCTCTCTCCAACTTTGAGATGTGGCACGAAAAGCCGACCGAGCACTGCGTGCTGCGGGTCGCGGACGAGGAGAAGAAGGTTGTTGTTGTTGTTGTTGTTTTCGTTGTTGTTCGTGTTGTTCTCTCTCCTCCTCCTTCTTCTTCCTTAAACTCACACCGCATCATCATCATTTCTTTGCTCCCGAATGTCTTACGCGCAAAACAAAATCGGACATCATCATCAAATATCGCTTTCAAATGCGACGCAAATGCGATCAAAACAGCACGTCGTGGCTCAACTCGCCAAACTCACGACGCAAACGGACGGGATGAAACTGCTCTTGGTCGTCCAAGACCGCCCGGCGCTCGAAGGACGCGCGGGGCTCTTGCCAGGCGGATTCCCGTCCTGCATTTACACCCACTCGGACCAACCGGAATGCCTGAGGAAAATACAGGTGGACATATTCAACTCGCCATTCGCCGCGTTCGAGGAGGAGATGGCTCGAGATGGATGGACGCCGGAGATGTTTCGGAAAGACAACATAGGGAACCTGTTAGCGATGCCGAAGAGCTGTTTACCGTGTGCGGGGTCCTCGACGGGTCGTAATAAAAGGAAGAAAACATCGTCGTCGTCGTCGTCGTCGTCGCCGCCGTCGCCGTCGTCCGCGGGGGGATTTTCCTCGGAACCTCCGCTGAAAGCGAACGCGGTTGTCTTCAACTTTCCGTTCATCGACGACGACGAGTATTTCGAGTGCGCGAGGAGTGCGACCGGCGGCGCGAGTCTAGATGATTTTGAAAAAGTACGAGTGATTAACATTTTAAACGAATCGGAAAAGGAAGATTTGGAGACGAGGTTGTTCGAGCGCGGAGTGCCGCTGAAGACGCTGTACGCCGCCAACGAGAGCGTGTTCGAAGAGTGCAGGAAAAGACCACGATGACGACGACAAATGACGCGCGAGTGGTCACATTTCGAGAGGATGGTGGTGCCACAGCCTTTTAGCATAGTAGTTGTCGTCGTCGTACGAAGAACAATAGCGCGCAAATGACACTCTGAATACCTAACACTAAAACTCATCATCATCAACATCATCGTCATCGTCAAAACCTTTCCTCGCACAAAAAAAGCAAGCCAATGTCCACCTCTCGCCAAAAGGTTGCCGCGGTTGCCTTCTCTGCATCCGCCGTCGCCGGGTTCGCGTCCGTGTGCTACGGACCTGCCCTTGCCGACGTCTACTTCGCCGAGCGCGCGCTCGCGAAAGAAACATCCGCGTTGGCGGCGGTGACAACTTCCCGGGAAAATCACGCGAAGAACCTCGCGCGTTTAGAGCGCGAGTCGCGCGATATTGCGCGCGCCGTCGAGCGGGCGAAACGAGAACTCGACGAGTGCGAATGCGACGCCGAGAAATGCCGAGAAGAACTCGAGAAATGGACAAAAGAACTGGAAAAGCTCGAGACGAAGAGAGTGCACCTCGTCGCATCCGTCGGAGACGGCATGAAAGAACGCGCAGAAATAGAAGAACGAACGAATCGAGAAAGACAACGCGTCGACGAACACGACGAAAAATGGACGAAACAAAAGGAAAAAGTGCGCATCTTGCGCAAAATGGCGGAAGCGTGCATGGACAGACTCGTGCGTGGGGACACCGAGAAGAAGAAGAAGAAGAAGACAGCGAAGACGTAAGCGGGAATGTGCGCACCCTTTCGTCCTCTCTTTGAGAAAGGAGAAGAAGAGGAAAAGATGGTAGATGTAGATGACAACGACGACCACACCGTCACGGACGACGAACGCATCCGTCTCGTCTCCGGGCTAAAGATGCGTCCCGATTCGACCGCTTTCGCTCGCGCGCGAGGGGCCCGAGACGAAGGGATACGCGAGCAATACCCGAGCGGCGATACACCGTCACGAGTTTTCGTCCTCGATCGTCTCAAAGATGACGACGATGACGACGATGACGACGATGATGAGACTGACGTTGAGAGTATTATTTGCGCCGACGCGTAGGAGTCACGTACCAGCTGGTCGAACGACGACGAGATTGTATTTGCCGTATTGAATACGATTATAATTCATCAATTAAAGTGCTCGATTTCTTCTCCAAAAATGTTCCAAAATGCCTCATAAAAAAAAGGTCAACGACGCCACATCATCATTGTCCCGACGAGATGATGGCCGTTTCGTTCCGCGCCTCGAAGAAACTCTTTCCCCCCCTCGCGTGGTGGAGCGTCGTCGCGTTCTTGTTTTTCTTCGTCCAGTGTTGCGTTTTGAACAACGCGCCTTTTTCCGGCGTCGCGTGCGCGTCCGAGACGACGACGACGACAAAAATCGAGACGACGGTCGAGGGCAACTCCCCAAAGACTGATGATGATGATGATGATGGTGCAAAGTTTCCCTCGATCGAAGCCGTGGCGGCTTTTGTCGTCGAGGAGGCGGACGAAACGAAGGAAGGAGAGGAGGAGACTCCGGGGACGAAGCAACACACGAAGCCGTATGGCAACCCGCGCACCGGGTCGTGTCTGCCGAACGAAATGAAAGTGCAAATCCAAGGGATCGAAGGCACGTTTTGCTCGCCGAAGTGCGGGTCGAACGCGCCGTGCCCAGCAGATCCGTATAAATGGGCCACGGCGAAAGGACAGTGCGTGTTGCAAGTGCCAAGCTCACCGACGCCAAGCCAGTGCGCGCTGATTTGCCGACCGGAACCGGGGACGAACGGCGGGTGCCCGAAACACGGAGAGTGTCAGCCTATTCAGGGGTTGGGTATTTGCACGTATCCTCCTTCCTCTTCGTCCTCGGAATCGGTGGCAGAAAAAGAGGAGGAAGAAACGTAACGTGGCTAAAGATTGCGTCGTAAGAAAGAGAGAAAAGATGCGCATACGAATGGCCATCAGCGCTCACCTAAAAATTGTTTTTGTTGTACACATGAATTATAAAGAAATACGCGCCGGTATCAAATGATAACGCGAGACATCTATTCATAATCGATAATTTTCTCGAGGGTATCGAGCGCAGAGAGGCATTTCGTATGTATCTTCCGTTTCTAACGTGTAGCCTTTTACTAACGAGTGGACGAACCAATGCCAATCGACAACTTTCGCGTTTGGGAACGTCTGCCTTGTTTTTTTGATGATTTGCAATCCATGCGTTTGTGCGTACGTGCCGTCCAGAAAAACGTAGTCGATCGAAGCGCACGTCTTTTCTTGAAATTTCACATCGCTTTTACTCATTTGTTGTTGTTGTTGTTGTTGTTGTTGTTTTTCATGATGGTGCTGTTTTAGATTTCGTTCGTCTTCTTCGTCTTCTTCGTCTTCTTCGCTGTCTGGGACCGGAGAATACGTTTCGTTCTCTCCAAAATACGAATCGAGCACCATGTAGTCTCGTTCCCGAATCACTTCGGCGCCCGCACTTTCTAATATTCGCTCGCAATCGCTCTTACGAATGGTCCATTCTGTTCTGCTCGTCGTTATCGTCGTAGACGACTTTTTATTATTCTTTCCATCGGAACTGTTCGACGAGAAGAAAAAGTCTGGCACGTCGACGACAATCTTGAGACCATTAAAAATCCCACTATTCTTTGCTGCCTCAATATGTTTCGCCGAGCGCGCTGTTCTCGTCAGCATCAGCGAATCCGACTCCGAAGATCCGAAAACGCCCCTTTCATTTTTGTTTTCATTACCCCCGCAAACCCTCAAGTAGTTTTCTTTATTTTTCCGATGCACGGAAGTGCTGTTAAAAATTCTCCCATCGAGCCCATCGGTTCCCATGTTCCAAGTCCCGGCGGCGTCGTGAATCTCGAAGTCCTCCTCGTTGGCGTACTTCTTCGTGCCTTTTCTTGAATCCAACCATTCGCTGGAAACGATCCAAATACCTCTCGCTAACGATTCTAAGTACCGCATGGAGCGTTTCTTAATGATATATTTCTTTTTTGCCCCATTCTGCGCCTTTCCGTCGTTTGCTATAGTCGCACCAGTCGTCACGACGCAATGCGTGACGTCGTCATCTAGCGGTTCATTATCGTCTTTGATGACAACCGCGTGCCTTCCGCACTGCATCATCTGATTTAATATTTCATCGTATGCCGCGTCTTTCATCGATTTCTGTGTTTCGTTCGACGTATTCGTCAACGCAAAAACTTCCGGAAAATCAAAAGACGTAGATGCGCGTCGTTTATTACTAATCCTATTCGAAGAACGCAAACGAGGAAAAGGATTCTGAAAGAGTCCCGTCGTCGTCGCCTTCCTTCCCGTTCCCACTTCTCCTCCCATCATCGCGTCTTCCTCGTCACACCCCAGTGAATCTCGAACAACCAGAACGCCTTCTTCTTGCGGTTGATGATCCCAACTTTGCAACGATGTTCGGTTTTTGTTCGCGGTTTTTCTTTGTCCTTCCATGTACTTCGTCGTTTCCAACCACACGTTCGGATCGACGTTTGCGAATATTTTGCGATACTCGCTCTTCGTCGTCCCTTTTGCGGGCGCTTCGCCGTGCATGTGGACATACCTCGCGCGCAATTGATTTGTAGTCATGGCGTCAATTTCTTCCGTTACCTTCTCTCGCAGCACCGACAGGTCCTTCAAAGACGTTTCGTTTTCCTTTTCCTCTTCTCGTTGAGCATTTTCCGTTATTTCCCGAGCACGTCGTATTTTCGCCTTTTTCTCCTTCAAAGCCGCAATTGTCCTCTCGCATTCCTCAATCGCCTCCAACCTCTCGCGTTCGCTTGCGCACGTCATATTCGCCTTCCTTCGCTCTTCCAGCTTCGCAAACAGTGCCTCCTCATCTCCTCTTTCTCTACCTGCAGAAGATGACGGCGTGTACGGGTCACCCATGATCTCCATCGCGCTTTCGCACGCCGTTCTCAGCACCTCGGACTCGAACGCCGCGGTCAACGTCCACATCGAAACCGCGTCGTCGCCATGTGGGCCGCACTTTTTCTCCTCCTTCTCCTCATCTGCGGTCTCTTCCTCCTCCGCATCATCGTTTCGCCCTTCTCTCTCTTTCGTGACTTCTTTCCCCCGGCGCGCGCTCTCCGCCGCTTTTTCTCTCTCTTTCAACTTCGTGTCCAGTTCTTTCGCTCGGTGCGCGATTTCCACCAATTTGATATTCACCTTGTGTTCCTCTTTCTCCTCCTCGGCAAAATCCTTCGCGGTGATGCGTTGCGCGCATCGTCTTCCGTCTTTTTTCGTCGTCGTCGCTGGACACGTCGCCTCGTAGAACCCTTTCCTGGCCGCCGTCGCGCGCTTTCCACACGAGCGGCAAATGTGATGCCCACAGTCGAGCGTGATGGGTTTGCGGCGAGCTGCTGCTGCGTCCTCTTCCTCGTCGTTCGAGGCGACAAACGCGGTACCGCACCCGTCGCACGCGAGGAGATCTTGCAACGAGCGGAGCAGCTCCACCGCACGGCGGCCGTTCCCCATGTGCTTATTTATGGGCGTCTCTTTGCGTCGCGGACGCGTGCGATGTAAATGCCGAGATTTTTGAAATTGGTTTGACGAGTTTTGAGAAGAAAAAGTGTGTGGAGCGTTATACTGCGAGCGTCTCTACTACGTGAACTAGAATTACAACAGGAACGACAGCGATACTACTACTAATAATAATACCAACAACAACAACAACACATGCGTCTGCGCGAAAACTGCATTGGATGTTGGAGCTACCGCGTGACGAGAACTTCTTTTTTCTTACCGTCGGCGGCGCCGCCGCCGCCGTGGAGTTTTACGCCGCCTTCTCCTTCTCCTCGTTCGTTCCAATCTCTGGCCTCGTCGTACTCGTCGCCGTCGAAATCTTCGCTCTGAAAAAACGCGTAACTCAACACGAGACTATTTACGTCTTCCATGCCTCGATCGCTGGCGAATTCTGGATCTAAGTAAAAAAACACCGGCATGTCCACCTTCTCTTTCGCTCTGAGCCGTTGCTCTTCGAAGCAAAAGCATTGGATTTTGTTGAAATACTGCCCTGCTTTCCCTGGTTGTACGTTATACGTCGCCACACCGGTTATTGGACTCGAACTCTTATTCTCTGCCGTGTAAAATGCCAACACCGTCTCCCCGGGTGTCACCGTCACCTTCTTCTGCGTCGGCGTAAACTTCCACGGTAAACCTTCCGCCACGTCCGCGTTGAACGTGACTTCAACCGAACGTTTCTTCGCTTTCTCCAACACAGATTTGTCCATCTGATCTCGTTCCTGAATCTTTTCTTCAATCGATTTTCGTTGAGTGGTGCCTCCAAATCCAGTGGCCCGGCAAAACGCTCTGTACAGCGGGACGGACGCATACGACGCGCCGACCGTGAAGGAGGTGATGGCTAAGAGGTAATAGAGCATGTTTTGGTTTTTATCTGAAATCGATGTTTTCGATTGCGATCGCGACGACGACGTGGACGACGACGACGACGAAGAAGAAGAAGAAAACACTTTCTTTGTGCCGACGTGCGCGCGCCTCGCGCTCGGTGCGTGACACGCGGGATGATGGTGCCGACGTGCGTTGTGACGATGGCATTCCGCTAAAGTGGTCCAATGTGTGTCGAGACGACGCGCGTTTTGATGATGATGATGATGATGATGATGATGATGGTGCAATCGATGACCGACGCACTCTTTCACCACGGAGGAAGAGAAGCTGGTACCATCCCAAAAGCGCAGCGTCGTCGATACAAACGCCGAAAAAGCTTTGCGTCGCGAGTGGTGAGCAAGCATTTTTTGTGACGCGAAAGAAGCTTCGCAAGAAGTACAATATGGAAGAAGAAAAACGCGCCGCGCGCGCGGATGTTGAACTCGTAATGAATACACGACACGTCTACTAAGACGTCTTACAACTCAAACAACTCTACGTATGATTCTATAAAGACAAAACTACCTTGTAACATGGGCAAACCATGAAACGCTTATTATATTATGCTCAAAAACAAGCATATAAACCCAGTCAACAAAAACGGCGCGCTTAAATATTGCCAAAACAATAAACTGGCGACGCCACCGCCGGCTTTTTCCGGGTTTTTGGAGTACATCATGGTTTGTAAAACCATGTTATTCGCGGTTGGTGTGCATCCTTCGATTAAGAAGATGAGCCAGAAGGTGTGATCGGTACCGTTGGTAGACGGTAAGGCGCTAGAGTTGATTTTTTTGAAGAGAAAGTAGACGCCAACGTGGACCAGAGGGAGGAGGAGGAACCGGACGGAGAGCACGCCGACAGCGGTTCGCTTCGGGGCGAAGGAGTGGTCCGGGCCATTCGCTAAGGTTGCGCCGATGATAACAAGGACTTGAGGTACCGCAGCTCTGCCCATTGAGTAGAAGGCTCTGTAGACAAAGTACAGCGCACCGTCGGTATCAAAAAATAACTTCCGAGTGAACGGAATTATGCCCAATATCAAACCAGATATAGACGCGCACATGTTCACGTTGACAAAGCCTTTGATGGCCCGTTTGGATTTGCGATAGGATTCGGAGATGGTAGTGGAGAGACGCTCAAAGGAAGATGGATTTCGACGGAGAGTGGTTGTGACTGGCGGTGGAGGTGTTCCTGTTATTCCTATCGTCACTGCGGTGGCACCACGGTCGTTGTTGTTATCGTCGAATTGTTGTTGTTCTTGTTGTCTGCTCTCTTTTGAGCGGGGACTGCCTCGGGGGCTACCTCGGGGAGTGCCATTATTCTCTAAATCTGAGTTCGTGTTTAGTTCGCTCCCGCCGTCGCTTCCTCTTCCAAACCCAAAAGTACGCGTCGAATGTTGTTGGCTACTGTTTTTGAATCTGTTCTTTGATGATTTCGGACTGGACGGCGGCGTGAGTCGCTGTAATTCCACTTCTCCTTCCGGAAGATCGTCGTCGTAATCGTCCTCGTTGTAATTGTCGCTGTCCTCTTCTAAATCGCTATTAGTATCATTACTATTCAAATTTCCATCGCTCTCCTTTGCCTTTTTTGTTGTCGAGCATCCTCCATCCCGTTCTCGCTGTCCTTCTAAAAACTTTGGAGGCCTGTGCAAACTTGGCCCGACTATCCACATCAAGGGACTCAACGCGATCAAATACACTCCAATATACAACACGCACTTATCCTTATCCTCCTCCGTAAACACTAAATTTCCAACTTGGCCACTCTCCGCAATCGCCACGGAAACGACCACCGGCAATGCCAACGCGTTCCCAAACGTACAGCTCGCCAACGCCGCTCGTTGAAATCGTTTCGGCGTTTTACAGATGTTGCTAATATTCTTCCTATTATTCGTATTGCTCTTATTATTTCCAAACACGAGCACTCGCCCGAACGTATACCCGCAGATGACGTTAAAGCACGCCGCCACGGGAAGCAGCCACAGTTTTTGCAACTTTTCCAGCGTCACGCTCGCGCCGATGGATGTCACAAGTAGACACGGTAAAAATATGGTCCCATTTAGAGAGGATAAATTCTTCGTCAACTCCGGACTCAACAGATTTTTCCGTCTGGCAAACGCCCCGAAGGCGCACATTACGAATAACTTCGCCACCGCGCGAAACGCGGCGAGGAATATTTCCAGGAAGAGAGGTTCCCCGTCGGAAGAGGAAGGCGACGCCATTTTTTTGTAAGCGCTTATTATTCACACAAGGTGAAACAAATCCAACGTCGAGAGAGAGGTCTCTTCTGGGAAATCTCGATTTTGGAGAGACAAAGAAGAGAGAGGCACAAAGCGAGACGCCAAAGCCTCTTCTTCGTTTTCTTCGTCTGCGCCCTCCCCTTTTGGGAGAGAGAGAGAGACGAAGGGATCCACCGCGTTTGTTTGTGACGCGAGACACTTTTTGGACTTTTCCCGGTTGTGATGTTTAGGGTTTAAACGTAACGCTTTTCTTTAAAACTTGAGACGACTTTGAACATTGACCGGAATGATCTCGACGCGTCACACCGTCAAAGGAGCGTAAAGGACGCCGAGGACACCACCACCAAAACACCAAACCCAACGCGAAATGAACAACACGTGGACCGGAGGCCAACAGGCCGCGGAAGAGGACCGCAAGAAGTTGGAAGACTTCGAGAGCAGAATCGATCCGAACAACAAGCAGCACACGGATCTTTTGGAAGAGATGCGAAGACACACGGAACAATTGGAAAAGTCTCGAAAGTACGAAGATCCGAGATTGTCGTTCTCTACGCCGGAGTTTAAGGAGGCACAGAGGAAGTTTCAACAAAGGTTTAGCGTAAACTTCGATCGACCGATCGAATATGGGATGGTGAAGAAGTATCCGTGGTCAACGCCGACGTTGCAACGGTTGGAAGTGCCGGTGGATGTGGATGGGAACCCGTGGCCGTTAGACGAGAACGGGAAACCGATTTTGAAGGAAGGCGTGAACATGGAACCGAGCGAACAGTTTAAGAAAATGACGGAAGGGAGTCGTTAATGCTACACATTCAATAACGCGAGCGGATCTAACGGAAAGGAAGAGGGAAGGAAGGAAGGAAGGAAGGAAGGAAGGAAGGAAGAGAGCGTGTGAAAATCGAACCAAAAAATGTACAATTTTTCGTGTGCTCTACTCTTCTTCTTCTTCTTCTTCTTCTTCTTCTTCTTCTTCTTCATTATCTTCCTCTTCGTCGTTATCGTCGTCTGATGACGACGGCGATGATACCACGCCTATCTCTTTTAAATTTTCGTCGCGATCGGTATTGATGGTTCCTATCGTCGCGGGCTTTCTGCTCATTTTGTCGAAGTTTTTCTTTTCTTTCGATTCGTTGACGATGGCGTCGAAGCCTCCCACTCGTAAAGGAAGTCGCGCGAGACGCGAAACGTGCGATGAAGTTGTCGACGTTTTCGAAGCCGCGGATCTTTTAGTCTTACTACTGCTACTATTACTGGTCTCACTGCAGCTTGCACCCTCTTCCTCCTTTTTGGCCGTAGCAAACTTATTTTCAAAATCTACGCAGTTCAAAACGTCTTCAAACACGCGCGTCTTGAGCTCTTTATCTGAAGCCGAATCTGCAGTCATTGAAGGACTCGCGTTCACTTCGATTAACCACGGTTTCAAATGTTCGTCGAGCATAACGTCGTACCCATACAACTCAAAACATCTCTCATCGCGAATCATGGACGATTTCACGGCGTCGCACGAAAGTTTGATCATACATTCAATCTCTTTGAAACACGCCTCTTCTGCGCGCGCGTCGAACGTTGAACGAATGTGTCTTCGAAGTTTATGTAACGGCCATTTCAAATCGCAAACGCTTGCGTTATAACTATCTCGTTTTTTTTGCACGCTGTGGTTCGTCAAGCGCACTAAATAGTTCTCTGTCGAGTTACTTTTGATTTTACTCTCGTACCGCTTCGAGGAAAATCGGGCGAAACCTTCGCGGTAAACGTACGTGACCAGAGGTGAAAACGAGAGAACAAGCACGTAGAGACGCATATCGAACTTTCGCCCATCTATTAAAAATGGATTGTGGATGTACTTTTGCGCGACATAGTTCTCTTTGCATATGTTGATGGTGGCGTTGTTTTGTTGCTGTTGTTGTTGATGATGAAAGACGTGTTGGTTCTGATGAGAAGAAGTAGTAGCAGTAGAGTGCGCGGCGCAATTCTCGCTCTGTTGCTGATATTGGGAAGGTAACGGTGATACATGGCATTGTTGCTGATGTGAACCACCGGTAATTGTAGAAAATCCGACGGCATTCACGTTATTCGTGTATAGCTCCTCGTCGAGCTTCTTCCTTCGATTTTGCCACCGCCTTATTTGTGCGCGTTTCCACACGAAGAAAATCCCTCTCCCCTGACTTTGTCCGATTGGTTTCATTATCCACACGTTGTTGCTCTTACTTATATCTTCATCGTTATCATTAGTACCCTTTTCCTTATTACCGACATTCGCCATTATTTTCGCGCTCCCCGTCGCAGCCGCCGGCTTGTCGAACTCCCTCGAAAATAACGCCAAATCTCCCGGCAACGCGAACGTCTTCGGACTCACCCTCTCAAAAGCCTCCATCTCCCTCACATTCCCATTTTTCTTTGCCATCCGACTAGCTCTTTGTAAATTCTTCGCCAACAGATCCTTCCTCGTTAACTCCGAGTGGTTCGCGAAATGGTTCACTTTTCGCGCGCTCACTTTCCCCGCGAGTACCGACGATGCCATTTTCCCTCCTCCTCCTTTTCCTCCACCTCGCGAGTACGAGATGTTTTGATGGATCCATCCGACGTCTGCATAGAAGAAATCAATATTTGTCGTCGTCGTCGCCACTCCTTCGAGATCCTCCTCTTCGAGATCCTCCTCTCCCTCCATCCTCCTCGTCGTTGAGGTCTTGTGCTGCACGAGCGGGAGCTCTCGCCAGTCTTTCCTCGATTTCATCACCGCGTGTGGGATGGTGTTCGGAACGAGCGTGGAGAAGTGGTAGACCTTTCTTTTGTTCGTCGTCGTCGTCGTGGTGGTGGTCTTTTTCTTCTTTTTCTTCTTCGTCGTCGTCTTCGACGTGCGCGTCGTGGAGTGGTCCTCCTCTTTTCCCGGGGACGACTTTGACGCATCAAAAACGGTCGTATTTTTTGACTCTTCATCATCATCCATCGCGCGACTTTTCGTCTTTGGCGAAGAAGAAGAAGAAGAAGAAGAAGAAGAAGGCCGTTTGGTCGTCGCGGCGACGCTCTTCTCCGCGTCCAAAAACGCTCGTTGGTCGAAAGAAGGACGACGACGACGACGACTTTGAGGGGACGGTGTCATTCTGCAGTCTCAAAGTGGCGACTAAAAATAACGAAAGCAAAGATATAATAATAAATAATACTAAGAAGTCGATAAGATGTTTTCGTTTTGAAATATACAATTACATGTCTCTTTTCCTCTGACTCCGTGCTACGAATGGAGGGAGGCTACGTACGAATACTGCTGATTTCGGTGGTGTTCGCTGGTCGCGTTCAACAAACGACCGAGACTCTCTTTCTCGCGCGCTTCGCTCGGGGCATCGCGCGCTTCGCTCTCTTTCTCTCTGTGTAGTTGCGTACGAAATCGCATCGCTTAAAACCACTCGTCCTTCTTAATCTGCTCGTTAAACTTCTCCCTCATCTCCGGCTCTCGCTCAAAAATTTCGTCCATGGTCACTCGTTCCAAACTCTCTCTCTCTTCCTTCAACAAGACCAACTCTTTCTCCAACTCTTCGATTCTCTTCGCGCTCTCCGCCGCTTGCTTCTTCGCTTCTTCTTCCAAAACTTTGAACGCTTTTTGCACGTCTTGGATTTCCGAGGATTCATACTTCGGCAATTTCAGCGTCGAATACGCTTTTTGGAACATTTCTACGATTTCCGGGCTGTTCGTCAACTGTCGTTTGAACTTGGCAAAGTCCACTTCGGTCGATCGGCTCGCGTCTCTTTGCACGACGTCTCTGATATCCGCCATGGTTTTCGCCAGGGAGGCCAGCTCTCTTTTGGTTTCGTCCGTGGCGTTTTGGGAGATGGCGGTGTCCCAAGAGTCCGCGTTCGTGGTGGACACCGCGTCCGCCGAAAACGGTCGTCTCGCGGAGACGGACGCCTGTTTATTTCGTTTTATCAAAACCAAAATAGGAGTGAGTATTCAGGGCACAAGATAGAAGAAGAAGAGACAAAAAAAATCAGTGTTTTTGAGGATGGCACGCGTTTGCGCTTCACCGCTGGAGAGAGAGAGAGAGAGAGAGAGAGAGAGAAACGACCATCGAGAGGCCAAACAAAAAACGCGCGTTGTTGTTGTTGTTGTTGTTGTTGTTACTCTCTCGCTCTTTTCGCCGTCGAAATCGTTCGGCGCGGTGGAGAGAGGAAGACGACAAAAGGCTAGAGATTTTGGATCGAATCGATCACGTTTCGTCTCAAAGCTCTTCGAACACCGCAAAAAAAGGGGTCTCCACTCTCTCTATAAAAAAAAAGTCGTCGTCGTCGTCGTACCATCGTTTTTGTCGTCGCGACGATGTGGTGTCGCGATCGTCTCGTCGCCGTTGTCGTCAAAAGCATCTCTCTTCTTCTTCTTCTTCTTCTTCTTCTTCTCTTGGAAATAATAATAAGGGTCCTTCTCCTCTTCGTCGTCTTCTGAGGCCTGTATGCCCCAAAAGGGGGGGTTCCAAAAAAAGCTCCTAAAACCCTAAATAAAAGACACTTAAACCCTAAAAAGTATTTAAACCCTAAACAATCGGTCTCTTTTGTTGTCGTATTTTTTTCTTCCTCTTGAGAAAGAGAGAGCGACGACGACGCGCTTTCTTAAAACCGGAACGACGGGAGGACGTTTGACGACGACTTTGAGACGACGATGACGACGACGACTTCGACGACTTTGACGACGAACGCGATGATACTCGACGACGCGGACTTTGACGACGACGACTTTGACGACGACGACAGGTTTTCGTTGAGGAGGAAAAAGCTCGGGCAGGCGCAGTACCACTCGAGGTCAGGCCGGTTCGTGAGATACTTCTGGTACGAGAGGTTCGGGTTGATCGCGGTCGCCGAAGCGGTGAGGAGCAACGCTGGAAAAAGACTCTGGAAAGGAGGAAGAAGGGACGACGGCCAAATGATGATGCGGTCGTCTCGCGGCGGGGAAAAGACGCATCGAAACCGGTCGGACGACCGACCCACTAACGCTGCTCTGGTGGAAAACACCGCGGTGTGGTACGAAGGAAGAGGAGGAAGAGGAAGAGGAAGAGGAAGAAGAACAGGAGTAGAAATTCCGAAACCGAGAGAAAGAGGAAGAGAAAAGGACACTCGCCACGCGTCTTCGTTTCGTCGCGAGACTCGAGGCGGCGGGTTTCAGACGTCGACGCGCGAGGCGGCGCGCGGAGACGGAGGCGCCTGGTCGATGGTTCCTTTGTTGTCGACGTGTTCTTCTTCTTCTTCTGCGCGTTCTTCTTCCTATTCTTCCTCGCAACACTCGTTGTATGGAAGAGGGACGATTCTTCTTTATAACTCTCCGTGTTTGAGTTTCGAAGGGTTTGAACTCTCGCCGCCTTTTCGATTCGGCGGGCGCCAAAGAGCGACGAAAAGAAGGTTGAGACGGTTAGAGGAACGCGTCGCCTTGGGAATTAACGTGAACGAAAACGGAGTACCATTTGACCGCGAATTGACGAAAAACCAAAAGGAACGATTGGTTGAGTTTAAAGCGTTTAAGAAGGAGCTGGAACAGGAGGATCCTTTCCTGGAGAGCGCCGAGGTACTCGGCTTGTTTTTGGAGTACGAAGACGAGAGAAATGTACCTTTGCTTGGACACGAGGTGGAGACTTCTTCTTCTTCTTCTTCTTCTTCTTCTTCTTCTTCTTCGGGGTCTGCGGACACTACCTGTACGAGTACTACTACAGTTATTGAGGGTAGTAGCAACAACAGCGGAAGCGACGGCACAGGCGACCGCGACGAAAATACCAGCGCAACAGACGACGACAACGAGAGCGACGAGGAGGACAAACGAGAGGATTACCCACACCAAAACGACAACAATAACAACAACGAAAACGAACAGAGAGGGGATTCTTATTTCGATCTGGAGACGTTCGTGAAAGACGTCTCCGAGTGCTTACACGTGAACGACTCTATTGATGACGAGACGGAATACAAAGACGGAAATTCAAAAGGAACGTCGAGCGGTGTCTCGTCGCTGGATGTTTCGCACGAACAACTATGAAGCGACACGACGCGACACGACAGGATACGATACGATACGATACCATACACTACTTTTTTCAATACTATTATTCATTTGGAACGATATCCTACTTTAATCCTACAATTGTCTTTTTCTCTCTACGGGTACTCTACCTACTTATATGTTTTTTCTTTACCAATCCTCGTCGTCGGAATTGCCTTTTTTCCAGTCGTCTTCAAACTCATCGTCGAGGAGGTCTACGACAACAGGTGCTGGCGCAGGAGGAGCAAGCGGATGTGGTGGATTTCTTTCGCATTCATCTCCTTTCTTTTCCTTTTCTTGGCTGTTGTTGTTCGAAGGTAAAGTCGATACGAAGCCGTGGCGAGCCTCTGAAACCTTCGCTATCATCGCGGCGTCGCTCAAGGACATACTACCATCGCTCACGCGTTTCTTTCTCGCATGATTCGTTGATTTCTTCAGCAAAACTTTCTTCTTCTTCTTCCCCTTATCGGGTTTTCGAACGCTAGGAAGTATGCCGTCGTCCTCTTCCGTTTCGTAATCGATTTCGTCGTCGTTGATGAACGAATCCTCGTATTCGTCCGTTGTTTGGGTGTGGTTTTCCATCGATGAATCTGGCGGCGTGTCTTGGACGTTGTGGTGTCGATTTCGCGGACCAAACCTGGCAAAAGTTTCACCCAAATTTACCATGGGAGTTGGTTGCGTGTAAGGATTCTCTTTGTTGCTGGCGTTTGTGAACGGCTCGTTGTAATTGTTCGTACCGTCGTCTGTGTTGCCAGCCGAACTGAAGTATTGCGGATGATGACGATGTGCGTCGTCTCCAGTCTCTGGAGACTCGTCGTCGATGAAACGAGCATCTTCGGAGTCGTAATCGTAGTCTTTCGCCTCGTCATCGCTTCCTTCGCCTCCGGCAATATCGTCCAAAAATGCTGATTTTTTCTTCAAAGGTTTCTTGGATTGATCTTGTCGTCGTTCTTGTCCTTGTTTTTTATGCTTCTTGTTGGCGGCGACGTCAGAAGCAGCAGCGTCGGGAACCAATGGTAACACAGGGGACGGCTCTTTCGGCGATTTCTCGCGTCGTCGCCTCT
>JACLAA010001318.1_pt1 | contig 16637 bp, 10 predicted proteins | sample 8027891 | NCBI WGS metagenome assembly JACLAA01 (sample SAMN15724900, study PRJNA655200) | protist metagenome | isolation source: fluorescence activated cell sorting (FACS) single amplified genomes of... | place: Spain: Blaines Bay Microbial Observatory, Mediterranean Sea | collected 2016-01-19 | reverse complement strand
TTATACGAAAGGGATGTGGATGGTGATGTTATTTTTGGTTTTTGGTTTTTTGCGTACGTACTCGTAATTGATGACTTTTTCCTGTGGTATTTGTGGAATACGCGTACGACTCTCATCCTTCTGACAACAACCGCGTTAAGATCTCATCGGTCAACGTCGGGTTGGCGCGGCCGCCGCTTTCACGGAGGCAGGCGCCAACGAAAAAGCCTTTCAGCTTTGTCTTCCCCGATCGGTACTGCTCTAACTGGCTTTGATTAGACTCTAAGACTTTCTGTACGATTTTCTCAATCTCCGCCGGGTCGCTTATTTGCATCAAGCCTTTCTCTTCGACCAGTTTACGAGGCGAACCGCCGTTGGTTAATAAATCGGGCAATATATCTTTGCCGATTTTCCCGGAAATCTCGCCGTTCTCAATGAGGAAGCAAAACTCTGCGATTTCCTCCGGCTTTAACTTTAAATCATACGGCGTGGATAACTTTTCGTTCTTCACGAAGGCTAATAAGTCATTCGTTAACCAGTTCGCGGCTTGTTTCGAGATGTTGACTTCTCTGCTAGAGTTGCTATTACTAATACTCGCGGATAAAATCTCGTCGTAAAAGCGGACCAAGTTTTCATCTTCCACGAGAACTTGTATGTCCCCATCCGACAACCCTAACGATTTATACCTGTCGCGAATTTCGTTTGGTAACTCTGGCATTTCCTCGCGAACTATTTTGACATAGTTTTGCGAACACACAAGTGGATTCAAATCCGGTTCTGGAAAATATCGATAATCCGCCAAGCCTTCTTTTTTACGCATGGTAACCGTTCGCTGATTTTGATCGTCCCACGTTCTTGTTTCTTGGACAATCTCATCCCCTCGTCCTTCTTTATATAACTTCTCCTGTCTCTCGATTTCGTAATCAATCGCTCGGGCCATCGCGTTGAACGAGTTCATGTTTTTCACCTCGACTTTAGTGCCGAATCGTTTCCGCCCAACTGGTTTTACGCTCACGTTAACGTCGCATCGCATAGAGCCTTCATTCAAGTTCCCATCGGAGGCTTTCAAATATCGAACAATTCTTCGTAACTCTTGCCCGTACGCGGAAACCTCTTTCCCGTTTTTAAAGTCCGGCTCGGTAACGATCTCCAACAAAGCCACACCCGCTCGGTTATAATCTGCCAACGAGTGCGTCGCCGTGGAGACGTTCCCAGACCCACCCACGTGATTCAACTTCCCCGCGTCTTCTTCTAAATGCGCTCTCGTTATTCCAATCACAGCTTCTCCACCGCCTTCTTCCACTGGAATAACCACCTTAATTTTCCCGTGTTCGCACACTGGCTCGTCGAATTGCGAAATCTGGTACCCTTTCGGCAAATCCGGGTAAAAATATTGCTTCCTATCAAACTTGCTCACCTCGCGGATTTTGCAGTTTAACGCCAACCCAATTTGCACGCCCTTTTCCACGACTTCTTCGCTCAGTTTTGGATACGTCCCGGGATGGCCCATGCATATCGGGCAAATCTGCGTGTTTGCGCTCGCGCCGTAGGAATAATGACACCCACAAAACGCCTTCGTTTTCGTTTGCAACTGCACGTGCGTTTCGATGCCAATCGTCGGTTCGAATTTCGTGTTTGCGTCGATCGGAAAATCGAGCGTGTCGTCGATCGCGTCCGATTGCTCCAGCGCGGTGAGTTCCTTCGTTTCTGTCGCCGCTGTTCGGGTTCTCCGTCTTCTCGTTCGAAGGCGTTGCTTTTGACGGCGAAAATTCGTCGCTTTCGCTTTCGCTTTCGCTCTCGACGACGACGGAGAAGAAGAAGAAGAAGAAGAAGAAGAAGAAGAAGCGACCGTCGCTGCAGTTGTTCGCGCGAATGAACCGATTATCGCGGTGGTCCTCATGTGCGCGTGCGAGACAGAAGCAAAGTGTTCCGGGTAACGAAAGTTATTTGGTACTACTACTACTACTACTAAAGAACTCTATCCAAAAACAAAACAAAACAAATAATGAACAAAACAAAACAAAACAAACGAACAAACGAAACGAGAAGAGACCCATAAGTAGTCTCTCATAAGTATTTATTTACACTCTTCTCTTGAACAACGACACTTTGTAAAACCTACGGCGCGCTCGCGTCCGCGTCGTCGCGCGAGCGAAGAGAACGACGACGACGACGACGACGACGACGACGACGACGACGACGATGCGGGAACCCTCCTCGAACGACGCCGCGAAAAAAGAAGAAAACGAAACAGAATTGGATCCCAAACAGTCGAAAGACAAAATGCGAAAGTTCATCCACGCGCCGAAAGGAACGACCGTCCGAGTCGTCGTCTCGGACGGACGAACGTTCCAAGGCGTGCTCGGATGCGTCGACAAACAGTTAAACGTCGTCTTACTCAACGCCACGGAAAAGAAAACGGACGCGGCGAACGGAGGAGAGGAAAACGCTCGAATCATCAACATGGCGCTCATCGCTCGCGAACACCGCGTGAAAATGGAACGTCTCGTTGAAAACGACGACGACGACGACGTGGAAGAAGAGGCAAAGGAAAAGGAGAAGAAGAAGAAGAAGAAGAAGAGTCTGTTGGAGAGCGCTTTCGAAAGCGTGAGAATAGCGTGACGCGCAACGATAGGTACTAAAGCGCGCGCGCGTTTGCGCGCGTAGTTGAGTAGCACGAATAGTCAGAGGTAGAGTTTTACGACGAGAGAGAGAGCGATAGATACATAGAAGAACTACTAGAAGAAGAAGGACTTTTGAGAGTATGATGAGTTGGGCCATGTGGGGGCCATGCGAAGAAATTTTCCTCTTTTTTTTCCTTCCTTTATTATCCTCTTCCTTTGTCCTTCCTTCGTGTGTTGCGATGAATTCTTCTTCTTTGGGTCGCTTGTCATATCGTCAATCAAAAATCAGTTCTTTCCAACAATTTTCTTTCTTTCTTTCTTTCTTTCTGATCGGGAAATCCAAATTCCAATTCTCTCTCTCTCTCTCTTTCTCTTTCTCTCTCCTCACTTAAAAAAAACGCCCCGCCAAACGCCGCGCCCGTGCCTGCGTTCCGCGCGCGATCGATCGATCGAGAGTCGCTTCGTTACGTCGCATCGCGAGATCCAGACTACTCTTTTACGGCACAGAAGAGAAAGAGAAAGAAAAAAATGGCGAACGTTTTGCTCCCATCGTGGATGTGCGCGGGTCCGAGACGGAACTCGCACGGGAAATCCATCGATCCGTCCACCTCCTTGACGTTCGTGACGTACAACGTGCTCGCAGACGCACTGACTGGGAACGAGGCGGGATTTTCCTCGGAGACAGAAGATTTGGCGTTTGAAAACAGAGCCGGGAAGTTGTTGAAGAAAATCTTTCCGAGAGAAGACGAGGAGGAAACGAACGTGGAGTCGGACTCGACGTCGAACCCGGACGTTATTTGCCTGCAAGAGTGCGACCATTACTACGATTTCTTCGAACCGGAGATGCAAAAGAGAGGGTATTTTGGTACATATCGCGAAGACAAGTGGTCGCCGTGCCAAAAGTTTTCCAACGAGTTGAAAGATGGTTTAGCTCTATTTTGTAAACGGGAAACGGTGGAGTTGGTCGGCATGCACATCTCGACGACGGCGGAGACGAAGGAGCAAGACGCGAAAGCGTTGTTCGCGCGGTTAATCATGAAGAAGTCGTTGACTAGACAAGAGGTGGTTGTGATTAACGCGCACATGGAGAGCGGGCAGTCGCCAGATAAGGTGGTGACCAGAGTAAATCAAGCGAAGGAGATGTGCGCGAGGTTGAACGCGTTTTGTGTGGCGCAGTGTTCTAACATCAATACCGTGCAGATTGTTGTGTGCGGGGATTTCAACGCGACGCCGGAGGAGCCGTGTATGGAACACTTAAGAGGGAGAGGGTTGAAATCCGCGTACGAAGATTTAGAATCGGCATCCGGCAGTAGTAAGAATGGGGAACAAGGACAACAACAACCAGAACAACAAAAAGTAGAAGGAGAACCGTTTTTTACGACGTTTAAAACCAGACTCGGTTTCTTTAAGAACGGAACGAGTAAACGAGTGTCGGATTACATCATGTATTCCGCGCACAGAGGTGCGAAGATTGTTTCTAGAGTAGAGCCGCAGCAAGACGGGTTTGGAGAAGGGGTCGTGGGGTTACCGTCGAAGACGCAACCGAGCGATCACTTGTGCTTGAGATCGCGATTGAGTTTTGAACATCCGATCATCACGACGCCGACTTCGAATAATGCCGGCGCTCAAGCGAAATAAACTTAAAAGAAAAAATACGTTTTTTTATCAGTACGAGTAATACTCTAAACTGTACTTTGTTATACCATTACTATATACTATGCATATATGCGTTTATATTACTTTACACCTCCTTATTCGAGTGACCAGATCTCGTTCTGGCCATTTTTTTACCTATAGATAGCTATGCTTTCCATTTATTTTAACTCTTTTAGCAGATTGGTTAATTTACGACTAAAACATCTACAGTACGGTACTACAGTATGTAGTATTAACTAACGTCATAAAAACACTTTCAAGCGTTCGTGCGACTCCGCATCCACGGCGAATCGTCTCTTCGCCTCGTCCAACCAAATGATTCGAGCGCCAACATTTTTAGCGTTGTTGACGGCATCTTGGAACCGATTGCCTTGCATTGGAAATTCTGTGTACATCACACAATCTTCAGCTTTTACTCTGTATAAATCGCGCGCCCAGAGACGAATTTGGTCGCACACCGTCGGTGGTACCGCCGGGTGGTTCGGTTTCTTACCAATCGTACACCTTGGGTGTGCTCGAGTTTGGAGATAGTTTACGATTTGATCGGGCGAGATACCGGCGCGCATGGCGTCTAGAATAGAATCTCGCGTTATCATGCCGACGTATGCGTTTGGAAGTTTATAATCTGGTCGAGTGAACAGACGCAAAACTTCCGTTTCCAGTTCAGAGTGCGTGTATGCGTACACTCTGAAATTCGTCTCTACGATGATGTGTCCGTCGATGCGCGCTAATGACGATTTCGCTGAAGATGTCATCGAAACGCTCGATAAACCCGCCGATAACACGGTAGGCACGTACCAGTCGTTATCGTTTTCATCGTTTTCGTTTTCGTATAAAACGCCTAAAGTGGTCAAATGACTAGCCACGCGTCTTTCCGCCTCGGAGAGATTCTCTTTGGAATATTTGCGCCCGGGGTGTTGAAACGAAAGTCTAACTAAAAACGCCATGGCGGCTGCAGATGATTCGTCGCAGTTTAGTTTTTGTTGCTTTTCATCTTCTCCTCCTCCAGTTTCCATCCTAGCATTTTCCTCGTCTTCGTTCTCGTCGTCTTTTTTCTTTTTATTCTTCTTCTCGAAATCTCCGCCTTTCGCGTATCTCGCCAATAAAATCCAAATCTGCTCCGACGTCGCGCCTAACAAAAACGAAAAACCTTCGCTCGTTATTCGCCCATCTTTCGTAATCAGTTTCGCCGCGTGAAAGAGTTTCCTCAGGTGTAAGGAGTGTTGCACTCCTACGCCACCACCGTTCTTCATCATCTTCTTCTTTTTCCTCTTCTTTTCTGTGGACGCCTCGGACGTCAACTCGAGCAACACCGTCTCCCATCGACTCTTTGCGTAGTGATCTAAAAACTCCCTATCTGTTTTACATCGAGTATGGCTCGTTTCTTTCTTCTTGTTGCTGTTCTTCTTCGTTTCTTCGTTTTCTTTCTCCGTGTCGTCGTCTAAATCCTCGAAACCTCTCTCTATGGCTCGTTTCACGTGTTTTCGAAAGTGTTCGTGCACGATAAAACCATCGACGCCTTCGTCTGTTTCGACTTCCACGAACGCCCTGAGTTTTATTAACCGTTCCAAAGCCGTCTCGTGCACCGATTCGCATCCTTTCTTCGTCCATGAACGCATCATTTGACGATGTATCACCGCATTTGCCGGTAAAAACACGCATCGCATGACGTATTGCTTCGCCAACGGCGTCAGCGCCCTCAACACCGCCAACGTCGCCCACGGCGACATTGAATACAACGCATCGATTTTCTCCTCCGAAAGGTGCGCGAAGAATTCCACGAACGCGGAAGACGACGACGACGACGACGACGACGACGAAGCATCGCTCATCTCTCTTCTTCTTCTCTCTTTTACAAACAAATGATGACAAACAAATGACAAACAAATGACAAACAAATGATAAACAGTGTCAATAAAAATGAAAATGTCTGTGTTTTTTTTCGTGTGTGTTTTTCTTCGGTGGGATGTTGTGAACAAAACGTAAATGTGGATTATAATCTGTTTCTGGATCTCTCGCGTAAAAAAGAAAAGAAAAGAATTACCGTAGATTAGCGTTCGTTCGACGACGAAACAAAAAAGGATGAGCGATACCAACACGAGCTATTCTGTACAATATGGTAACAACAGCAGTATCAATACCAGCACTGGCAACGATGGAAGAAACAACGGAGCGGACGTCCGAGTGAAAATGAAATCAGAGAAAGGGTCGTCTCCCAACACGTACGGCGACATGTCAGGCACGACGTCCGCGACGTTATCGAACCAAAGTTCCGGAGGATCGCAAGATACGAACGGTATATCGGAGAAAGAACATCACTTGGGGTTGAAGTATCGAGAAGAGAAGGAAGAGAAACGAAACAGCGAAAGCGACGACAGGTCACCCGTGCACTGTTCTTCGCAGATTAAGGAACATCAAAAGCAGCAGTTGATGACGCAGCAGCACCAGCGCGAACAGCAGGAGCACGAACAGCAGCAGCACTTGCAACGACAACAGGGTGTGGATATGATGGATATCAACGAGCAACAACAACGTGCACACTCAGCGATGACGTTATACGCTACGTTAGGATCAAACGGCTCAATATCTTCGTTTCAACAGCACCACTACCCGCGATCTGAAAGTGCTGATATGGTTGGGCACGGGAACAATGACAATAATAACGGTGGTCAGGGTGGTAACCTTCCGGCGTTGAAAGGCGTCGCGTCCATGTCTTCTGCAAACTATTTGCGAAAATCAGTCTCTTGTCAGCGCATAGATGAGATTTTGAAAGACTCGATGGACGCGTTCCATCGCGACGGACCTTTAGTCAGTCCTTTGCGCAAAATGAAACCGGGCGGTTCCGAGAGGCATAAAAATCGACACGCGTTTGGTGGCGAGACTGCTTTCTCCGGCGGTAGCTGGATGGTAGATTCTCCGATGCGCGACCGAATATCCTACGTCTGCGAATCCAAGGGGTTCGACTACGGGATATTCTGGAAACTCGATCGACAACGAACGAGTTTAATGCCCGCGGAGTCGAACATCTCCCCTCGCTTTGCCGCGGATACGAACCGATTATCCTTATTCGTCAGCACTTCGAAAACGTTATTCACTCGATACGTTCTCGGTTTTGGCATGCCAGGGCGCGTCTGCCACTCTGGAAACTACGAGTGGCACGAAGACATTTCCTTGTTACCAGGATGGTCCTTCCAGCGAAAAGTCCAAGCAGAGAGAGCCGGATTAAAAACCATAATCTGCGTCCCGGTGGAAGACGGCGTCGTCGAATTCGGTTTAACCGACGAGATGGACCACAGCGTCGCCATCGTCCAGTACGTCCAAAAGATGTGCAAATCCTTGCCCTCTTCTCGATAATAAAACGAGAAGCGTTTGCGCGTATGAGCGAGGGAGAGAGAGAGAGAGAGAGAGAGAAAGAGAGGAAAGAGAGGAAAGAGTTCTCTTCAACCATTCGTGTACTGTATGTTTATCCCCCCAAAGTTATTTAATTTCTATTTATGACTGCATGTCTCCTTGTACGTACCTATTTTGAGAGCAGTTTTGTTTTTTTTCTTCAAGTTTCATCATTCAATATCATTTTTATCACATTTTTATCATCCAAATGCCAAAAAAAGAAGAGGAGGGTGAAAAAATCCCTTCTTCTTGGACCCCTTCATTCGTAAGAAAAACAAAGAGGTTTAATTCGAGGGCAAATTGGGCGTCATCATCAACTTCTGCGCGCGCGCGAAAAGCGACACCCACGTCCGCGAAAAAACGACGCATTTTGTTTGAGACGACGACGGCGGCGCGGGGAAGAAGAAGAAGAAGAAGAAGGCGTCGATGGACTGGGCGGTGGACCCGCCGCCGTCCTGGGCAGTCTTCCCTAAACAACCGAACGACTTAAACCACTACCATGTCGGCGATTTGGTCTTTTGCAAAGCGACTTTACGAGCGATAGAACCGTTTTGGCCGGGGAAATTGATCGACCCGATCGAAGCGCCGAGCGCGGTGAGAGCGTCGTGCGTTCCAGATGCCGTGTGCGTTATGTTTTACGGCCCGGCATCGATCAAAAAACACGACCGAGATTATTGTTGGGCGGTGAAGGAGCAGTTAGCACCGTTCGATGAAGAGAACGCGCGGACCTGTAAAAAGCAGGTGTTGCCGAAACGGATGCGACCGAGAGCGTTTGAAACCGCGGTGAAGGAGATTGACGCGGTGTTCAAGCAGTTTGGGACGGCTAGGTTAGGTTTTGAGGATGTGTCGCATTTAGAAGAAGATGAGGAGGAGGAGGAGGAGGAGAGAGACGCCGACGACACGGACGAAGAGGATACCGAGGACGAAGATTATGGGATGAACAATCGAAAAAGGAAGAAGAGTGAGAAGAACGCGTCTACAGCGAATGCTAACGTACACAAGAAGAAAACGAGTGCCGCTGCGACGAGCAACCACAAGACTAAGAAGCAAAAGACGTTGATGAAAAATGGACTCCAATGCGCTTCGTGCGGCATGAATTGCGTGAGAAAAGAACTCGACGCGAAGCAGTTTTGTTTGTTGTGCGCGAAAATGCACGGGGAAGGACAATATTGTCCATGCTGTGGAAAGGTCTGGCACTATGCAAATTGCGGGCCAATGATTCAATGCGACACGTGCGAGATGTGGGTGCACGATACGTGCGACACGACCGCGGCGGAGATTTTGAAGAATGAAGCGGAAGCGCTCAAGGAAGGGAGAGAAGAGGAAGAGATTCCGTATAATTGTCCTACGTGCGCGGCTGGAAAGATTGATAAAGAAGCCATGAAAATTAAAGCCGCCAGACAGGCGCGAGAGGCGGAAATAGAGAGGAAAAAATTACTCTCGCAAATACCGAAACTACCAAAAGCGCTCGCGAAAGTAAAAGACGACGTGATGTGTGGTGACGTTAGTATAAATGAAGATATGTTCCAGAATAAAAATGGCGTCCATGCCAAAGATAATGATAAGAACTATGCGCAAAACGATGCTAAAAATAATGTAGGCCAAGACGCAGGTCCAGGCACTGCCGTGACGAATACGAGTCTCGGCATGTTTTCGCCACCTCTGGCTGGAAATACAGTGAAGCCTGCAACGGAGAAGAACAAACTTAGCTCCCCGCCGGGCGCGACGAAAGCTGGAAAGTTACCCAGTCGGCCAAAAACTGCGTGGCAACTTTTTGGTGCTGATTTTATCGCAAGGTATAAAGCACAGAACCATCTGGAGCAAATTGCAAACCATGCGGAGGTGTATCGACTGCAAGGCATGGCCTGGCAGAAACTTTCAAAAGAGGAAAAACAGAAATACGAAGTGCAGGCGAGCGAAGCGGCGATGAGATTTCGAAGCGCTCTTCTGAAAATGCAGAAAAATGGTACGTTACAAGCGAAACTGGCAAAGGCCATCCCTTTGGTAGATGCGAAGGAAGAAGAGAAGAAATTGATGCTGCAACAACAACAACGCCAAAATATAACACACGCAGAAAAGATTATCGCTGCGAATATAAAGAAAGCGGAGGAAGAATTAGACGAATTAGAAGAGGACGAAGACGAAGATTTCGAAGGAGAAGATAAAGGTAAAGAAGGGGACGATCCCACGAAGAAGAATCGAACAACGAAAAAGAAAGCGCAGAAAGAGACGAAAACGGCAAAGGAAATGAAAAAGGATGATGGCGATTCTAACTTAAAAGTAATGTTGGCCGAGAGAGAAGCCCAGCTCGCATCTGAACGAAGAATCGGTCTTTCTGGCGTACCGTTTGCGCAATACACGAGAAAATCGCGTGTCGATTGGTCGCTCGTTCCAAAAGATCTCAGCGAACGCCCAGAGCGAGTGCAAGTTGTGTGTAACGGCGTCAAAGGTGACTTTTTGACCCAAGAGTATCGCGTCGTGTGTTTATGCTCTACTTGTCAAGGCCAGCAAGGTTCTTTAACTGCGACAGAGTTTGAAAAGCACGCAGGGATGGGACAAGCGAAAAAATGGAAAGCGTCGTTACGGATGGTTGTTCCGGAACGCATGCCTGTCGGTCGATGGCTAGATGGCGCGCCTGCAAGAAAGTATAAGGAACGAGAGAAGAAGGAGAAAGTTAAACCGGATCAAGATAAGAAATATAACAAGAAAATAGTGGAAGAAGACCAAGAAATCGAGGAGTACAAATCCATTCACATCGCACAGACGGTGGATCGATGCGCCGTATGCGACGACGAGCGCGATTTCGATTTCGATCAATTAATCACGTGCGAAGGATGTCAAGTTACCGTGCATCAAAGTTGTTACGGCGTTCACGAGATTCCAGACCAAGCAGTGGGTTGGTTGTGTCGCGCGTGTGAACATACCGGTGGTGTAGTCTCTGAAATGCCCAAGTGTTGCCTTTGTCCTGTTTTAGGAGGTGCTTTGAAACCAACCACCGTGGACGGCGTTTGGGCACATTCGACGTGTTGTCAGTGGATTCCCGAAACGACGGTTTTGGACGTCGAAACGATGGAACCAATCGACAACATAGCTGCAATTCAACGCGAACGCTGGGAGTTGCTGTGTACTATTTGCAAACAGCGATGCGGGACGAAAGTACAATGTTGTCATCCGGGTTGCTTTTTAGCGTACCATCCACTTTGTGCCCGAGCTGCTGGTTTGTTCATGGACCAAGGCGACGAGTATGGAGATGCCGACGAGGACCCGGAAGACGACACCATGCACTTAATCAGTTATTGTCATCGACACTGCCGAGTAGACAAGGAACGTCAGAAAAGGTTTGGTTGCGTCGAAGGCATGCGCTACGGCGAGGATGGAAACGACGGTGTCATCGTCAGTGGACCTTGGATCAAAACTAAAGCCTCAAAAAGAGTCAAACGAGTGCTTGAAGCCGAGGAAGAAAAACGGAAAAAGCGGGAGCAACGCGAGTTGGAGAAAATTATGAACAAGAGCGATTCAGACTTGTCTGATTCTGAGGGCGATGGTTTGTGCGCGAAATTGCGCCCGTACATCCCAAAAGGCCACCCTAGAACGGAAGCGGACATCGACGACGGTGATGACGTCAACAAACCAAAAATAAGAAAGCGATTAGTTCACAACGACTCCGATGACGAACGTGCGTTCGGTGCCAAAGATTCTGAGGACGAAGATAGTGATGAGGACAACGAGGCGCAAAAAGAAATCGAGGAGCGCGAAACGAACGAACGAGAGTTGCAGTTAGAGGAAGAACAACGAGCGATTCAGAAACGTCGAGAGGAACGCGACCAAGAAAAGCGAAGAAAGATTGCTGAGAAACTCGCCAAAGCTGCAGTCACAAAACCTAGAGCCGAGGCGGAGCCTGACGATATCAACGCCCCTCCAGTTCTCCCGGGTGGTTTACCGTTGCCCGCCGACAACGTTGGCGACCCGAACTTGCCAAATATTTCTGTTTCTTGCAAATCTACAATTGGAACCTTCCGCCCAGCCGATACGTACATCAAATGCCATTGCGCGCGGTGCGTGAATCTCGTAAACGATTTTGGCAAAGACGCTCCAGCCCTATGGGAATCCAACAGGTGGGAATATCATTGCGGAATGGGACATGCAAAAAAATGGAGAATCTCCATCAAAATTTTACCCGAAGGCGGCAATCCATCAAGACCAGAACGAGTCGGGTACGAAACCTTTGGCTCCTGGCTAGATAAGCATCCGCAAATCACCGTCTTGTCTCGAGCTGGACGCCCTTTCCCGAAAGGGAAGACAAAACACGTCAATCTCGAGCGCGATCCGAGCTTACCGCCTCTGCCGAAAAAAAAGCCCGTCTATCCAGTTGGACAACTCGCTTTGAAGAATATTGAAATTGATTTGGATAATTTTGGTAAAACAGACGATAAGAAGACGACGATGGAAGAGAAGGCAAAAAATTTGGAAGGCAGACGCATAGCGATCGACGCATCTACGGCGACGTTTAAAGAATCCGTATTTGTGAAAGCCACTATCACCGAGCCCGTTGTGACGAGAACCGGATGCAGACATAGATTAAACTTCGACGATGAGGAGGGGTTAAAAGCTATTAAAACGGACATGTTGTCGCTAAATGATCCAAAGTTTGCGATTAAGTGGTTAAATGGAAAGACCGACGAGACATTACACCACGATGAATGGCCGGATCTTTCCTTCATTCCCAAAGTCGCTGCGTCGAAGGACGAAGATTACACTCAAGAGCGTGCGCACGCATTGGCTGCGACGGCTAGGAAACCTGGACCTCGGAAGCCATCGAAACCGTTAGATCCGTCGAAATTTAAAAGTATCTTTGACGACGACGACGAAGAGAGCGACGATGAAGACCGCGAATGCGAAGCGTGGGTCCAATGCGAAAACGACGATTGCCGAAAGTGGCGAAGAGTGCCGCAATCCATCGCGGAAGCGTTGGCGAAAGACGATGCAGACGTGTGGACGTGTGAGCGTAACTCCGAACCTAGATTTGCGGACTGCGAAATTGAGCAAGAGTTTCCAGACGACGAAATCGATCGACGAATAGAGCTGAAAAAGCCGAAATTTATGGGCGATGACGACATCGTGTACGAAAAAGCAAAAGCCGAAAAACGCCTGAAACGAGAGCAAAGGAAAGAGCTTTTAAAAAACAACTCCAAGATGAATGATTTAGTGAAGAAAGAGGCGGATGAAGACGACGATTCGTGGCACCCAGAACTCCCGGTTGAAGTTTCCGTCGTCTGTCGCAACATTCTCGGTGAATACAATACTCGCAAATCCATTATTCGATGTTTGTGCGAAAAATGTCAGCCGACGCCCGATGCTCCCCCGGTGTACCACGACCCTAAAAAGTTTGAAGACCACGCGGGAATGCCGTTTTCGAAGAAATGGCGCGTCTCAATTCGTGTTTGCGTTGTAGGCGGTGTTTTGTTGCCTTTAGGTAAATGGTTGGAAGGATTCGGCGTTCGACTATCCAAGAAGAAGAAGAAAAGAAAGAACAAACAAACGGACGCAAATCAAACGTACGGAATGAAAAAGTTTGGTCAAGGTTTAACGCCAGCGCAATTGCGAGAGATTCAGTTAAACGTGTATAAGCGTTTAGGCGTGCAACCTCCCAAAGCTTCGGATTTGTTGAAAGCCAGGAACTTAGGTCCACCGCCGAAAACTGGAAAAAGACAATACGTCGGTTTGCAACCTTACATCGTGAGAAGCACGCGGGGTGGTTTGCGTCGAGCACTGGTCACCAGTCGATCGTATACTCCTGAAGAGTGGCAAGAGAAGTATAAAAAATCGCAATCCGCTAAGTTGTTGGGGGGTGCGTCAGGAGCTGTCGTGGAGAAAGGTCCTCTCGAAGGTACCGGTTTATCGTTAAAGGAGCGCATTATCGAATGTGCAAACACGGTCAAGAAACGGTTAACGTTTGGGAAATCAGCCATCCACGGTTGGGGGTTGATTTCAAAAGTCCCAATCAAAGCCGGTGCAATGGTTATCATCTATCGCGGCGAACTCGTTCGAAATCCCATTGCGGACCTACGAGAAGCTCGTTATGAACGTGACGGCACCGATTGCTACCTTTTGCGCGCGGATGAACACACCGTCGTCGATTGTACGAACATGGGCAACATTGCTCGATTTACGAATCACTCGTGCGATCCAAACATGTATACGAAAATCATTAAATCCGGTGGTGAACACCACGTCTGTTTTTTCGCACGAGTCGACGTTCCTGCGGGTACGGAAATGACGTACAACTATCGATTTGAAATAGAAGACGGTAAAGTGCCGTGCTATTGCGCCAGTCAAAACTGTCGTGGATATTTAGCTTAGATTATAATAAATAATTTTGAAAATACACAATACTACAAATACATCGATCATTCCGCGTTCAAACTCTGTTCCATGTAATCAAGCATCAGCTTATCATTATCCTTCGTGATTTCCTCCCTCGCCGTTTTCTTCACGTCGTTGAAGTCGAACTGGTTTTCCGCGTACGCTTTTCTTACTTCAATCAATCTCAAAGCAATCAACCGCATTTCCGTCTGTTCGCACTCCAACATCTTCTGTAACCACTCGTTCCCATCTCTCAGCGGATTCTCTTCTAAGAACTTTCCCAGTGCGATTGACGTTGGCGTCCCTCCCCCGCCTTCGTTATCGTACCCTTCCTCTTGCGCCAAGACGATTCGAACGGCGACCATCGTAAACAGCGTTTTCAACGCTGACGCGGCTTTAAACTCAGGGCTCATCCCGCCAAACGCGTCGGTGGGCACGTGCATGCGGCCGTTGGAATCGGTACCGCCGCCAAAAGATGGTTTTCTCTCGCTTTCGTCCGGGTCGTCTCGGCCTCGGTCGCCTCCTCCTCCTGCGCCTCCGGACGCGCAACAACAAAGACGCGTCGTCTCGATTCCATTCCGACTGCAAACACCAAAAGCGCGCCGCCGCGTGATGGTGGTGGTGGTGGCACACAAAGTGCTCGTCCGAAGTGTCGTCGTCGCTCGATGCATGAGCGGCTCGTTTCCGGTGTCTCCGCGTCGCTGTCTCGCGCGTTTCTGACGCTCTTAATTATAAATAGTGTGAGGAATTCTGTTCGATTCCAATTCTCAATTCTCCACAATTAATAAGCGCGCAAAAGAGCGAGCGTCCACCAACTATCATCGATACAGAGAGAGAGAGAGAAGACACACGCGCGAAAAAAGACGACCAAGGAAAAAGATATGCGCGATCCGTCGTCCCCCAACGACGACCACCGCGCCGGGGGTGGGTCGAATACTCCGTCCGCGTTCGAAGCGACGTACGCGCTCGAGGACGAAGACCACACGCTCGGGAACTGTCTGAGATTTCAGTTGAACAAAAACCCCGCCGTCGCGCTCGCCGGCTACTCGGTCCCGCACCCGATGGAACGGAAAGTGAACGTGCGAGTACAAACGATAGCACCAATGACAACAGATGGGGCGATGCGAGACGCGCTGCTGGATGTGGTGAGCGTGTGCGAACACGTGACGGAAACGTTCGAAGACGCGCTGAAAACGGCGGCGGGGAAAGGAAAAAATAAGGAGACGAGAGCCGCGCGAACGTAAAAAGTCGGACAATTGAATAGCTTAGTATAGTTTTGTTTAGTATGGATGTAGTAGTCACGATACACGCACACCAGGTTCTAATTTTTGGAACGTCCGCACGCTCCGAGTGTTCTTCGTGTCTCTCCGGCTTGCTCGGCGCATATAATCAATACCACTCCTTTCTGTCTCTCAATCGCGTTTGAGTTACGTTACACTTGAAAGAGCAAGAGGGACGCAGCCATGATAGCCATGCCGCAAAAGACGCAGTTGGTGACAAACTTATCACTTGGGTCGTATTTTAGAGCCGTTGGAACCAACTCTCTCAAGGATATGTATACCATCATGCCTCCAACAATACCGAAGAGTGTTCCGTACGCCGCGGCGGACATGCTATTGCCGTGTAAGATCAAATAGCCGATCAAACCGCCGATGGGTTCGGTTACGCCGGAAATGAACGACCACCAGAAGCCTTTCCATTTCGAACCAGTGGCGTAATACACCGGCATAGCGACGCAGATACCTTCTGGAACGTTGTGAATGGCAATGGCGATGGCTAAAGCGCCGCCCAATTTTGCATCGGCTAAAGCGGCGATGAACGTGGCCAATCCTTCCGGGAAATTGTGAATGGCGATCGCAACAGCGGTGAGCATGCCCATATTTTTCAACGCAGCACGGTCCTGCGTGTCTAACGGTGTGTGTGGTACGGTCGATAAGTCAACGTGTTCCAGTGTTTCGTGATGTTCGTGGTCGTCTGATGCCGGATTCGCGACGGTACCTTTTTTCGGTTGTTTCTTCGCTGCCGTTTTCTTTTCTTCTTCCATTAACTCAAACGACATATCCGATTGACTCTGTTTCCGGTTAATATCCGCCATACCTTTCTCCATCGTCCCGAAATGTTCGTGTCCGTCCTCGTGACACGCCGTCGCCGTCTTATCCCCCGTCCTTTCCTCGTGCACTCTCGCAATCGTGTGAACCAACCAATCCAGAAGATACGTGATAACTATTCCTCCAAAAAAGCAAAACGTCGCGTATCTCGTCGCTTTGGCTCCATCTATCCTTTCGATTTCCTCAAATGACTCCACCGCTTTCACCCCGAATATTTCCCCGAACGAGACGTATATCATAACCCCCGCTGAGATTCCTAGCGCACCGGCGAGAAGTTTCACGTTCGCGTAATCCGAGCAAAACACGAACATGGAACCTATCGTCGTTGATAAACCCGCCATGGTGACCAGGCCAAAGGCCAGGCCGACGTTCCCTTCTGCCGTGGCAACCTGTGCGAGATAGTGCGCAAACATTTTCGATCAGATTTGGATAGTAGGCGCCAAAGCGGGCACACGCAAAAAAGAGAGAGACAGAGAGAGAAAGGAATCAAAACGACCACACAAGAAAGGTAGGTGGT
>JACLAA010004285.1_pt1 | contig 16656 bp, 7 predicted proteins | sample 8027891 | NCBI WGS metagenome assembly JACLAA01 (sample SAMN15724900, study PRJNA655200) | protist metagenome | isolation source: fluorescence activated cell sorting (FACS) single amplified genomes of... | place: Spain: Blaines Bay Microbial Observatory, Mediterranean Sea | collected 2016-01-19 | reverse complement strand
GCGATTCGTGTAAGTTCCTGCACGACCGCGGCGACTACAAGCACGGGTGGCAGCTCGACCGGGAGTGGGAGGCGAAGGAGAAGGCGAAGAAAGAGGCGATGGCGAGATTGGAAAAGATGGAGCGCGAGCTCGGCGAGAACGGCGAGGCGTCACACCCGGAAGACGAGGATGATGGGGAGGACGAAACGCCCACGGCGTGCGCGATTTGCGGTTCGACTTGGGCGGACGCGAAAGATCCCGTGGTTACCAAGTGCAAGCACTACTTCTGCGAGCACTGCGCGCTGAAACACAACGCCAAGGAGAAGCTGTGTTTCGTGTGCCAAAAACACACCGGCGGCACGTTCAACACCGCGAAGGAGATCGTGAAACGGGTGAAGGAGATGAAGGCGACGGGCGCGACGTGGGCGAAAACTCGGCCCAAGACGGGGCACTCCGCGGCGGCGTCGAGGTCCGCCGCGGAGTTCGACAACTCAGGCGCGCAAGGGTGGCTTTTGGGTTGACAGGCGCGTACGGTGGTACATCTCGTAGTCTCCATAGCCTTATCTGTAGCAGATGTCTTTCACGAATGCGTGCCATACGATTGTTCTCGTAGAATATCCTATGTAGCTAAATAAACGCCGCGCGGGCATCGCGCTTAGAGTTGCGCGACCCAGTCGCGAATCACTGGGGTCACGGCGCGCGGGGTGTCGTCTTGCAGACAGTGTCCTTCCCCCGGGAACACCTTCAGGGTGGTGTTTGCGCGAGTCGCGGGGAGCTTGATGAAGTACTGGCCGAGCGGAAAGTCCATGGGCGTGATGCCGTCCTCGTCGCCCCAGAGAATCAACATGGGGCACGTCACCGCGTCCATCATCTCCTCCGGCCTCGGTCCCGGCGGCCCCGTGAGGATGCGGACGAAGGCGCGGAACGCCCCTTCGCGCTTCGCCGCGTCCGTGATGGAGCTCACGAGCGCGTCGTCGACGCGCGAAGGGTTCTTGTACACGCCCTGCAACGCGTTCATGACGTTTTCCTCCGTGCGCACGTTATCGAACAGAGGCTTAGCCACGGGTTCGATCTTGAGCACGAAGTCGATGAGCGCGAGCACGACGGCGAACACGGGCACGACGGCTTTGTACTGCCACCCGAACCCGTCGAAATCGCCGGGCATGCGCTTCACCTTGTTGTTCATGCCTCCCGCACAGTTGATCAGAATCACACCGTCGACGCACGAAGGCTTGGTGGACGCGACGTGAATCGCGGCGAGGCTGCCGATGCTATTTCCGCACAACACCGCGGGCTGTCCGACGACGTTGTCCACAAAATCGATCACCTGATCTCTCCAGAACTCCATGCAGTACTCCGTGTCCGGCTGGTCCGACGCCCCGAAGCCGACCAGGTCGAGCGCGTACACCTTATTTGTCTTTGCGAGCTCTTCCACCGTGTCGCGGTACTGGAAGCTGCTGACGCCGAAGCCGTGGATGAGGACAACCGGTTTCCCAGCGCCAGCAGTTCGGTACGCGCAACTCATCCCTTTCCAATCGTATCTGCTCAGCTCACCGGCCGTCGCGGGCGGAGCGCCCGTCGAGGCCTGGCAACGCACGGGCGCGCATCGGCGTTGCCGAGAGCGAGAGTGAGAGCCCAAACTGAACGCGGGGCGAGTGCCCGAGAGCTGCGACACGAGTGCGCTCATCGTTATCCGGCATCATGCATCGCTGGCAGTATTGCTAACTATCGACTCAAGGTGCCCATGTCGTCGATGTCACGCGTGGCACAATTTCGCCCGAGCACTATGATACCTGCAGAGAATTTGTTCGCGGCGGCGGTTGGGGGCGTCCTCGGCCCACACCCTCGAGCACAGGAAGCTGCGCGAGTGGCATTTGGATGAGCTTGGTGGCTGCCGTATCTGCGCCGTCCACCGGTCTTTCCACCCCCGGATATCGCGGGTCTCGCACGTCCGGTTCCCGTGCCGTCCGGCCAATCAGATCTAAAAGTACGCCCCGCCGACGGAGACAGAAAAGCGCCTCTGCAGCGATGGGGAAGATGACGAACGACGGACCGGTGGTCAAGGATTTGGTGCTCATCGGCGGAGGACATAGCCACGTGTACGTTTTGAAGATGTTCGGAATGAACAAGCTCCCCGGCGTGCGTGTCACCCTGGTCGCCAAAGAAGTGAACACGCCGTACAGCGGGATGCTCCCCGGCCACATCGCGGGGCATTATACGTGGGACGAATGTCACGTCGATCTCCGGCCGCTGTGCACGTTCGCGGGACACCGTTTGATCCACGATGAGGCCGTGTCCATCGACTACGAGAACAAACGCATCGTTCTTAAGAATCGGCCGTCCATTCCCTACGACGCGGTGTCCATCGATATCGGGATCACCCCCGCCGCGAGCCAAGTCGCGGGTGCCGGCGACTTCACTACCCCAGTGAAGCCGATCTTCGGGTTCGGCGCGCGCTGGGAAGCGCTCTTGGACCGCGTGTTGACCACGAAGAAGCAAACGCGAGTGGTGGTAGTGGGTGGAGGCGCGGGCGGCGTTGAGCTGGCGCTCGCCATGCAGCACAGAATGCTCTCCGAGCTGCAACAGGCTGGGCATCCGAGCGACCGCGCAGAGTTTAAGCTGGTCACGCGGGGCGAACTCATGCCCACGCACCCGTCCGCCACGCGCGCGACGTTTCGGGACATCTTCGCGGCTCGAGGCATCGAGCTCATCGAGGGGGACGGCGTGAAGACCATCTCCAAAGCAACGATAGAGTTGGCCAGTGGCCGCGAGATTCCCGCGGACGAGTGCATCTGGTGCACGCAAGCCGCGCCGCAGCCGTGGTTAGCCGAGTCGGGCCTGGACGTCGACGGCGGGTTTGTGCGAGTCGCACCGACGCTGCAATCAACGAACGCGTCGGGCGTTTTCGCGGCAGGTGACTGCGCTTCCGTCGTCGGACATCCTCGCCCGAAAGCCGGCGTGTTTGCAGTGCGTCAAGGCCCCCCGCTGGCTGATAACTTGCGTCGCTATCTGCTCGGAGAGGCGCTCGTGGACTTCACCCCGCAGAAAACGTTCCTCGGTCTCATCAGCACCGGGTCAAAGCACGCCATCGCGTCGTGGGGCTCGCTCAGCCTAGGTGGCGCGACGAGCACTGGTGCTATGCTGTGGGCATGGAAAGACCGTATCGACAAGAAGTGGATGAAGATGTACCAGGAAATGCCGGAGATGCTCGCGCCCGAACCGGATGTCGCAGAGGTTGCGCTTGCCGCCGGTCCGGCGACGATTGCGGCGTTGCGCGCCGTGCCCATGCGTTGCGGCGGCTGCGGGGCGAAGGTCGGCGCCAGTGTGCTCAGTCGCGTGATGGCGCGGCTCGACATCCCGACGAATCCCGCAGTCGACGTCGGACTTGACCAGCCCGACGACGCTGCGGTTATCACCGTGCCTCCGGGAAAAGTTGCCGTGCACACTGTCGACTTTTTCCGATCTTTCGTCGACGACCCGTACATCTTCGGGCAAGTCGCGGCGGTACACGCTCTCGGTGACTGCTGGGCTATGGGAGCAGAGCCTCACGCAGCGCTTGCCATCGCGCAGGTGCCATACGGACTTGAGCCGCAGGTGGAGGAAACGCTTTATCAGATGATGGCCGGGGCCACGAAAGTCCTCAAAGAGGTGGGGTGTGCGCTCGCGGGGGGGCACAGTTGCGAGGGCACGGAGTTAGCGCTCGGTTTCGCGGTGCACGGCGTCGCGGAACGAAAAAAACTGATGAAGAAGGGCGGGATGAAGCCTGGACAGGCTTTGATCTTGACGAAGCCTATCGGAACTGGTACGTTGTTTGCAGCTGACATGCGCGCGAAGGCTGAGGGGCGATGGGTGAGCGCCGCGCTCGACAGCATGCGGCAACCGAGCGCAGCTGGCGCGGAGATTTTGGTGAAACACGGGGCGACTTCGTGTACAGACGTCACCGGGTTTGGACTGCTGGGCCACTTAGTGGAGATGTGCAAGGGCTCGAATTTAGCCGCTGTTCTTGACCTAGACGCCTTGCCGATTTTGGATGGTGCCGAAGAGTGCTTGAAGCTTGGGATCACGTCGTCGCTGCAGCCTGCGAACGTTCGCTTGTCGAGGGCGGTGGCGAACCAAGACGAAATGTCCGGAAACCCTCGCTATCCGCTCATATACGACCCGCAGACCGCGGGCGGTCTATTGGCAGCGGTGGACAAAGACAAGGTTGATGCTTGCATCCGAAACCTCCGCGAGGCGGGCTATCATGCGACGTGTCGTATCGGTGAGACGTATTCAAATCGTCCGGCGGTCGCGACGGCGCCGGAACAGGTTGTGTACGTCCAGGACGCGAACCATATGTTTTCGGGAGAAGGAAGCGAGCGCGCTACGGCGGTGTCGTTAGACAACTGCGACACCGGGGCGTGTGAGATACCGTCAAAGTTCACGTCAACTTAATCTTTACACTATGATAGCTAATATTCAATTTCTAATAATCAAGCCTTCCGTTCGCTTCATCGTTACCAAGCAGTTTTGGCGGAAGGTTTCTCACGAGCACGTCCGTCAGCACAATTTGATTCAGTGGTTTCGAGACGTAGTCGTCCATACCTGCTTCCAAACAAGCGTTTTGGTTCATGCTTTTCACTCCGGAAGACACCGCGACGACTGGGACGCGGCTCACCCTCAGTTCGTCCAGGTTACGAATCGCAGTTGTCGCCTCCAAGCCGTTCATCACTGGCATCTGACAGTCCATCAAGACAATATCTGGACGCGGAGCCTCTCCTCGAGTGCACTGCTCGCAGTATTCCACCGCTTCCTGTCCATTCGAGACGCAAGTCAAGTTTACCTGACCGATGCGTTTCATCAACCGTTTCACGATAAACTGCGTCGGCATGCTGTCTTCCGCGTATAACACCTGGAGCTTTCGCGTAGGCGTAAACATTGAAGCGACGCGCATGTTGAAGCTTTGAGTCTGACTCTCTTGAAGCTGCAACAAGATTTCGTCGTTCTGTTCCAGCCGGAAGCTCGCCGTACGAATCAGTCTTTCCCTCCCACCCGTGTCCTTTTTCAGCGCTTCCATCATGGCGTTTACGGTTACCGTAAGACACTCTACGTCATCACGTGCTCTGACGGTGGCAGTGCGTTTTCCGACCGTTGTGCCGTTGCTTCGGATCGTCTCCATCGCAGCGAGCTCTCCAATGTACTCGCCCGCGTGACGCACCGCGAGAACCGCAGTGTCGTTTTCGCTTGGCAAGTCTGCGAGCGCGTCCATGAGAACCTCGCAATTTCCAGCGTTGATAAAGTACAACCTGTCTCCCACTTCGCCTTTGCGCATAATAACTTCTCCGGGAGCAAAGTGTTCGGTCTTGAACTGAGGACGAAGAAGCGCAGCCAGGGGATCGTGTCGCACGGCAGCGGCGACTTCCTCCTCTGAGACTTTAATGTGTTCGTCCATACTCGAAAGACTTTGCAGAGGGTACTGTCCATTCGACGTAATCCAAGGGTGCTGCATGATGAACTCTACACTAGCGCGCTCCTGTGGATCGACCTGTAAAATCGCTGCCATAAGGTCCATGAGCTCCGCTGAGAGCTCCGGATTCGGTGGAAAGCGCAGCCCCTGCCTCTTCGCCATTGCAACAATCTGAAAAATTGTGCGCCCAACAAACGGGAGTTTAGCGGTGCTCATGTGGAACATGCAGATACCGAGAGACCAAATGTCAGCGCTGTAAGGATCATAACCATCATCACCGAGTATCTCTGGCGCAATGAATGCAGGCGTACCTACGATCCGTTTCGAGGCATTAGGCGCTCGCGGATCGCTTTTTCTCCCAACGAAAGAAACGCCAAAGTCCGCAATCTTAACTGTCCCGTCTGCGGATTTCAGCAGGTTCTCTGGCTTCATGTCCATGTGCGCGATTCCTGCTACGTGGTGCAGATAATCAAGTCCTTGAATGATATCTCTGGTATACTTTAGCACCACATCCTCGCTCAAATGGGTACGGTTGTATCTCGTATAGATTGGACCCCCTTCAGCGTACTCCAGGACCAGAAGCAGCTCGCCGTTGTCCGGGTCGTCGACCACTTCAAACAGCTTCAGCACATTGTCGTGCTCGAGCTTTTTGAGAACGGCAATCTCTTTGCGCACAGCCGTCTCCGCGAGCACGGCGTTATTATTCGTCGCCTTGACAGCGTAAAAGTTATTGTTCGCAGTGTTGAGTGCGAGGCTCACCTTCGCGTGAACCCCTCGACCAAGATCCTTGATGATGACGTACTGGTTCAGCTGTGTGTAACTCGCTCCGTCGTGGGAAACAGAAGACGTCGTCACCGAGGCGGTGTGCTTCGCTGACCTTTGGGACCGTGATGAGTTCGAGCTCGATACCGTGTCGAGGGACTCACGGCGGGATGAACTCGTCGACGCAGAATCGGCTATCGTCGAGGTCTGTTGTTCGAGCTTGCTCACAGTCTCCGCGCTGAACACTGAAGTAGCCTCCCTCGAACTCGTCTTCCGCGGCCCTTCCTTCTCGGGCACGGGATCGACCTCCTTGGCGGCCGGACTCGTCGCTTCTCGTTCTTGTCCAGGATCTGCGAGTTGCTTCCCCGACTCGATTGACTGAAGCTTTCGGGGCGACAGCTCTGGTCTGTGGCTGGCTACGTGCCCTGCCGAGGTCTCGGCCGAAGCCTCGGCTCCCCGGGGCTGACTCGGATGCCGCGACTCGCTTGTCGAGACATTTTCTTGAGGACGTATCGAGGCCTCATCCTGCCTGTCCTCTTTGGATCCCGGTGTACTTAGACAGGGACCCATGAGTGCAAGCTATGAGGGGACAATGCGTCCCCGACGCGACAGCGCGCGTCGCGTTGCGTCGTTGATCGCCGTGGGAACTATCGCGGGGGGGGACGCGGCGAGAAAAGAAAAGACTAATGGCTACAATTTATCTCGAATGGATTGGGCACAGACGGGAAGTCTTAACCTTAAAAATCCAGATTTGGCGAGCCTATATTTTAAGCAGACAAACAACTTTTTTACCCGTCACGTTAATTAATTCTATTACAATAGAAAATTGATAGCACGTAGCTAAGATGTCACCGCGCTCGCGACGACGCGACTGTGCGTGTGAGGGGGTGCGTTGGCTCGTTCGTCGCAACGTGTCGAAGTAGCTTAGGCCGCCATAGCCTGATTAGCAGTGATTGCCGCAGTGGCGGGAACTTCCTTAAGAGGGAGCACAGCGCCTTCGACCGGGACAGAAAACTTCGCGTTCGGAACGGCCGCGGCGCCGAGGTCCGTCTTGTGCACGTGGTTGATCAGCGCAGGGTATCCCGGGCCGTCAGGACCGTCAACGAAAGTCTGAAACTCCTCCACCGAAATATCCTTGTCGCTTTCCCAGAGGCAGAACATGGGGCCCTCAGGAGCAACGGGAACGAAGGTGTGGTTGTGGAAACCGAGCTTGTTGTTCTTGGCGGTGACAGCCTTGAAGTCGAGAGAGCCCATCGCGTTCCAGAACTCGCCTGCGGACTCAGGGGATTTGAACTCGTGCTTCACCCAGAAGAAAGAGCCCTTAGTCTGGATGGGATGCTCAGGCGCAGCCTGGAAGTAAGGCAGAAAGAACTTGGTGCCGGGAAGCATGGCGCCCTGCATTGCCGGGGACACGTGGTTGATGACGCAGTCCGTCGCATCTGGGCCATAAGGGCCGTCGATGAACTGCTGGAACTCTTCCTTGGTCACAGTGTTCTTGCATTCCCACAAGCACTGCATCTTCTTGTCGGTGCCCGCGGCCTGGGGAAGGAACTGATGAAAGGCAAAACCGAGCTCGAACTGCTTTTTGTTGGAGGCGTTGACCTTTTCGGCGTCGGAGAAGAGCTCTGCCGTGTTTTTCCACCACTCCTCAGCCTTCTCGGGCGAGCGGAACTCGTGCTCGACGATGAAGAACTTGTTCGCATCGGGAGTGTGCGCCTCGTCGAGAGTAGCAGCGCCAGGACCCTGGTGCATCATAGCGTGCGCGATCTTACCGTTCACGACGGAGCAGCGGAAGATGCAGTCGTAGGTACCGACTAACTTGCCGGTCGCCTTGACGGTGTTGGTAAGGTGGAACAGGGCAAGAATCTCGCCTTCGTTGCACTCCACGACGTGCTGCACATCAAAGTCAGGCATGTCCCAGCCAGCAAGAATTTGGCACCAATCGAAGATTCCTTCGGGTCCCTTGAAGGGCTTGTCCAACACGGAGGTGGTCTTCATGGGGTAACGGAAGTCCACGACGCAGTCCTTCGCCCAGAACTTCTCAATCGTCTCGAGCGCGGCATCCTTGGGACCGTTGTACACCCCAGAGCCCCACGCTTGCATGTTGCCCCAAAAAGTCTCAAGGTTCTTGGCGAAATCCTTATCGGCCACGGGTCGCTCGGGAAGAGGAATCATCTGAGCGACGACCGCCTCGTTCTCGGAGACGAGAGAGTCCTGGTACATGAACGCTCCGCTGTTGTAGAACTTGAAGTAAGTGCACTTTCCTTCCTTGTTGAACCCGACGCGGTAAATGAACTCGCAAGGGAAGGGCATCTGCTTGCCCGTAGGAATGTGCAGGGGGGAGGCGGACCCGGTGGTCCAGCATTCACCCTTGGGACCCTCATAGACGCCCAGCATGGAGTAATCGGGCATGGCCCAAGTCTTCTCCAGGAAGGCACACCACTCGAGGCAACCCTCCCGGCCTTCGTAGACCTTGAATCCGCTCGAGTTTTCGGTGTTGTAGCGGGCGTCCGTCACACAGTCCTCCGCCATGAACTTCTCGGCGACTTTCTTGGCGTCGGGGTTGGTAGTGTTGAAAGCACCGGAGCCCCAAGCGCCGAGAATCTCGCTGAACAGAACCTTGTTGCGCTCGAAAATCTTGTGGTTGGCTTCCTTCTCGAGTTCGCGCATGTTGTCCATCTTGGCGGTGTCCCAGGTCTGGTTCCAGCTCACGATCTTGTGGTCGGCGTTGTAGGTGAGGAGGGTGGTGAACTCGTACACGCCTTCAGTACCCGCGATTTCATCACCGTGGGCGTCGGTGTAGACAGAGTCGAAAATCATCTGAACGCTCATGGTGTTGTCGTCGACGGGAGTGACAACGTGCTTGATGGACTTGTTCTTGATGGCATCGAACATCTTTTTCGCGACACCCATCATTTCACCGAAGCTGCAATCCTTGTTGTCAGCCTTGCCCGGACCCATGATGAAATTGAACTTCTCGGTGAAGAAACCAGGGAACTTGGAGGCGAATTCAGCAAACATGCCGGCGTCGACGACGCCGACTCCGATTTTCGCCTGGAGGGCCATGGCCTCCTCGGCGAGCTTGAGGTTGATATCCTTGGAGCTCATCTCGTTGTTGTTCTGAGTTGAATTAAAAGTTTTCTGAATCGGCAGAGGGGAACAAGGTTTTGGAAAGGTCAGCAAAAAGCACGTGGGGATATGATTGGCGACCAATTGCTCCGATGAGCGTCGCTGGCTCTCAACAGCTTCGTTAAGGTCTGAAGAGTCGACACAGGCGCTGAAGGACTCTCGCAGAAGGACAGCGAAAACGGCGGAAAAAAGTGCGAGACTTGCGGTCCGTGTCGGAAACGTTTTTAATCTTTGTGTGCACTGGCGTGCGCGGCGGTTCTTGCGTGCCTTTGGAGCTGATAAAAAAACGATTTAAGGGAGGGTCGTTAACGTACCTGTGTCGGGTTTGAGTAAGCTTCTCTTGGCTGGTCGTCAGTGTGACGTCCGTGCTGGTGAGAGTGTTGAACGATCCGCACATTCCAATAACGTTATATATTCTCAGATACTTTGCCAAAAAATCAACATTCTGACGTGGACGCGAAAACCGACGTCAAAAGTGGATCTACTAATTGAATCAGTCACAAAATACTGGAAAATACGAAGATTTCGGGACGCTCAAGAAAGCGTTTCGGTGCCAAAATCGGGAGAAGGATCAATTGCGAGAATTACCGAAAAGCGAAAACGATCGCGAGAACTCCGAAAATATAAATCAAATTTTAACGAGACGTCGACTCGGGGCGAGAAAATATTAGGCGGCGCCGATGGATGGTCTCGAATTTCTGAATTGTTTTTCACGAGCTAGAGCGCAATCACAAATAAAACAAACATGCGTAAAGCGGCATTGAATCATACAACGGGGACGCGTGAGGAAAATATTTACAATTGAGGCTGTCAGCTTCGCGTCGCATACACAATGGATGCGCGTGCCCCGCTTTCCCCAGATTCAGTCGAGCAATCGAAGCCACTCATTGTGAGAAGTTCTAAGACCTCTGCCAATCTACCGTCAACATCATGTACCTCAAGGACGAGCTGTTGGATCAGTTTCATGTGCGCTTTCGAGATGCCTCGAAGCACGAGAAGTTCACTGCCCTCTACGTCAATCTTCAGCAGGTCGATTCGTTCGATGTCGGAATACTCGTCATCGAGGATCGAAGAAAGCGTTCGCACGGCACATCGACTGCTCTGTCGATCCTCCAGCAGATTCGGATTCATCGATGTACTCTGCAACTCGAGCTTCTCTTTAATGTGCATCGTTGAGTTACCGGGTGCTTTTGCAAAGTACACGAAATCGGCGTTTCCGTCGGCGTCTGAGATACCGCATTGCACGATATCGTACCGACTAACGCCATGCGCGTTCGCGTTCTTACGGAGCGTGTCTATGTTCTGTTGTAAAGGCTCGAACGCGATGTATCTTTCCCATCCGCACTCTGTGTCAACTCGTAACTGCTCATGAACTGCAAGCAAAAACATTCCAGTGTTTGCACCGACGTCGAAGATGATGCCACCTCTCTTCGGTCGAATGCCGTTTCTGAAATACACACTCCTTCCCACTATCTCATCGTAGAGATACATCACTTCTTTGCGTGCTCGGTGATTGCAAGCGAATCGCCACCCATTTTTTAGTCTGACCGTGACGCTCGGATTCGATCTACGCGAGCTTTTCGTTTCCGCAAAGCTTTCTAGCAATTCCGCCGTGTCATTCACAGCGTTTGATTCATTACCCCTGATTGTCTCGCGCAAGTTTCTCGCATTCTCGCGAGCTTCAGCGCTATTTAGAAATTCAAACGCCATGGAGAGCTCGTTTTCGTCGATGTTAGTCGATTTACTTTGCTCTGTGCGCGATAGAATTTTTGCCACTGACAGCCACTGCATGCGTTCCGCCCAGTGCTGTTGATCGAAAACGGTGGGCAGTATGATCTGTGGTATTCCTGCACGAATAGCTTCAGCAACACTTCCAGAACCCCCGTGATGAAACGCGGCAAAGCAAAAGGAAAAGAGCTGCTCGTAGGGAAACGATCCCACGTACGCTTGTAGAACATCGTCTCCGTCCAGCCAGCTTGTCTCGCGCTCCACCTTTGAGTCGTTTGCGAGCTTGCGTTTCCTGAAGACACTGGTCCATGCTCTTCCGAGGACTGAATCCAAGGTGGACAGAAGCAAGAAACCCCGAAGACCGAGGGATTTCAAGGAGCTGTGGCATGCTCGTATGAAACGGATGGCGTCTTCATCGTTTCCAAGCGTTCCCATCTTATCCCAACAAGTCGACAGTGCGATGCACACGACAGAGCCCTGGAAGAAGTTTTGCATTCGAGTTGGCACGATGACTTCGCGTTCCCAGCCTTCAGGTGGAAAGAAAAACCCCGTGGCTCGCACCGTGTCAGGCAAATAACCAGGAATAGGATATATTGACGGTGGAATGGCATAAATCAGCTGGGTCTTCATCGGTCGCTCAAGAAAGGGCACGTCGTCGAGACCAAGCTCAGTGACTCGCCAGTGTGCCCATCTTGTCGTGTCGAATAAAACCCACGCCCAGTGCTCCACTTCGGCGTCGTACAAACCGGGGTATCCCAGCTTGATGTCCCTAACCACGTTGCGAGGCGCATCATACGGTATATGGCAAGGACTGACAATCGCGCATGGCACTCCCAGAGCCTCTGCAATGTGGAAACCCTCAACGGCGAACAGATTGATGACGACAAGGCACTCCGACGCCTCTTCAACAAAAGTTTCCCCGTCAGCAGCCTCTGTGCTTTCTCCACCCTGGTGGCCCGCTCTGCAGCCGAGCGCATCTTCAAGAAAGTCGACGCACTCCGCTCGGTGCTGATGTTCGCTTACGACGCGTGTCCCCCCCCGGGGCGTAACTGACGGCAGGCTCAGAAAGTCGACGCGCTGAACGCCGGCCCTTTTCAGGGGAGCTTCCGAGAAGCTGTTGTTCCGATTCGTGACGAAAAAAACGTCGTGTTTCGCTGCCAGATTCGCCGCTAAGATCGCCAAAGGTTGGACATCTCCGCGGGTTCCGATGACCAAGAAAGCAAATCTCTTCTTCGCTTCACCTCGTGGACGGCATGCTTCGCTCATGATTGATGACGGTCAACGAACGTCATCGTGCTCGAAGCTCAGGAAAGTGGAAACGCTTCGCAAAGCCGAGGCTCGTTCAGTCTGTCAGTCGTTTGATTATTTTTTTTCTTCTCAGTTCGCCGATCTTGCCGATGGACGCTGTCCTGCTGCGAGTTCCCGTCTCTCGGGTTGTTTCCTCTCAACGCCCGGCACGGCACTCCTTCGGGCGTCGTGCACACGCGCTGTGCAGTCCTATCCCCCTGTATCCCAAGATGATGTTGCGCGTCGTGCGGATGCGTCCTTTGCTTCTTGTTACGCTCGTCACCGCTTTGATGCCAGGCGGGGCTTCGCTCGCACCGTCGACGGCTCGACGACAGGGCGTCAATCTCGAGATGACAACGCACCGGCATCCCTCGGGGCGTGACGACGGCACTCCTCTGGAGAAGTTCCGCGTCGACCTCGACGACCCTCCGCATGTGCGTTGGAAACATATCATGAAGGCGAACAGGGAAGGCGCCCGTGCGACGATGTTTTACTTATTCTCCAGTCTTCCTGAGACCGTGCACTCAGAGGTAGACGTGCTCATCTCGAACGCCGAGGCACGGCTTCCCGCGTGGGCGAGAGAGGAGATGCTCGGCGTCGCCGACGCTCTGAACGTCACTTTCGGTGACGTGGTTATCGTGAACCTTTTTTTCGAAATCACGCCGTTCTGCACCTCCATCGTTTCCCAGAGTGCGGCTTCCGGTTTGATCTATCACGCGAGGAATATGGACTTCGGGCTGGCCATGCCACAGCTGTCTGCAAGTCTTCGAGATATTGCCATCGACGTCGAGTTCTGGAACTCGGGCAAACTCGCGTTTTCGGCGACGACTTTCGCGGGATACGTGGGCGTTGCTACTGGCATGCGCGCCGGAGCCTTCTCGGTGACCGCTAACGAGCGCGAAATGACTGGTTCGATTCCTGTTCCAAACATCTTCAAGAGCCTCATAAATCTAGTGAATGTTTTGATGTCGACTGACGCGTATCCGGTGACGTGGGCGGTGCGAGAGTTGCTGGAAAAAGAGGATTCTGACTTTGACCGCGTAGTTTCCTTGCTTGGAGCTCGAAAGTTTGCGACGCAAATGTATCTGACTGTTGGCGGGGTCTCGGCGGGAGAGGGTGTGGTGCTTACTCGAGGTCGGAACGAATTGCTCAATACTTGGAGAATTAATGCTGACGACGGGGAGTGGTTTCTGGTGCAGACCAACTACGATCACTGGATCCCCATGCCGCCGTGGGATAACCGGAAGGCGCCAGCAGAAAAGGCGATTTTGGAGGTTGGCGCGGAGGAGATTTCTCCTTCGACGATTTACAAGCGAGTCCTTTCACGAGATCCCGTGCTGAATCAGCTCACTGTTTACTCCACCACCATGTCGTGCTCGGAAGGGACGTACGCATCACGCGTCAGAGATTGTCCGAAATGCTCACCGTTCCGGTGACTCATTAAATGTTGTAATGCTAGTAGCTAGCTAAATAGTTTAGTCTCTCAGTCTTGCTCCCTCCTTCGATCCCCGAACTCGTACGCCACCCAAACCATGGTGACGGCGAAGAATAACGGCGCACCATAAATCGCTTTCGCTCCCGCGAAGTCGTAGAGTATGCCTCCACAGTCAGCGACATAAATGGGCTGGCATTGAGGCAATGCGGGTCTTCCAGAAACGGGATCCGCGGGCTTCGGTCCACGAAGTGAATCATCATACGCGTCGTTTTCTGCGTCGTACCCGCAGCCCGGGAGAGGATTGAGATTCGCGTCCGTCGGAATGCGAATACCGTACAGACCACCGTCGGGAGGTCTCAACTCGTTGTAGATGAAACTGTCTCCGTATCCTGGGTGACAAACGCAGGTTCCGTTGACACAGATGCCGCGATCATTACACGTCGTCTCCTTTTTATCCGACGGGTTGGCCGGGCAGACTGGAATGGAGCAGTCAAGTCCAGTGTACGCGGCGCGGCCGTCAACGGTGAAGCACTCGCACCGTCCGTAACCAAGAGCGTTGGTGCGATAGTTGTCGCACACCCCGTTGCCGTTGCAGTCGTTCAGGCAGTCGTACTCACGGCAGGAAGGTCCAGAAGCAGGGAATTCACATTCACACTGACCAGTGTACCCGTTGCACGTCCCGCGGTTGTTGCACTGATTGCACACCTGCTTATGTCCGAGGTAATCGAATACACAGATATCTGCCGGACACGAGACATTCGAACAGTCCAGGCCCGTGAAACCTTCGTCGCAAACGCAGAAGTTGTATTCGCACACGCCACGTCGAGAGCAATCTTTCGGGCACGACGTGGGGAAGTACTGCCATAAATCGTCTAGTTCTTCGTAGCAGTACTTTTCACCATATTCGCTCGGGGTTTGAATCCAAAGATCCGGGTTGGTGTTCAACATCGGGTTCCCGTATTCATCAACGTTCGCACGCACGGTGATCCTCCCGTCACCGGTCATGTCGTATTGCGTATCCCATTGTCGGTCGATGTTGTTGATTCTATCCATGTTTGACTCGACTTTACTCTTCGTCGCATCGACATAATTTTCGCCTTTCAAGCATCCATGCCCGCCGTATATCAACGCACGTCCGGCCTGGTCCGTCGTTCCCGTGCGAAGCTGACTGGAATGGCCCACCGGGACCATGACGGCTCTGTACCGCCGCGACGGGAATTCGCCCTCACCCTCAACCTTGATCCATGTGTCGCCAGAGATGTTATAATACCACAGGTCACCAATCTCGTCGTTCCAGGTGTATCCGCCGTAGACCAGCATAACCACTTGCGAACCCTTGATGCTTATAGCTGCCGCATGTCCAAAGCGCGGCGATGGTCGAATAGGATACCTGGGATGTGGCTTTAGCTCTTCCCAGGTGTTAAACGTGATGTTGTACTTCCAGAAGTCGTTCATGTAATATTTTGTGCTGAGGCTTGGATAGTCGGTAGATATGCCGGTCGGGTAGATTCCCACAAAGTTAGTCGTGCCGCCATACGCATAACCGCCGAAGAGGTACAAAGCCTCGCCATGAGCTGCGAGTGACGGACTGTGCCTGCCGCGTGGTCCGAAAACGTCTCTCTCTGCGGTTCCGTCAACCTCCGTTTCGTTTTTGCACGTCACGCAGAAGGGCTTGAGATGTGACCACTCTCTCTCCGTGACGTTGTACGACCACAAGTCATCGAAATATAAAGGATCATTTGGATCGTACTTGGTCCTGTCGTCGTAAATTTCATGCGCTATCCTTGCTTGACCCGGAAGAGGTGGGCTCACGCGCTGTCCGTGCCCGCCGAACATGAAAACGACGTCCTCGTAGTCAACCATGGCGTGCTTCCATCGTCGAGCGGGCACCGTCTTGGTGAAGTTAGTGATCTTAACCCACTTACTTCGCGGGATGTTGTAATGCCACAGATCTTCACAGTAATCCACGCAGTCTATGCTGTAGCCGCCAAACATCACCAGGGTATCTCGTTCTCCCGTGAGCCTGTTTAAAACCAAAGCAACCTGATGCTCATGGCGTCCACTGGGTAACTCGCGCGCCGGTCGGTTCACGCCGTTTTCGAGGTTAGGCTCAGCGTACGGTCGCAGTCCAGTCCAGTCAAAGCAGGTGGTGTGATACTCGCACGTCGCACCAAACTTGCGAGATGTCACTGTGAGTGCTTCCCATTCCGCTCGATTGTCCTCCGAGCACTGGATGAATGTGCCATCGTCAGCTTTGATATACCTGTGACCTTCTTCGCTATTCGCGCGTTCGCTCGCGCACACGGCACATTCCTCGCACACCAGCTCGTTCGGGTTGTAAGCGGTCCAGTTTCCAGTGTTCCAGTCGTAGAGCCACATGTCGTTGAGGTAATCTCCGTTCGGCACGCGCACCTTGCCGCCGAATATCATCATGCGGGACTCGTCGGTGACCACGGCGGTGTGTCCGCTTCGGCCGGGAGGGCCGAAGTCGCCGTGAAAACCGCGATCACCCAGGGGCACCATCTTGGCAAACACGTTGGACGCCTCGACCGTCGCCGTACGCTCCACAGGCCCGCCTGGAAGGAAGAACGCGATGAACACAACTATAAGCCATCGTCGTAAACTCCCTGATGCCATGCACGCTCTCTTCATGGCGCAACCTTCTTGATCCCGCACCCCACCCCGGGAGGTGCGCGATGTCAACTCTGTTTCGTTCAAACAGATTTGGCGCCCGAAGTCGGGAACACGACTGTACCCGAGACTCTCGTTGATTGTCCTCACACTCGTCGCGGCGGCCTTGGCCGCTCGTCGAGCCGATGGTGCAGCTCGAGGCGAATCACGATGCCGGGTCGGATGATACCGATACGACATATCCTTGCAGCGCACTGAG
>JACLAA010004746.1_pt1 | contig 16680 bp, 6 predicted proteins | sample 8027891 | NCBI WGS metagenome assembly JACLAA01 (sample SAMN15724900, study PRJNA655200) | protist metagenome | isolation source: fluorescence activated cell sorting (FACS) single amplified genomes of... | place: Spain: Blaines Bay Microbial Observatory, Mediterranean Sea | collected 2016-01-19 | reverse complement strand
TGAAAGCTCTCGGACCACATGTAGCCACGGTCGAAGCGGCTTTAAGGCCGGGCATGGTGGCATTAACGTGGACGTCGATGAACCTCGGGTCGTACGCGTCGAAAGTACGAGCGGCCCTGAACCAGCTCGAACACTTGGTGGGGACGATCAACGACCTCGTCGAAAACAGAATCGAGAAGAACCTCAAGGTCATCTCGCGCATCTTGCTTGTAGACTTACCGACGGACCGCTCCGTGACCCTCGACGAGTTCGTAAGCATGCAAGAGATGAAGGTTCGCACCGAGTCCGAGATTCTCGTGGCGAAGAATTTGGAGGTCGAGACGGCCGTTGAAGATCTCATCTCTGAACTCGCTCGATTTCCGTTATGTGATGACGCCCCTTCGTTGGATACCGAATCCATAAACCAGCTACGAGTGCACTACAACAAGATGCTGTATACGGCGTTGCTGAACTGCGTCAAGAACTCACTCAATAAAATGAAAGCGAGGGTTTGTGTCCGAGGCGGCGGCACGGGCTTCTTGTTCGTGCAGCGGCCCTTCTTCGTCGTCGACGTCCAGCTATCCGTGCCTTCTGTTCGATTGGCTCCGTCGTTGGATGATGTCCAGCGAGCCATCAACCGATCGGCCGTAGCTGTGTTGGGGTGTGCGAAGCGCGTCTTCAACTGGGGCCAGCTGGGCCTGCCCGACGAACGGAAGTCGGCGTTCTTCGATAGATTGGGTAGGGACACGGAAATTGTGAAGATTGCCCTCTTGTTAACGGGCGCTCTCCACGCCACGAAGAACCAGGTCCAAGACTGCCTCGCGGCCTTCAAGCAGTACGACTGGTTGTGGAAGGACGACCGCGACAAGCACTACGCGAAGTTCACGGCTCGGAATCCGAAACTCGAGGACTTTGACAGGCAATTGCAGTACTTCATGTCCGTCGAGGAGGCCATTACTCGTATTACTCCGATGACGAATATCGGCGCTTTGACGTTGAATACGGCGAACTACAAATTGCAGCTGAGAAACGAGTCGCGCCAGTGGAAGCAGATCTACTCTACTAGAATACATCATATGGCCAGAGACCAACTACGAGGACTACTTGATTATATAAGAACGACCTCCACGAAGCTCCACACGGAGGTGACAGATCTAGATACGCTACGCTACGTGATGAACGTGCTGAAGGACGTCCGGGAGAAGGAAAGTTCGATCGAGATGGAGATCGCTCCCATATTTGATATGTACGCCATGTTAGATCATTATTTGCCGGGGGGGTTGGTCGATCAAGATGAAATGGACCAGAAAAGTGTCCTGAGACCGTCGTGGCACAAATTAGCGGATCTGGCCGAGGACGTGGCCGATGAGCTCGGGAAGATCCAAGGGCATTATAAAAAGAAACTGGTATTAGATGTCCGAGAGTTCAAGCAGGACTGTGCGGATTTCAGAGCTGACTTTGAGAAGAACGGGCCCGGCGCGCCCGGCTGTTCGCCGGAGGAAGCTGTTGAAAGGTTGAAGCGGTATAAAAATGAATTAGATGTCCGAGAACGAAAGATGGACATGTACGTCGCCGGCGAGGAGTTATTCGCTCTCAGGACCTCAAAATACCCGGAAATGCAGCGGACACGAAAGGAGGTCGGGTTGTTAGATCAACTCTATGGCCTATACTTAGATGTCCTCCAAAGTGTCGAAGTGAACCAATCGACGCTCTGGATCGACGTTCCGGGAAGACTCCAGGAAATGACGGAAGAAGCTAATGGATTTGATTTGCGGTGTAAAAAGATGCCGAAGCGATTGCGCGACTGGAAGGCCTACGAGGATCTCCGGGCTAAATTGACGGACTTCCAGGACTTGTTACCGTTGATCTCCGAGCTAGCCAAACCTTCCGTGAAACCAAGACACTGGAAGGAATTGTTCGCGCAGGGCGGCTTCACTTTGCCATATGATAAAGAGGCTTTTCAATTACAGGACATCTTTGAATCGCCGATCTTGACATTTAGAGAGCAGGTCGAGGAGATCTGCGAAGGAGCGGATAAACAGCTCGGCATCGAGACGAAGTTGAACGAATCTAGAGAGACGTGGTCGAAAACTACGTTCCAGTTCGGCAAGTGGAAGGGCCGCGACTGTCCCATCTTGCAGGCCTTCGGCCAGATCATCGACGACCTGGAGGAGGCCCAGATGAACATGCAGACTCTGCTGTCGATGCGCCACGTCGGGCCTTTTAGGGAACCCGTCCAGGAGCAACTCACGGCTCTGTCCGACACCGCCGACACTTTAGAATTATGGATCAAGGTCCAGCTCCTCTGGACGGCCCTCGAGTCGGTCTTCATGGGCATGGTATCAGTGTGGAAATCATCTCGGAGAGGCCCAAACTCGGACACGACGTCCCTTCGATACAATCGACCGTATCCCGAGAGCCGCACCGCCCTCCGACCGCGAGAGACCCCGAATTGAACTAACGTTGAACTTCACACAGGCGGCGACATTGCAAAACAAATGCCTTTAGAAGCTAAAAAGTTTTTGAAGGTAGATCGTGATTTCGTGAAGTTGATGGGTAAAGCCGAACAGACGCAAATTGTTTTGAACTGCTGTGCCAATGAATTGCTCAAGAATACTCTACCAGTACTGTATGATGAATTAGAAAGGTGTCAGAAATCTCTTGAAGGTTATTTAGAACAAAAAAGGGCCATCTTCCCCCGCTTCTACTTCGTGTCGAACGCTGCCATACTAATTATCCTGTCGCAAGGGAGTGACCCGTTGCAGATGCAGCCGTACTACGAGAAGGTGTTCGACAGCGTGAATCAGGTAGAACACGACAAGTCGGACAAGGGCAAGATTCTAGCGATCAAGAACATCTCTGGGAGCGACGAGGAGCGCGTTAAGTTGGCCAAAGTCTGCCTCGCGTCCGGTTCCATCGAAGTCTGGCTCGGGAAACTGGTCATCGAGATGCAAAAGACGCTCAAAGCTCTGTGTGAGACGGCGGCGGCGCAATGCGCCGAGATGTCTCTTGGTGATTTTGTCGACGCGAACTGCGCGCAATTTGCGTTGCTAGGCATCCAGTTCAACTGGACGGCCCAATGCCAAGAAGCATTGGAGAAAGCTAAGCAGAATAAAGCCATCGTCCAGGATACGAACCGCCAGCAGCTCGTTGTTCTGCAAGAATTATCTTCGTGGTGTCTCAACGACCTCAAGACCAAGATGAACCGTCGTAAAATAGAAACGCTCGTGACTATACACGTCCATCAGAGAGATGTCTTCGAGGACCTGGCTCGCTTGCACCGTTCTCGTAAAGGTGGGTTAGATGCAGGGGACTTCGAGTGGCTCAAGCAGGCCCGCTTCTACTGGCGCCCCGACGCGAAGGACGACCACGGCCCTTCCGCATGTGTCGTCGCCGTTTGTGATGTGGAATTCACGTACTCCTTCGAGTACCTTGGTTGTAAAGAAAGATTGGTGATCACGCCGTTGACGGACCGGTGCTACATCACTTTGAGTCAAGCTCTCGGCATGCACCTCGGTGGCGCGCCGGCGGGCCCCGCCGGTACCGGTAAGACGGAAACTGTCAAAGATCTGGGCCGAGCTTTGGGTGTCTTTGTGGTCGTCACGAATTGTACGGACCAACAGCGCTACACGGACATGGCCAAGATCTTCAAGGGCTTGTGCCAAGGCGGTCTCTGGGGTTGTTTTGATGAGTTTAACCGCATCGAACTACCGGTGTTATCTGTCGTTGCGCAGCAGGTCCTAGCTATTACAAATGCGAAAAGAGTAGGAGCCAAGTCCTTCTCCTTCCCGGGCGACCCGCAAGTCATCGGCCTCATCCAGAACGTCGGCTACTTCATCACGATGAACCCTGGGTATGCGGGCCGGCAGGAGCTGCCCGAGAACTTGAAAGTGCTCTTTAGATCGGTCAGCATGATGGTACCTGACAGAGAAATTATCATGAAGGTGAAGTTGTGTAGTGTGGGCTACTCGAAGTTCCCCGAGCTAGCCAGGAAGTTCAACGTTTTGTACCGACTATGCGAGCAGCAACTGTCCAAACAAAAACACTACGACTTCGGTCTTCGTAATATCCTGTCCGTGTTGCGTACGGCGGGTGCTACCAAACGTAAAGAGTTAGAAGCCGACGAGGAGCTGTTAGTTATGCGCACCTTGCGAGACATGAACCTCTCGAAGTTCGTCGCGCAAGATGTTCCTCTGTTTCTCTCATTACTCGCTGACTTATTCCCGGCCATCACCATCCCGCAGGGCGGCGGCCACGAGAAGGTCCAGGAGACGCTCACGACGGTAATAGATAAATATAGACTCATCGACCACGATAGTTGGAGATTAAAAGTGATCCAGCTCTACGAGACCACTTTAGTGAGACACGGTATCATGCTGGTAGGCCCGCCAGGCGCGGGCAAGTCCAATATAATAAACGTGTTGCAAGACGTCCTCAGCAGAGTATTGGGAATACAACACAAGAGAGTCAGGATGAATCCGAAAGCCATAAGAGCCGAGGAGATGTTCGGCGAGACCGACCGGTTATCTGGGGAGTGGATCAGCGGTATCTTCGCGGCGATGTGGGGCAAATTTAACGACCGCGCGCGCAAGGACAACACGTGGATCTTGTGCGACGGGCCCGTCGATGCCGTGTGGATCGAAAATCTCAACACGGTGCTGGACGATAATAAAATCCTCACATTGGCGAACGGCGACCGCATCCCGATGACGGACAACGTCAAATTGATGTTCGAAGTGGAAGACCTGCGGAACGCGTCGCCCGCTACTGTTTCAAGGGCTGGTATTATATTTGTGAGTGCGTCTGATTTAGATTGGGAGCCCATCCTCAAGGCTTGGCTCAACAAGTGCGACCCGGTGCATCACCCGGAGATGCTCCGGGAGCACTTCGAGAACTACCTCGGGCACTGCACTTCTTTACGCGATTGCGGCTTGGCCTTTGAATGGTTAAGGGCCAACTGCAACGTGCCCATTTCCGTCTCGCGGGTGGGTATGGTCGAGAAAACTTTGACGCTCATGGACGCTCTGCTGTCGTGCATGGAGATCTCAGAAAGTATAGATGACGCCCACCATGAATTAGAACGATGTGTATTGTTCTCGTTGACCTGGGGCGTGGCTGGGTTGTTAGAAAGCGAAGATCGATTGAAATGGGACGCGTGGCTGCGGGAAATGGACAGCGAGCCGACGAACATGCCCCTACACGTCGCTAGCGGAGAATCAATCTTCGAGTACGGCATCAACCACGAGACGATGGAGTGGGAGCGCTGGGCGACGCCGACGTACAAGCCGCCCAAGGGCGACGTGGAAGATTGGTCTGGTGTTCTCGTGCCTACGCTCGAGACGACGCGATGCGGTTACATCCTGGGCCAGTTACGGTCGCGAGAAACGCCAGTATTGCTACTCGGTGGGTCAGGAACGGCGAAAACAAGCACAGCGTACATGTTCTTCGACGGTCTCGACGCGGACAAGAACATCATCAAGAAGATGAACTTTTCGTTTGCGACGACGCCTGGCAGCTTCCAAGGGTCGATCGAGGCCGAGCTCGACAAGCAGGGCGGCAAGAGTTACGGCCCGCCGACCGGGAAACGCATGACGATATTCTTGGACGACTTGAGCATGCCCGAGGTGAACACCTGGGGCGACCAGCCCACGCTGGAGCTAGCTAGACAGTTAGTCGAGACCGGCGGCGTCTGTTTCTTGGACAAGGACAAGCGCGGGGACGTCAAAGAGGTGCGAGGCGTGGACTACGTCGCGGCCATGGACCTGCCGGGTGGCGGCAAGAATGACATTCCTAATCGCCTCAAGCGTCACTTCTTCATGTTGACTGTGGTGACGCCGTCTCCGTCTTCTGTTGCCGCTATATATGGTATACTGCTACAATCTAGATTCGACGCCAAGGAGTTCAAGTACCTCGGGGGAGAATTCCCGGGATTTGTGTCGAGGATGCCACCTACTACAATGGCCCTGTTTAAATGGCTCCGGGAGAAGATGCTTCCGTCACCGACGAAATTCCACTACACCTTCACCCTCAAAGATTTGTCGAGGCTGTTCCAGGGTATTTTGAGGACGCCAAAGTCCACATATACCCAAGATAATGTATTAGTGCAGTTATGGAGACATGAAGCCGAGAGGGTTTTCTCAGACAAACTCGTCAACTTGCAGGACAAGGACAAGTTCAAGAAGGAGCTTGACTTAGTGTCGAAGCAGTTGACGGGCGCCGCACCCGTCAAAGGGGGCAAAGGCAAGGACCGGCCGCCCTCTGCTATGAAGTCGCCGACGAAGCGAGGCAAGTCCGTCTCGAGGCCGGGCTCCGCCCCGGCAGCCGATATTCATTCGCGCTGTGTCGCTCCTGCGCTATTTGTTGATTTCTTACGAGATGATGAATACGATGAAGATGGCATACTGGTCGCGGAGGCGCCCAAGATTTACGAGGTCGGCGGCGACATCGATTCCTTGAGGACGCGGTCGAAGCATTTCCTGGGGTTGTACAACGGGGAACACCCCGCGCGGCAGATGAATTTGGTGATTTTTGATGATGCTCTACTACATTTGGTACGAATCAGCCGAGTGCTAGGCATGCCTCGAGGGAACATGATGCTCGTCGGCGTCGGTGGGAGCGGCAAGCAATCTTTAACGCACTTGGCGTCGTACATGGCCGGGAGCGTCCCGTTCCAGATCGTATTAACGAAACAGTACAACATCGCGACTTTCTTGGACGATTTAAGGTTAATGTACAAAACCGCAGGGCAACAAAGGAAAAAAGCTACCTTCATCTTCACGGACTCGCAAATCAAAGACGAGAACTTCCTCGAACTCCTCAACAGTCTACTCATGACGGGCGAAATACCGGGCCTCTTCCCGAAGGACGAGCTCCAAATTATGGCCTCGGACATTCAACAATTTGCGCCGAAGGGCACGCCGGTAGACACGCCCGAGTCGCTCGTGAAGTTCTTCTTCGACACGGTCCGTAGAAACTTACACGTGGTCCTCTGTTTTTCGCCCGTGAACGCGAAATTTGCCGATCGCGCGCGGAAGTTTCCTGGGTTGATTACGGGCTGCGCCATCGACTGGTTCCTGGGCTGGCCGAAGGAAGCTCTTCGGGCGGTATCCGAAGGCTTCGTCGGGGACATGGCGATCATGTGCTCTCCGGCCGTGAAGTCTAATTTGATCGAGCACATGGCCTTTGTTCATAACTGCGTCGTGGAGTGCTGCGAGGAATATTTTCAAAAGATGCGGCGACATGTCTACCAGACGCCTACGTCGTATCTAGCATTCCTACAGTTCTACAAGCGCGTCTATGCGACCAAGCTAGCGGAAGTTGAAAGAAAAGCTTCGAACGTAAGAGTCGGCTTAGAGAAACTAGCCAAGGGCGCCGAAGACGTGGAATCCATGAAGGTCGTCTTAGCCGAAGAAGAAATCAAATTACAAAAGGCCAATGAAGATACGACGAAGATGCTAGGCAAGCTCCAGAAGTCGTCGATGGCCGCCAAGAAAGAAGCGGATATTGTGAATGAGATCAAGAAGGGCTGCGAGGAGGAAGCCCACAAGATCGCGCTCGAAAAGGCCGACGCGGAAAAGGACCTCGCGAAGGCGATGCCGTTCGTCGAAGAGGCGGAACGGGCGGCCAATTCCATCAAGCCCAACGACCTGAATGAAGTCAAGAAATTAGGAAAACCGTCGGACATTATTAAATTAGTCTTCGATCTCGTGGGACTCCTGAAAATGGAAAAAATGGTCAAGACCGAGACCGCGGAGATCACGATGGGCATCGGCAAGGAGAAGCGGACCTTCGGCTTCATCAAGGACTCCTTCAAGAACATGCAGGGCGGCATGCTCGCCGACTCCAGTTTCCTGAAGAACATCTTCTACTTCAGTAAATATGAGAAAGATATGATAAATGATGAAACCATCGAGTTCATGCAGCCGTACCTGGACATCGAGGAGTACAACACTTTGGTGGCGAAGAATGCGTCGAAGGCCGCCGAGGGCCTTTGTGCTTGGACGAAGGCCATGTGTTCCTACCAGGCCGCGTCGAAGATCGTGAAGCCTAAACTCGAAGCCTTGAAGCTAGCCGAGGCGAAACTAGCCGAAGCGCAAAAAGAGCTCGACAAGGCCGAGGCCAAACTCCAGGGCGTCATGGACGTCCTCAACAAGCTCCAGAAGCAGTTCGAGGACCAGATGGCCGTCAAGGCCGAGATCGAAGCTGGGGCAAAAAAAACTAGGGACAAGATGCAGCAGGCCACGGATCTCATTGGCGGTCTTGCGGGGGAGCGGAAGCGCTGGACGGAGGACTCGGCGAAGTTCGACGCGACGAAGACGGCTTTGGTAGGTGATGTCGCGGTCGGCTGTGCCTTCGTTTCTTACTGTGGCCCCTTCAACCAAGAGTTCCGGGATTACATCGTCGAGAAGAAATTAACAGCTGATCTGAAGAAGAAGGACGTGCCTTGTTCTCCCTCCTTGGATGTTATTTCTTTGTTAGTTGATGTCTCGGAAACCTCAGATTGGGCTTTGGCCGGTTTGCCCGGCGATCCTCTCAGTATCCAAAATGGTATTGTAGTAACGAGATCCTCGAGGTATCCTCTACTCATCGACCCGCAAGGGCAGGCGATCAAGTGGATTCGGCAGCACGAGGCCGAGCGGCTCCCTCAATTTGGCATTACTGCATTAAACAACCCTCGGATCAAGGACCAGTTGGAGTTCGCCATGGCCGAGGGCAAGGCCTTGATTGTTGCTGGTGTGGAGGAGGAGCTGGATCCTATGCTCGATCCCGTGTTAAATAAACAATGGATCCAGAAAGGCAAGTCCAAGTACATCAACCTCATGGACAAGCTGTGCGAGTTCCAGGAGACCTTCGCGCTCTACTTGATCACGCGGCTGCCGAACCCCCACTTTTCTCCCGAAGATCAGGCGAAGTGCGTCGTCGTCGACTTTACCGTTACTCGTAAGGGATTGGAGGAGCAATTACTTGGTCGGGTGATCCAGAAGGAACAAAGGAGCTTGGAGGAGCAGTTGTCGTCCGTGCTGAATGACGTGGCTACTAATACGAAGGCGTTGTTGAGGTTAGACGAGTTGCTCCTCGAGAGGTTATCGGCCAATACGGGCAATTTGTTGGACGACGAGGAGTTGATCGCTGTCTTAGCGGAGACGAAGACCAAAGCCGTCGAAGTTAATGAAAAATTGTTAGCTGCGGGCACGACTCGTGCGTCCATCGACGAGAAGCGCGAACAATATAGACCGGCCGCGACCCGCGGTTCCGTACTGTATTTCGCCATCGTGGACATGTCCCAGGTCAACGTCATGTATCAAACCAGTCTAGATCAGTTCCAGGGGCTGTTTGACTCGAGCATGGACCTCGCGGAACGGGCCTCGTTAGCATCTAAGAGAGTAGCAAATGTCATCGACACGATGACGTATATCGTGTACAGATACATCTCGCGCGGGTTGTACGAGAAAGATAGACTGAGTTTCAAGCTTTTGGTGCTGTTCAACATCCTGGTGACGGCTGGACGGTTAACACCGAGTGAAGTAACTTTGTTCCTGAAAGGCGGCGCTGCGTTAGACATCAACGCCGTCAAACCGAAACCCGTGCCCTGGCTCACGGACACGGCCTGGCTGAATATCGTGCAACTCAGTTCAGATCAGGGCGCCGTTGTTTTCAGATCATTACAAGATGATATAACGAGGGACGACGCGAAGTGGAAGGCCTGGTACAACGACAACGAGCCGGAACGGCAGCCCATACCGGGCAACTACCAGCCGCGCTTCGAGGCCGATCCCAATGGCGACTTCTACCGCATGTTGCTCGTACGCTCTTTAAGGGAGGATAGAACCATATTGTGCGTCGACGACTTCATCACGCAACTCGAATCCATCGACGTGGCCGGCACGAAGCTCCCCTGCATGGGCGAGAAGTTCACGCAGCCGGTGACCGAGACGATCGAGATGACTTATGCTGATATGTCTACCTGTATTCCGATCGTGTATTTGTTGAGCGCGGGCGCGGACCCGACGGATACGGTGGAGACTTATGCTCGTAAAAAGAAAAAACATATCACGTGTGTCAGTATGGGCGAAGGGCAGGAGCCCGTGGCTTTACGAGCCATAAATGCGGCGACCGTCGAAGGCATGTGGGTCATGCTCCAGAACTGCCATTTAGGATTACCCTTCATGGAAGGTCTCGAAGAATTGTTAGGCAAAATCAAGGTGAACGAGGCGACCTTGCCGGACTTCCGGCTGTTCATCACGACGGAACCAAATCCGAAATTCCCCATTGGGTTGTTGCAGTTGGCCGTGAAGGTCACTTGTCAGCCTCCTTCGGGGTTGCGAGCGGGGTTGATGCGGTCCTATACTGTCATAGTGGACCAAGACCGCTTAGAGAGGGTAGAAACGGCGCAGTGGCGGGTCTTGGTCTATGCTCTGTGCTTCCAGCATTCCGTCGTGCAAGAGCGACGAAAGTACGGCGCCATGGGCTGGTGCGTGCCCTACGAGTACAACGACGGCGACATCAACGCTTGCCTCTTGTTCTTAGAAAGGCACTTGTACCAAGGAGCTTTGAGCTGGCCGACGCTCCAGTACATGGTCGCTGAAGTCCAGTACGGCGGCAAGATCACGGATGACTTAGACCGACGACTATTCCGGACCTACGCGAACCAGTGGCTGACGGCCGCGACGACAAAACCCGGCTTCGCCTTCCGGCCGTCGGAAACGCTCCAAAAGATCGAAAACGATTTTGGGTACGGCTGCCCGCCGGGCGACACGCACGACGACTACGCCGCGTTTGCGAAGACGTTGCCTTCTGTCGACTCTCCCGAAGTGTTCGGGCTCCACCCTAATGCGGATTTGGCCTTCCGCAATAAAGAAGTGCGGAACTTGCTGGCTACGATCCTCGAGACGCAACCGAAAGGTGGGGGTTCTTCCGGTGGAGGCCCTACCCGCGAGGATGTGGTCTACGCGAAATGCGAAGAAATTCTATCAGGCATACCCGAGGACTACGTCGAGGAGGTCTACGCCAAAGCATTAGATATGAGTCAACCGTTGGATGTGTTCCTGAACCAGGAGATCCAACGGTTACAATTGGTCATAGGGTCGGTGAGGCAGAAGTCCAATACTATTTTGGGGGCGATCCGAGGCGAGGTCGTCATCACGCAACAGATCATCGACGGTATTAATGCGATCTTCGACGCGAAGGTGCCCCACGACTGGGTCTTCTCGCCGGCCGGCGATGAGGTCTCTTGGCAAGCCCCTACTATCGGCTTCTGGGCGTCCGGCCTGGGCGCTCGCGACGAGCAGCTCCGGAAGTGGATCGCGGGCAAGGGCCGGCCCAAGTCCTACTGGTTCCCGGGCTGGTCGAATGCGGCGGGTTTCTTGACTGCGGTCCAGCAGGAGGTTACTAGACGGCATCGCAATGAGGGCTGGGCCTTGGACGGGGTCCGGGTCGATAGCGAAGTAACGGAATATGACAGGGCGGAGCAAGTGCGCGCACCGCCACCCGAAGGCGTCTACATCTCCGGTTTAAGCTTAGATGGCGCCATCTGGGACAAGTCCGGCGCGTGCGTCGCCGAGGCGAAGCCAAAAATATTATTCTGCGAGATGCCCATCTTATTTGTTACGGCCGTCACGAAAACAGCGAAGAAGTCCAGCGACTTGGGACCCTTCGGCGGTTTTAGTTGTCCGGTCTACAAGTACGTCCGGCGGACGGACAAGTACATCATCTTCATGGTCAACCTCCCGTCGCAGCAGAAGCCGGACCACTGGATCCTGCGGGGCGTCGCGCTGCTGTGCTTTACGTCCTAAGAAATATGGAATATAGTATGTTTATGGGGGGGAGCGCTGACTTGTGCGCGCGCGATGTGCAGATGGTGGTGTCACGGATTCTCTCTTGGCGTCGCCGGCTTTCTTCGGCGCCTTGGCGGACGTCTTGGGCGGGGTCCATTGTGCACCCCTAACCGAACGGGTGCAGCTGGGGCCCGGGTGGCGCGCTCGGCGGCGCGGGCTTGCGTCGCGGCGCCGCCCGCGCCGCGTCCTCGAGCGACGCCTGGAGCGCCAGCTCGAGGGCCGCGTCGTCGCCATAGCCGTTGTTCTCGTCGACCCGCGCGATGGGGCTGAGCACCGGCGCGTCGAGGCGTCTGAACTTCCGGCAAGGTCGGCTCATCATCACGGGCGACGAGGGGCGCCGGAGCCGGTCGTCCGCGCGTTCGAGCGGCGGCGGCAGCGCGTCCGGCGCCACGAGGTAGTGGAGCTTCGTCAGCTGTTCCTTGCAGCGGCGGAGTTCGCGCTGGAGGCCGTCGATCGTCCGAAGGTGGAAGGCGCACTGGGCGCAGGCCGGCCGGTGATGCTCTGGGCCGTAGACGCCGTCCGCGGCGTGGCTCGGCGGCGGCGGCGGCGGCGGGTGGTCGTAGCGCGGCGCGTAGCCCCCTGGGGGCGCCGCCGCCGCCGTCTTGTCGACGACGAAGAGGTGGCCGTCGCTCGATTTGTAGCTTTCCGTGTCCGACTCGCTCCCGGCGTCGTAGGCCGTCGCCGCCTGGTCGAGGCTGTGCGTGGTCGTCGGCGAAGAACATGTAAACACCTCCCGAGCAGCGCTCAACTACGCGTCGACCCTCACTGAGCTAAAGCGCTTCAAGGAGGCCAAGCCGCTGTTGCGCAAGACGGTGCCCGTGGTGCGGCGCGTTCTCGGCGAGAATCATGAGACCACGCTCAAGATGAGGTGGCTTTACGCGCGGGCACTCTTCGAGGACTCCGCCGCCGCGCTCGACAATCTCCGCGAGGCCGTGACGACGCTCGAGGACACGGAGCGGATCGCGCGGCGTGTACTCGGTGACACGCATCCGACCACGGAAGGGATTGAGTACGACCTACAAAACACGCGAGCCGCGCTCCGCGCCCGTGAGACGCCGTCGGGGGATGCGTAAAGAACTATTATCAGCAACAACTTACCCCGCGCGGGAGAAGGCATGCCGCGCGCGCCCGCTTACATGTCGTTCTTCTTCTGGATCCACGCGGCGACGTGGAGGCCCCACGAGACGGGCACGCAGAGCGAGCCCGCGATGTAGAAGGGGTTGACCGTGGCGGCCGTCAGCGGCGAGCCGAGCTGCGACGCCGAGACGCAGTACAGGCCGACGAGGAGGAAGACGCCCGACATCGGGCCGAGGAGGCCGGACGGCGCGTTCGCGAGGTTGCCCAAAACATACGAGGGCGGCGCCTCGCCCTCCCAGTACGTGTCCTCCATGACCATAGCGGCGCGCGTCGGCTGGCGCGCGGCGACTCGGCGCGCGGGGAGCGGCGCCCGCTTCGACACGAACGCCGCGGCGCCCGTGAGCAGCGCGAGGAGCGCGAACCGGGCCATCGTGCTGCGACCTGCGTAAACGAGGGGTTCGGTTCGGCGGCCGTGCTCCTTTGGTCAGATGGTTGGGCGTGATGTGTGTAGTAAGCGCGGCGTTCGGCGGCTGACCAGACTACGTCCGCCTCGTGCCGAATTCTCGAGGTATGAGATTCGGAGAGCGCTTCGGATAGCTAGCGATGCCTCCAGCGGTCCACGGCGTGCGCGGCATCGCTGAGGAATATAGAAAGCTTTTGGGCGGCCGCGCGTCCGTGGAGAGGGCGCCGCGGCCCTCCAGCAGCTGGCAAGCCCATCTCAGCCGGAACGCAACCGTTTCGCGCAGAAAAAATTGGCGCCAAGAGGAGCGTTTCTATACGTACGTCCTCCCAGGCTCGATAGCTCGAATTTCGACGCAGCGTGCGAGCAAATGAGCAAAATGTCCTGCTTGAGCGCACAGCCAAAAAACCTACTAGCTTGATCGTGCGGGGTCGACGAAGAGAGGAGGGGCTTCTACTCGTCTCAGCGCCCCAACAGCCCCCCGAATATCCTTCCCAGTACATCCCACACTCGCCCCCGTCCCGAAGAAGCGCCGCGCTGCCCCTCGTCGTGCGCCGCGCGGCCAGAGTCCATCGGCTATGATACAACACCTAACTTACGGATTCGGATCGACGGGGTGCGGCCCAGGCGGTGCGTCGTCGCCTCTGCACATCGACCGCCGGTCGGGATGCGTCTTACAGAGGCGGAACTGCTGCCGCAGGAAGTTCCCCTCGCCGGCGACGAGCGCGAAGGAGTCGCGGACCGTCTCCTCTTTTCCAGACGTAGGATCCGCGATCTGGAACAACTCCACGCTGGAATGCCCCCCTTGCTTCCAGTGCGACCGGTGCTTCACACACTGCGAGCGATCGAAGCAGCACGACGCCTTTGTTACATCCGCAATGCGGTGCACTTTTTTGGGCGCGTTCCGCGCGAACTCCGCCATGGCTTTGGTACCGGCCGCGACGCCGAGGACCCGTCCATTGCCCCACTCAAAAGGCTGGGGGCCCATGTCCACTCTCCTGGGTACGGGCGAGATTCGGTGAGGCAGGACATGATTCGGAACTTCAGAAGACGCAATATGTAACAACCGATTCACGTCCCGGACGTGCAAGATTTGGTCCGACTCGGTGTAAAAGACGTACTCGAACCGAGACCATTTTGGATTATTCAACATCGCCTGTTGGGCCGTGTGCACGGTAGCAAACCCTAGCCGCGAGGGCTTCGGTAAAGTATAATAATGTAAGACGTCGTAGAAGCCGAGCTCATTGCTGGGATCGGTTACATAGTCATAATCCGGTTTCGTGGCCACACAGACCGTGTAGTGGGGGAACGTCGGTTTCAGCGACTCGACGGTCTTCCTCAGGTAGATCCGACGACTCTCGAGCGCGGAGTGGCCGCTGTCGCCGCCTTTCGTGGCGTAGTACGGCATGATAACAACCACTTTCTCTGATGACTGGCCGGACGGATTCACTTGAGAAGTGCGGTGGAAGGTCTGCGTCTTGATTCTGGCTAATGATCGGTCCCTCAACAGAGAAGCGTCTTTGAACAGTCTACGCTCGTACCACGACAAATGTTCCACAAAGAAATCAAAAAGATCGACAGTCTTGAGCAGGCGATTCCGTTTGAACATGTAATTCGACGCGCCTTCCATATTCCCGACCCCCTTGTGCAATCTGGTCTCCGGCACGAGGTGCTTCAGGAAGACGGCCTTTTTGCATAAAAACGCGGCGCTGTACGCCTCGCCGGCTTCCGGGCATTGATACGTCCCCGCGAAACTGTGGTCGCCGTCCTCATCAGTAACATTGAGATGGCGCCGCCGGTCTCGCACAAAGGCCGCGACGTCGGCGCCATGGGGTCGCGCATGGATTGATGCTGCGGCGAGCAGCAGCACGGCTGCCCGCATCGCTGCCCGCATGGCTGCAGCAGTCGCGCCTCGATCGCGTCGAGCAAAATTTGCATCGACCCGCACGAAGCCGGTCGATTTGCGAGCCCGAGAAGACATAGGGACCGTCTTATTACGCATCCCCCGGCGCCATCGCGGCCATGGCGTCGCAGACGTCCGATTCTTCGCGGGCGCGGAGCGCGGCTTGCGCTTTTCGCAGGGACGCCTCCATGCCGACTACGGTCGGGTGCGTGCGACCGAGGACGCGCCGCGCGGTCCGTTCCGTCTCCTCGAGTGTCGTCACGGCCTCGCGGAGATCGTCGAGCGTGGCGCCGGCGTCCGCGTAGAGTGACTTCCCGTAACACCACCTCATCCTGAGCGTGCCGTCATGACCCGCTCCAAAAACGCGTCGCGCCACTAGCATCGACTTGCGCAGCAGTGCCTTGGCTTCTTCGAAGCGCTGTAGACCCACAAGGGAATTCGCGTAGTTGTTGGCCGCTGTAAGGGTTAGGCTATGTTCCGCGCCATAAAGTTTCAAGGTTCCGGAGTATACGTCTCGTTCGATCCGAAGGGCGTCTTCAACCCGTCCAAGCTTATAATACGTGTTCGCAAGATTGCTCTGCGAGACGAGTATGTGTCCTTCCGAGCCAACGCGCCGCTCAATAGCCAACTCGGCCTCTCTCACAGCTAGGGCGTCCTCGTGGCGCCGGGCGCTGGATAAACTGTTCCCGAGCACCGTCATCGCCATGCCCTGAACCTGATCCGTCTCCGGCCGCCCCACGTACGTCGTCCAGCACGCCCACCCGAGCGCACACATCACATCGCCGTGGTACCGTTGTTTGCACAGGCTGCACGTGTCCCACCGCAAAAACCTCGCATTCTTTGCGTCCCAGCCCAAGTTGTTCTCTTCGGCCTCGTCAAACAAAATCTTCGCCTGCTCCGCCAGGCACGACACGTGCGCGAAGCCCGCCGTCCCGCGGCAAGCACACCCACGCACGAGGCCCTCCTTCGTCTTCCAATGCAAAGCTTGCGTGCAGATGTAGCACGTCTGGCCCTTCGTGTCGTCCGCGCATTTCTCGGCCGCGACCGCGACGGCCTCCGAGTACTTCTTATTTGCGTTGTAGTGTTCGGCGCCGCCTGCTTTCTTTATTTTCTTGCAGAGCTGGTCGTGCCCGCCCTCTTTCCAGTGCTGCACCTGGCAGGCTGCCCCGCAGAAGCGCGTGCTGCAGCGGCCGCATTTCTTGCCCAAACTTAGGCCAAGGTCGACAGCGCAAAACGAGCATTGCGTGAGGATCATCGTGTTACAGTAATTGGGCTGCCCGCGTATGCAGCTGTGCGACTCTTTGTGATGCTCCCAGCTCTGGCTAGCGGCTGTGAGGCACTAGCCCAGGCCCGGCGGCACCCGCAGGGCCTCGGCCGGCCTCGGAGGGCTAATGAAACCCAAACAGGACGAAAATTTCACGGCGCGT
>JACLAA010002888.1_pt1 | contig 16680 bp, 16 predicted proteins | sample 8027891 | NCBI WGS metagenome assembly JACLAA01 (sample SAMN15724900, study PRJNA655200) | protist metagenome | isolation source: fluorescence activated cell sorting (FACS) single amplified genomes of... | place: Spain: Blaines Bay Microbial Observatory, Mediterranean Sea | collected 2016-01-19 | reverse complement strand
ACGTTGCCGACCCATCTCGCGGCCATCAATGCTAACATTAATGGCAGGAGATTGGAGATGTTGCCCGTCGCTTCTAGTAATATAACACAGAGCGAGATCGTCATCCGCGCCATGCCGCCGAGGCCTGCAGCGGCTCCTACGAGAGCATAAGTACCGGCGTCCGCGAAGGTACCCGACTGCGCATCTAACCTGTGGAGGAGGTGCCCGACTAGTCTACCTAGAGCAGCCCCACCCAACAGTGAAGGCACAAACAACCCAGAAGGTACCGCAATACCATAGGTCAGGCACGCGCACAAGAAATAAGGTACATAGAAGGTAGCAATTGCGAGAGAAGAAAAGGTCTGGACATCTTGATTGAACACGCCCGACTCGCGGAAGTGAAACAGCTGTTTGATCGCCGTGTCGGAGTCCGTGAAGAAGAGCGAGGCCACCTCGTTATAGCTATCGGCGGGGCACCCGAACGGCACCAAGTCTTCCACTAAATTCTTTTCGAACTGCGTCCAGGTGACCTGCACCAGCGGCTTCGGCGTGCACCGCCGCCACAAACACGGCACGACGTACATCACGGTCGAACAGACGACGCAGACGGCCCAGGCTTCCAAAGCTCGTAGCGCCTTCGAGGCGCAGTGCCGCATGCGCCACTGCGTCAATCGTTTGTTCAAATGGTTGAACAACGCCCCGGCCAGGCCTCCGAGCGCCCCCAGCGCCGTGAACAGCAAGAGCTCCCAGACCTGCGCGGAGCATCGTATTCACTGGAAACGGTCCGAATCGGCCCAAAATCGGAAAAGAAACCACTCTCATGGAAGTGAGATGGACACGAGTCGTATGGATGAAGTGAAACCACCACAACACGACGGGACGCCGAGATCGCACCGAGAAGTTCGCCTTGCCGTCACTCGTTTTATACGTGAACTCTCCAAATGAGAACATTTTCGTCGAATCGGCGGAGCCCCACAAATCTTCGGACGTCCGGACGACGTAGAGCGTGTAGATCGTGATCATGCCGCAGAAGAACGCCCTCCAGGTCAATTGCGTGCTCCAGAAGCTTGCACCTTCCTCCAAGGCGAAGAGGACGCCACCGATCGGTGCCCCAAACGCGGTAGCGACACCCGCCGCGGCGCCGCAGGCCACGAAGTCCCGCTTTTCCGGGTCACTGCGAAACTCTAAGACTCTCGTGTCTCCGAGCGTGCCAAACAACCCTCGCGTGCCCTGTGCCAGTGAAGCACCAATAACACTCCCGGAGTGGATCATGGGGCCCTCCTTGCCCACGGGTAGCGCTGCGGCCACCGAAAACAGCACCCCAAAGGCCTTGCAGAATAAGGTTCTCACTCGCACAATTCGAGGCACGTTAATCCCGTTCAGGTAACATTTCACTTCGGGAATGCCACTTCCAGCAGATACCGGTTCTATATATACACATAAGATTGCTACTGACACGTACAGCAAGTTAAAGCCGAGGTAGCAGAAGAAGCTCGAACCCGTTCTGTATTCTTCAGAATCCATGACGCGTCTCACTTTCTCAAATTTATAATCCGTCAACTTCCGCGTGAAGAAGGTGATGAACGTGCCGACCAACCCGGCCAAGACGCCGATGATGAAGGTCAGGACCCATCTCTTGAACACGACGGCATTATGGGACGTCCACCAGCGATTCCGATTCGTGTACTGGAGCTGGGCGTGCTTCGTGCGCCAGACCTCGTTCTCCTCCGTCGTGAAATTCAGGGATTCGGGGAGCTTGGACCACGTCGCGAGTCGTGCTCTTCGGACCCCAGACCCGTCGGTGTCGTCCTGGGAAACCTGGCGGTAGGGCGTCCTGCCATGGGCCGTGCCGCCACCCTTGCGCGCGTAGGGCTCGGACATGTCGGCGCTTAACGCCCTTCGCTGGCGCGTGCGGGGCCAAATGGTTGCGACCGACGACTTGGCGCGGCGACCACGCCCCGGGCGTCGACGGCGTGTATTCTACGACGGCCCGCGAGGTCCGCGTCGATGGCGCGCTCCCCGCGCTATCGCACCGCTGCCGGCGCTGAGGCGTATTCCTGGGTCACAGCCGTGCGCTCGTCGGTGGCGCGTCGGTGCCGGGATTTCCTCGCCGCGCAGCCTCCGGAGGGTTATTCTGTGATCCAAGCGCTGTGGTACCAGCAGCTAGCCGCTGTAGACCCGTGCCTCGGCGCAAATAATTTTGCTAGCGTCCTGTAACACACTAGCAATCAGAGCTACAGCCCTTGAACTCGGCCCAGCGGCTCGCATAGCTGCGTTAAAGCTGCGTCAGCACTTGCATTCGACTGATTATTGAGTTGCTCGCGCCAGCGAAGCGCTTCGCGGGAACCTGTGCACGCATCAGCAAAGCTCACCAGGGCTGGCAGACTGTGAGTAGACATGCGGCGCGCGATTGCTCATGGCTTACGCCGCCGCCGCAGCAGCAGCACCACGACACCACCGGAGCAAAAACAACAACGACCCGTCGTCCGCCAATTGTTAAACGCCATCCGCAAGACGCCCTGGTGGGCCGGCGGCGACGTCGAGCGGAACCGCACGCTCTTCGAGGAGCTGATGGAACGGGGCAACGCGCGCTGCCCCCATTTAGGAAGTACGCACGAGGCGACGCCGACCGATAGGGGAGCGGTGCGCATCGCGCCGAGAGACGGCGAGGCCAAGGCCACTATATGTTTTGTGCACGGCGGCGGTTTTTTTGCGGGCAGCCCGCACGCTTATAGGGGGGCTGTGGCTTCATTGATCGCGCGAGTGCCCGGCGGTTGTACGGCTTTATTGCCGAAATACAGACGCGCACCGGAGTTCACTATTAGTGACGCGGTCGACGACGTCGTCGAGCAGTACGACGAGTTGACTGGTCCGATCGTGCTCGCTGGTGATTCCGCCGGCGCTTACTTAGCACTGAGGGCGGCTCAGCAATTACGAGAACCTCCAGCGGGCGTGTTGCTCTGGTGCCCCTACTTGTTGCATCACCCTACAAAGGATGTGCAACGTTCATTATCTTCGGAAGGCGATTTTCTGGACGTATCTTCTCTACAACCAGCAAGACACGTCCACGACGAGCAAAATGATGCGAGCCACGCCTACGCGTTAACGGCATCTGGCGTTGACGATTTATTAATTCTGAGTGGAGAGCAGGAAACGCTACACGTCGATGCACTCACCTTAGCTCTCACAGCAAAAGCCTCCGAAACAAATGTGACGCATAAGATATATGAGGAGATGTTTCATGATTTTATGCTGTTTCCCAAGTTCCTCAAGTGCTGACTCAGCGCCCGTTTCCGAACGTTTCCGAACCTCAAGTTGCGTCGACGGCGTCGTCGCGATGCCACGTCGCCGCGACGCCGTCGACGTGGCCGTCAGAGAGCCTCAGCGTCTCGCGAGTGCACGGAGACAGTTTCGCGACGGTGTCCGTGCCACACAGGGAGGCCGAGGACGCTCTATCAGAATCCGCGCAATACATCGCACAAAGGTGCGACCCTGTCGAAGAATCAGAAGTCGATCGATTACGGAGGGAGCTCGCGGAGGCGCTCGAGAAGGATGACGACGTCGAGGAGCCTTCAGAAGCCACTTCAGACGACATCGACGACTGGGCGAAACGAGTGTCGCGTTTCGTTGGGGTCGCGTGGGATGAGAAGCGGCGGAAGTGGAAGGTGACGCTCAATGAGTTGGACGGGAAGGATCGAACCATAGGGAGATATGATGATGAAAGGGAGGCGGCCTACGCTCGGAACAAGGCGGTGCTCGACGCGGGCCTGGAAGGTAGACGTAGGATGAACGCCGTCGACGAGCATGGGGTATTGGTGCCGCCCGGCGCGCCGCATAGGCGGGCCAAGGCTTCTGTAATAGCGCCGGACCCCTTGGCTGTCACAAAGTACGGTGTCAGCAAGTACTGGGGCGTCACGTGGGATAGAAAAGGAAGAGTGTGGCGCGCGCAGTATACCGATGGAGACGGCAAGAGGAAATCCGTGGGAAGATATGGGAACGAGGAGGAGGCGGCCTACGCCTATAATGACGCGATTCGCGACGCGGGCCTGGAAGGGGTGAGGAAAGTGAATCCCGTGGTCGACGGCTGTGTGGAAATCAACCGGTGTGTCGGGTGCACCCGATAATTCTTCACTAAGTCATTTCTCGGCGACGACGCGGCCCTGATGACTGAATCGAGTCGTGTAAGACCCACACCGCCACGCCATCGAGGTGGCGTCGCGTCGATGGCGTAAGGTCATGATTCAGCAGTGGCGGGGACGTACCGCGACAATTTGATTTCCACACAGGTCGACGGGAAACTCGCGCTGAAGCCGCCGTTACGAGACCCGACGGCGGCCCAGCAGTCGAAGTACTGGGGCGTGACCTGGGCGCGGAAGCAGAGCAAGCAGTCCGGTGCGGTGTCTGCTCGACGGCGGGGCGGTGCGGTTCTCTCACCGCTCGTGTCGCCCGATTCACGCCATCGACGCGACGCCTGTGGCGGTGCGGTCCTCACCGGTCGGTACACGCAGGTGGCGCGCGACTTATAATGATGCGAACACCGTCAAGCGCCACATCGGCTACTTCGACGACCAGGAGGCCGCCGCGCTCGCGGTGAACAAGGCGATCATCGACGCGGGCCTTGCTGGTTTAAGGCGCATGAACGAGATCGATTCCGACGGCATGCCCGTGCCCCGGCCGTGGGGCGGGGGAGATTAAATGTTTTGTTAAAGATAAAATGGAAAGGGTAGGTGTCGCATATAAAAACGCGTCACCGGCGCGCCAGCAAGCGCCCGAGCACGACGCCGCAGACCAGGGCGGCGAAGACGCGTTTATTGGACGGCGTCGTCCGCTGCGAGCAGGGCGTCGCCCACTCCCTCATACACGTCTGCACCGCGTGCCGGTGCATCAGGTGAGGCTTCAACAAACCGACCGCGTCCAAGTGATGCCCGTTCGTCGCGTAGCGGCGGTAGTCTTCCTCCGTCGCGAATTCCGCGACGACGGCCACATCATGATTCATGTGCGTCCTGCCTAAGTCGAAATCCTTGCCGATGCGGTACGACAGGATGTAGGTCTCCGTCAGCGGGATCTGGCCGAGCTTCTTCAGGCCGGGCTCGACGGCGCTGTCCGGCGTGCCGGGCTTCCATTTCAGGAGGACGACGTGCGTGAGCGTCATTATTGTTGCGTGCTCTGAGAGGCTGTGGGAGAGCTGCACAGGAGTTGCGAATACTAGCGTTTCGTGGCGCAGCGATCTGCCTCGACGAGAAGCAGATATTCCCTCGCGTCGGCCACCAAATTGGCTGGTTTATGCGTGTGATTGCTGCTTTTGCTTTGCACGAGAAAACCGAGCTAGCGCACATTAGCACACTAGCGAGAACGCAGTTTCTCTTAGAAGCTTCGGCTTTTGCAAACAGGAGCCATCCGTTGGCGCATGGAGTCCTTTCCAGCCGTCTTACAACCAGCAAAAATCGGCAAGCTGTGGCGACGCATTTTGCAATCGCAGCCAAGCGCGACGACCTGTGGTGCCAAGCGACGTGCGCGCATCGAAGCGCACACATTGCTCGCCTGCGACGCGCACCAGCGCTGCAAAACGCACAGCACACCGCTCCTTTCCCAAAGCACTTGCTGCTCTCCAAAAGATAAATCGCAGCGACGCAAAGCGCAACTCAAACAACGTAGCCACACCAGTACGCCGCCGCAGCGATTCTGAAAGATGCCGACCGTAACTTTGGACAGGGACCACCTCTACGAGCGCCTCGGCAAGACCTACACGCAGGAGGAGTTCGAATTATTGTGTTTTGAGTTCGGCGTCGAACTCGACGACGTGACGTCGGCCTACCAGAGGGCCAAGGACATGAACAAAAATTTGACCGCTAAAGAGCTCGAGAAGTACGACCAGTCCGTGGAATATGCGATTGACGTCCCCGCCAACAGGTACGACTTGCTCTGCATGGAAGGCATGGCGCGGGCCCTTCGCATTTTTCTTGGGTTGGAGAAGACGCCGTCTTTTACGTTGGTCGAGCCTACAAAGAGGTTGAAGATGACCGTGGAAAGCGATTCTACGGACGCTATAAGACCATACTGCGTCTGTGCCGTTCTCAGAGGTGTTTCGTTCGAGGACCCTAGAGTGTACAACTCCTTTATTGATTTACAAGACAAGCTCCACCAGAACATCTGTAGGAGACGAACGTTAGTAGCTATAGGGACCCACGACTTGGATACTCTGGCGCCGCAATTCACTTACAGAGCGGAACCGAGGGATAGCATAGATTTCGTGCCTCTCACAGAAACAGAGAAGTCCTGGACCGGTCGCAAGCTCCTAGACCACTACCGGACCTCGCCGGACTGCAAGCATCTGAAACCGTACACTTCTATCATATACGATGCCCCGAACTACCCCGTGATCCGCGATAGCGCTGGTAGAGTACTGTCCCTACCGCCCATCATCAACGGCAGGCATTCCAGGATCCAACCTTCGACAAAAAATGTTTTTATTGAATGTACGGCTACCGATGAAACAAAAGCTAATGTCGTATGCTCTACAGTTGTAGCGATGTTCGCGGAGTACTGTGGGTTTAGAGTGGAGCCCGTCGACGTCGAGTATGTTAAAAATGGAAGCGTTACTCGAGTTGAAACGACGCCCGTGCTGCAAGCGCGGACGATGACCGCGCCTCTCAGAGATGTAAGGGGAGTGGTAGGGTTGACGGACAATGAGTTGACACCCGAGGCTGCTTGTGCGTTGGCGGAGAAGATGCAGCTGGCGCCGGCTAGGTATGATGCGTCCAAGGACGAAGTGTCTGTCTCCGTCCCGGTCACGAGGTCCGACATCCTCCATGCAGTAGATGTTGCGGAGGATATAGGCATCGCCTATGGGTATAACAACATCCCCGAGACGTTGCCACGTACCACTACTACGGGACGGCCTACTCGTTTGAATGGCTTCTCTGACTTACTGAGGGACGAGGTCGCGCGAGCCGGGTACGTCGAAGTGCTCACGCATGGCTTATGTCGACTAGACGAGCAGTTCGATAAGCTACGACATGCTGATGGGAAGCAGAAGGCTGTGGTTCTCAGCAACCCGGCTTCCGAAGAGTTCGAAATCGTAAGGACCTCATTACTGGTCGGTGCCCTGAAGACGTTGGAATGCGCCAAAGCACACAGTGTCAAGGAAGGCCTGAAGCTGTTCGAGGTCAACGACGTCGTGCACCGTGATGATGGAGAAGACGTGGGCGCGTTGAACCGACGGCATCTCGTTGCTACTTATACTGGCATGACAGCCGGCTTCGAAGTGATCCACGGTCTTGTTGATAGGGTCATGACCTGCGCGCAGATCGCGCCGACCAAAGCGTATGCGGGGAATTCGTTGAAGGGGTATACTGGTAGTACTTCTGGGAGGATGTACTCGGTGGAGCCGATCGACGACCCTACTTATTTCCCCGGGCGGTGTGCTCGCGTTATGATTGAAGAGAATGGTTCCAAGAAGAGTATTGGTGTGTTCGGCGTCGTGCACCCTGAAGTTTTAAAGAACTTTGGGGTGGCGAACCCGACTTCAGCGCTGGAGTTGGACGTGGAAGCCCTGGCGGCGGCGTCGTCGGTGCCGCCGTGCGGCTGCTAGGGTAAGGTATTGGGCCTACCATCTACTACGCTGGGTATGGGCCCGGGGGTAGTGCCGTTCTCACAAACACCCTTTACCACGTCCCCGGCCCCGCCGCGGGAAACACGCGGGGCTTCACGCCGAGGACGAGCTGGTTGCAGGGCCCTCCCTGTGCTCCGCTCCAGTGCTGTGCGCCGCTCGGGGCCTGGCCACTCGCTCCGAGTTTTGCGAGCGGGTGCTCCGCGGAATTATCCTGGTAGAGCACGTCTCCCGGTCGAAACGTCGTCGTCTTGCCGTCGCTCGTGCGGATGTACCAACTTCCCTCCAGCGTCATGACGAATTGGGGTGAAGGACAATAGTGCCACGGGTTTTCGCCGACCTGCTGCGTGACGACGAGGCCCGTGAGCGCGAAGTCGTCTGAATCAGAGAAGGCGCGCACGTATTGCAACGCAGCGTCGCCGCCCGTCGACGTGAAGTCCTTCGTCTCGAGTTTACCGCATTCATGCTCGTCTATGTGCGTGACGCCGTCGGCGCCCACCCACAGCTGGCGGTAGCGGATCGCGCCCTTGGCCGCGGGGGCGGTGGAGAGGGCGGATGCGGTGAGACCCATGCCGAGGAGGTGTCGTCGGAGTAGTGAGGTGAGGAACGCGGTGTGCAGGCGCATAGAGCCCTCTAAATGCCTCAGAGAGCGGATTTGCTCTGCGGTTTAAAGGCGTGATAATTCGCAGCAACGTTCAAAGCAGCAGTTGTCCGCAGCTAAATAGATGCCTTTGTGCCCACAGCTGCGATTTTTATGGCTCACAAGGAGAGCACACCAAAAACCACGGCGGCCAAGCTAGCGTCCTGTAAGACACTAGCAGGCCCATCATTTTACGGCACGCGCAGCAGCCTAAAACAGGCTTGCGAGTTGAGTTTAACACGTTGGAACCCGCGAGAGGAACGCCGCAGCGCGCTTGGTCCAGGCGGCACGAGTTCTTGGGCGCACCTCACCGCAATACCAAGGGAGAGCGAAGTGCACTACTAGAGAGCATCTCTCACGTGCGCGCTGCCGCCGCGACCGTCCCTGGGAAAGCAAAAGGTGCAGTGAGAGCACCCACGTGCACGCCGCCGCCGCGACCCAAGCATGGCGGCACAACCCGCCAAGACGATCACCGTCGCGGCCTTAGCTGGTGCCGCGTTCGCAGTAGCCTACAAAGCGACCAGCAAGTACCTCACGAATGAGGACGAGCCGAAGAGCTTGGACGACAGCACGAAGCTCGACGAGAGCACCGCATCCAGTTTCTACGGCATCACGCCTTCTTCGTTAGCAACAAGACACGAAGCGAGAAGCATGGATCGCGAAAAATCGGAAAGATCGCTACGCTTGATGGTCGAGTCCAAGGCCCTAGCACAAGCGTCCACCACAGATTATGCGGGAGGCACTTTAGGAAGCAGAGTTAAGCTAGTGGTAGCGATGGTCGGTCTACCAGCTCGCGGCAAGAGTTACCTCGTCAAAATGTTAGTTAGATATCTGTCCTGGGTGGGCTTCCCGACCAAAATCTTCAACGTCGGCGAACTACGAAGAAAACAGGGCCAGGCGGGAGCCAAGGCCGAGTACTTCGCCGACACGCCAGAAGCTATGGCTGTCCGAGAAGGTCTGGCGTTGCAGTGCCAGGAGGAGATGTACGACTGGTTGCGGGCGCAGAAGGGCGCCTGCGTGGCCATCTTCGACGCGACGAACACGACACGACACCGACGACACTTGTTAACGGAAAGATGCAAGGCCGAGAGCGACGAGAGCGGGAATGATGTGAGTATAGTGTTCGTCGAGAGTATTTGTGATGACCCGAAAGTGCTCTCCCGAAACTACGAGATGAAGCTCCAGAACGCGCGCGCGCGGCGTCCTCTTAACCAGCGATCGCCGTCGACCGACGGAAGCGCGTCTGCTCGACGGCGTGGAGGCCTTCCCTACGCCGTCGCCGCGGTGCTCGTCCCGGTGGCCGTCCCTGCTCGATGGCGTGGAGGGAGGCGCGTCGTCGCCGCGTGACGCCGTCACCGCGGCCCCACGCAGGCCGACTACAGGGGCACGGACCCGAAAAAAGCGATGGCCGACTTCATGGAACGCGTGAAGCAGTACGAGGCGCGCTACGAGCCCGTCGACGATGCCGAGGAGTGCGCCTACATCAAGTTGGTGAATGTCGGTGATAAAGTTATAACAAGACGGTGTGGTGGTTATCTGACGTCACAGTTAGGATTCTACCTGGGCAACGTGCATATTCAACCGAGGAGAATATGGCTCGCGCTGCACGGCGAGTCGCAATTACAAGTCGAGAGCCGAAGGGTCGGGGCCGCAACAGGCCACCTCACACCTAGAGGGAGGTGCTTCGCGCGGCGCCTCGCTGCTTTCGTGAAAGACGCGCATGCTTCATTTATGAAGGATAATAAAGATACGGATCCCGAGATCGTCGTCTTGACCGGTAATGCGCCGATACATAGTCAAACGATAAAGCCGCTGCTGGCCGACCCCCTGGCCTTTGAATGTCCACCGCGCGTGTCCACTTCATCGCTGCTCAATGAGCTCTGCGGCGGCGACTTCGACGGACTGAGCGTCAAAGAAATTCAAGATAGATATCCAGCAGTGTGGCACCGACGCATGGCCGACAAATTGCGCTTCAGGTACCCGGGCGCGGGCGGGGAGTCGTATCTGGACGTCATTAACCGATTGAGACCGATCCTCATTGAATTGGAGCGCCAACGGAAGAGTGTCTTGCTCGTGACGCATTTGGCCGTCCAAAGATGTTTATATTCTTATTTTACGGGCACCGACGCCGAGGCGATCCCCTACCTGCCGCTGCCCGCGGGCGCCGTCTTGGAATTGACGCCGACGCCGCACGGGACGCAGGTGCGGACGCATATCCTGTTGCCGGACGACGAGGAGGTCTCCGAACACGGCGTCCCATCTCCAGTAGCGTTCCCCGCGCGCGTGCCGTCGCACGCCCAGGCGGCGCCCCAGGGGAAAGGCTCGCCCGTCACGGCTCACGCGCCGGTGCGACTCACTTCGTAAGTAAAGTTGTATACATATAATCACTTACGACACATGATCTAGTTGTCATGATAGGGCGGCTCAGGGTTGAGGCCGAGTCGGCGGCACATACCGTTGCACTCATGCGTCGCGAAGAAGCGATTCATGCCCTCCTCACCCTTGTCGGTGGAGCCGTTCCGGCGCTTCGAGAGCGTGTGCAGCACGGGGTCCGTGAGCGTGAACCCATCGGACGCGTTCCAGACGCCCTGGATGTCGCAGAGGAGCTTGCGGCCCTGACTCACGGAGAAGCTAAAGTGGCTCAGCGCCGCCGGCACGTCGAGGTGGGAGAACGTCTCGGCCGGTTCGTAGTCCTCGTCGCTCTCGTCCTCGTCGCCCTCCTCGATGATCCCACCCATCGACAGCCGCGCCAACGCGGCCGTCGCGCCGCACACATCGGCGACGCCGCCGTTGTTGTTGTTCCATTTGGTGAACCGCCCCTCGAGCTCCGGCTCGGCGACGAACGACACGCGGCCGTCTCCGCCGTAGTTCCAGTCGCGGACGGTATAGAGCGTGGCCTGGACGAATTCGACGTGGAACTCGTCGGGCAGCGCGAGCCGGCGGTTGAAGAGCTGCGCGATCGTCTCGGCCTCGCTCGAGAGGCGGCACGACACCACGTGGAAGTTGCGGTCGCGCACGTTCTCCTCGTGCTTCGACTGCTTCGCAACGAGCGTCGGCCCAATTCTGTTGGATTCGAATCCCCATTCTGTGGCGTGAAACACTAAGCGTTCGGCGCCCATGCCAAAGGAAGACGTGGCGTGTGCGACACCAATGGAGCCTTCGATGAGGCTCTGATCGACCATGCACTTGCGTCGCGGATCCCACACCTGCTTCGCGAGGAAAGCGCCCGTTTCCTGATCATCGTCCATCTGATAATACTGGTCCCACTCCCCTTCGTAAAGGTAGCCCTCCGCGAGACGCGCGCGACCTTCCTCAACGGACTGTCTTCCCACGTCCGTTCGCTCCGTCTTGGTCGTCGCGCACTCGGTCGCCATCGTCGTTAGCGACGACGTCAGGCTCGAGAAGGCCGTTTTCAGGCCCCCGACCGAGAGGCCGAGCTTCTGAAACGTGTTCCGCGGGAGCGTCGCCGCCATCGACCGCAGCACCGAGTAATCCTCGTCGGGCTTGCCGAACGCGACCGTGCCGACGAAGACGCGGTCCCGGCCGACGAGGTTGCCGATGTCGTGCAATCTCTGACAACACGCGCGCTCGACGCGGGCCTTGAGCTGCGCGCGACACTCCCTAGCCGTCGGACACTTCTGCAGGCACGGTTTATTCCGGTTCGTCATACGGCCGGAGGGACACGGCTGCCAGACCTGTACGCCGTGCTTACAAAGCATCGTCGTGTGGTCCGAGGGAGCGCCGTCGGACAGGAAGATCAGGAAGAGCTGCCGCTTGGTCGCGACCGCGTCGTCGTACAAGATCCCAAGAACCGCGTTGACGGCTGGCAAGTAATTACCGTGGCTGCGCGCCCGTCGATTGCCCATCTTTCGGAGCCTCTTCGCGAGGCCCTTGTCCAACGCCCGGTCTTGGAAGACTGCCACGGTGTCGTCGCTCATCTCCAGTAAAGTCACCGCCATGCCCTCGACTTTTTTCCGCCCCTGCAGCTGGCCATCGACGAGGTCGCGCGCGAGGCTGTCGTATACGGCCGCCGTCCGCGTCGCGTAGCCGGGCACGTCGTCCCGGCGCATCGACCCCGAATGATCCACGACGAGGACGACATGCGAGCCCGTGGGCCGGTCGTCGTCGCTCGCCTCGGCCTCCGCGATGGCCTCGCCTCCGTCGAGGCGCCACGACGTAATCTCGTGCCGCATCGTCTCGTCCGTGATATACACGACACCCTGGTGCGTGAAGCGCCAGCGCTTCTCGCCGCGGCGCCCGGGGTTCGCGGCCACCTTCTCGCCATGCTTAATCGCCGCCTGGAGCTCGCGGCGCTGGATGCCGCGCTCGGCCCGGCGCTCGCGGCCGTGCGCGTGCGAGACCAGCGTCACATCGGACGTGCGCAGCTCGTCCGCAGCATGCTGTTCCAGCACCGCACGCAGTAGTGTCGCTTCTCGACTGGACTCCACAGCCGCGCCCTCCAGGGCATCCGTTCTCAGCTTAAGGTCCCTGAGTATTGTATTTAGCATCTCCATGACTGGTGCGGACGATTCAGCGCTGCGCCTCAGCGATTCAGCGCTGCGCCTCAGCGCTGCGCTCGTGCGCCTCAGCGCTCGCTGGACTCAAACCACGCGAGAAGCTGAGCAAGATCGTTCGGCCCGCGTCGTCCTGCCGATTGCTAGCGTCATGTAAGACACTAGAAAGCGAGGCTGAGAGGCTGAAGCTGGCTAAACTAAGGCGAGGAGCTGCGTAACCAGCAGCAGAACCTGCAAGAATAGTGCCATATATATAGCGAACACAGCCTTGCCATTCCTTCGTTGCACGCGCCTGCGCATTGCTCTCAATTAGCACTGCTGCACTGAGGGCAGCACTGCAAGCGATACTGGCCGCCGGTGCGCACGACTGCGGCGAGCGACTCCTAGAGGACGCCGCCGAAGCGCACCATGGTCAAGCAAAAGACGATCGAAGACCCGAACAAGGAGATCTGGCTGCTCCGCGTCCCGTCGAGCATTTCATTGGATGCGGTCAACAACCTCCCGATCGCGAAGGAGCAGGGCAACGTCGGCGATATCGTAGCGAGGTCCAAGGGCGCGGCGCGGGACCACGGCGGTCCCGTCGGCCGCGCGTTCGGCGGCGACATCGTGATACGGGAGGAGTCCGCGTTGGCGGACGACATGAGGCCGCTCGTGAAGACGCGGAGCGGCTCTTTGAGGTGCGCGGGCGTGCCCGTCACGCGGCAGTTGTCGTTGGCGGTGGAGCACGACCCCGCCACGACCGAAATGGACGCGGCAAAATACGTCCCGGCCATCGTAGCACCGGCCGTGGAAAGCGTCTGGTCCAAGGATCCCATCGGCGAGGAATTGTTAGGCAAGGACTTCGCGGAGAAGACGGGATACGTGCACCCGATCTGGTCTAGGAGTGCCTACAACGGCAAGCTCCAGCCGAGAGATATAAGGGCGCGCTTCTTCCCGAACGCCACGCGCGAGCCGCGCGACGGGTCGGCGCCGCCGGGCGTCGTGAGTTCCGCTCCGACGAAGAAGCGGAAGAGCGCCGACGCATCGTCGGAGAAGAAAAAGAAGAAAAAGAAGAAGTCGAAGAGCGGCGCCGGCGACGCGCTGTCGCCGGGCGGCTCCGAAAAGAAGAAGAAGGCGCGGCGCCGGCGTCCCTGCTGCCTTCGATGACATGAGAGAGAGTTGCGATTCGACACTCACTGTCTGTCCACACAGAAAAAGAAGAAGAAATCAGTAGTCGGCGAGTAGGACTAAAACTTGTTAAAATTAATGCGGAGCGAACGCGTCGTCGAGCTCTCTTTGAATAGTCTGCGTAGGCGTTCCAGCTCTAATAGCGTGGCGCACCCTGGTAAAACAGTCGCAGTAGATCTCCGCGCTACAGACGTGGGACACCTGCCGCGCCGGTGGCAACCTAGACCCGAGCCGTCTCAATTCATCGACGCCCGACACGCTGTCGAGCAAAGCGCAGACTTGTGCTGAGTCAACCTCGTTCTTCCGCAACAAACTTTCGATGGAGTTGACGGAGTCTTCGGTCGTCTCCTCGTAGACTAAGACAGGTAACGATTTCCGCTGCTTCGTCGACGCCCCCTCGAAGTCGGCCACCTTCCAACCGCGAGCTTTCAGCGACGCTCTCACACTGGAATAGTACTCGCTGTTCTCCGTCTTGAAGAGTAATTGTCGCCCGGCGCCCGTCGTCTCGGCCCACTTCACAATCGAATGGATGAGCGGCGCCGACGCGTCTATTATAATGTCGGCCTCGTCGTGTTCTTCTACTAACGCCCGCAGCGACATGGCCGCGCCGCCTCCACTTCGTATTTGGCGCGACGCGTCGGCGAGCATGACTCGAATGACCGCGTCATCTGGCATGAGAGCTTTTTGTTCGGTCGCTAACCTTTCGACCAACCGAAAGCCCTGGGAGCACTCCTGCAGCGTCAGGTCATCAGCGCCCTCCGCGCCCAGCGCTAACGCCTGCTCACCTACTGAGCTATCAGCCTCGACGACCAATGCTCTTCTGTTAGGACCGTTCGGCAGGAGCCACTCCCTTTTGACGCGAAACGCGGCCCGAGACAAATCATAGTCCGCCGTGCCGTCCCCATCTCGATCCACGGTCGGCGGGGGCACGCCCCACGACTCCATTTTTGAATACGCACCGTCGGGCACGTGCCACCCAAACGGCGTGTCGACGCCTGAGCCCGCTGTTCGAGCTGCGGCTAGCGTCCTTCGTACGGAAGGCAGGGAGAAATCTTCGAAGACCGGCACGATGTGCGCGCCAAATCTTCTCACACTTAACTCCGTGACGTCCGACTCCCTTCCAGCGAGTCTAACAACTCGTTCCTGGACGCCCGTCTCAAACAACGGCTCGTGGCCGTTCCGTACTCTCTCGTCGTAATCGGAAGCCGCAGCAGCCGACGAGTCTACTAACCTCATCACTTGCGCTATACCTAGGAAGCCGGCCACGATGCTCCTCAGGGTTTGGGCTCCTAGAATCTTCAGTTCCCGCCCGGCGTCGACCTCGCGCAGCAGCGGCTTGGCCTCGACGCGCCACGCTTCGCAACACGTCTTTGCGGGCTTCGTCAGCCATATGACCGACGGCAATACTTGGGCGGCACCGTACCGAAAGCAGAACCTCGCTCGGCCGAGCGCTCCCGGTCTCGTCAACAAAGCACCTTCGTAGACGCCGATGGCCAGAACAGTTCCAAGAGACGTCGCCATGGCCGCGTTGTTCGCGGAATCCCCGAACACGTTCGCGACGCAGGACTGCGCGATGCGGCGCCCCGCCTCGAGTCGATCCCTCAACGCCTGGCCGGGCGGGGTCTTCGGGAACTCGCCGCTCATCGTCGCGCGGTCGCGGACGCTCATTTTCGCTTGCTCGCGGCGACGGCGTATGGCTGGTCTGCGATCGCTGCAGTGGTTGCTGCTGTCTAGTCGGTTGCTGCAGTGTCTGCTTGCTCAATTAGTGCGCGCTCGCCGCACACCCCGATGTTTCAGTGAAGCGGCAGCGGCCGCTAATCTCCGCGGCGACGCGGAGAATGCAACCAAGGTCGCTAGCGCTTGAAGCGCTTGTCGATGACGTATTACTGAGCGTGTGTTCGCCGTCCAACTGGCTACGGTGGCAGAGTTATTGATCACTTTTCACCGGCGCTTGCATGCTAGTGTCTTACAGGCCGCTAGCGCGGATTTTTTAAACGCGGGAGCCCTGGAAGCCGCGCCCCGGGGACGGTATCTCCTCAGACTGGCGCTGCTGCGCGAAAACCCCGCGCAGAAGACCGCAGTTCATCCTTACGCGCCCCCCTGCAGGCCCCGCACGGCGACGTCCTTCTCGAAGAACGAGCCAGAAAAGACTGGCCGCGCCGCCTTCGGAGCAGTACCCTTCTCGCGCGCGTGGATGATCGGCGGGTAGCCGTCCCACCAGTACTCGTCGCCGCCCCGCAGGGCTATGACTCCCTTTTCATCGCGCGTCGCGATGAGCACGACGCCGCCGAGCTCGGGGTTCGTCGGCGAGACGAAGTGGACGCGCACGTCGTCGTCAAATAAATCAATGCAGGCGCACATGGGCTCGTCCTCCAAAACTTTCAGTTTGGCGTCGCCCAGGGAGCAGGTCGCCGCCACTATGAGTAGTTCCTCGGCGTCGTCGTCCATGGCCAATTGCTTCCGTCTCCTTACGAGCGTCGGCGGTCGCTGCGTTAATTCTTTCGTGACTTTGTACGTGAGCGCGAGCTCGCCTTGCAGTTGTTGTATGGTACCGTCGAAGACGAGCGTGGACACGGCGCCGGATTTCGGCGTCGTGAGCGTGGCGGTGCGGCCGCCGAAGAGCAGCGCCCGGACGTCGTTCGCCGTCGGGAGCGTTTTCGCCTCCGTCCCCGAGGAGGCGGCTTGGCCCATTTCTAAATTTGTGTTTTGTGGTACAGGCTGCCCCAAGGCTGTGCTGTCGAGGCGTCAGTGGCGTGAGAGAGGCTGCCCAA
>JACLAA010008125.1_pt1 | contig 16687 bp, 15 predicted proteins | sample 8027891 | NCBI WGS metagenome assembly JACLAA01 (sample SAMN15724900, study PRJNA655200) | protist metagenome | isolation source: fluorescence activated cell sorting (FACS) single amplified genomes of... | place: Spain: Blaines Bay Microbial Observatory, Mediterranean Sea | collected 2016-01-19 | reverse complement strand
GCCCTTGAGCTCGCTCTCGGGAACGCCGACGCCCAGGCTGCTCCTGATGTCCCGGTAGGCCAGCGTCTCGACCTCCTCAGAGGAGAAGAGCATCCAGGACGGCGTTCTGGAGGGTGGAGCTCAGGATTGAGGTCGTGCTTCTTGCCGTCGACGAACCCTCCCGCCCTAACCTCGTCGTTGCCCAAGTTGGTCTGCCAGGCGAGCTCGCGCCCGTTGTCAGTGTTGACGTGAAACTCCTCAAGGCTCTTCTTCTCCTGCTGGAGGGTCTCGGGGAGGGGGACCTGGAACTGCGCGTGCTTGTCGATGGGCCATCTTCCCGTGGTGAGCACCTGGACCGAGAGCTCCACGCCGCCGCCGTTGCCCGCGCTCTCGTCGGCCTGGTCTTCCCTCTTGTGGTGGACATGGTGTCCTGAGATTCTTGAGCGGGCTCCATCGCGGCGAGCCCTTCCCCCTCCGCCTCCCTCCCGTGGGCGTGGTCCCTCGCCGCCCGCGACGGGAACCCAGTTGTCGTGCTCGTGCGCGCGGCCCCGTCGACGCTGGGAGCCTTCGCTCGCGGCGCCAGCCCACGCGCTCCCGCGACCTTTGTGCAAGGCACCGCGCCCTTCCGCCCCTCCCTTGGTGAAGGTCTAGAGCCTCCTCTCATTTCATTTCTTGAGGGAGGGAGGGAGCGTGACGGAAATGAGCTTTGGTAGGAGAGGTGCGGTGAAGAGGGCAATGATGAAGGCGCGATCGCGCCAGTCTTGGATGAAGGGGACCATTCCCGAAGGCAAATTCAACGCTGATCACGATGGTGTCCTTACTTTTTATTGATTCGATCGGGAACAGGGCGAAAAAGGGGATTGAATTCGACTCTGGTAACCGCCCAGGATTTTGACCAGCCCAAGCGGACAAATTGAGCTCCAGGGCAGACTATGACGCCGTTCGAATCAAATGGAGAGTGTTTTCCGGGGTTATATGAGCGTCCCGACACAACAGACGCATCGGAATAAAAAAGTTCAGAGATAAAGGCACCACCAGTACAAAACCTGCTTGAAGCCATCGAGAAGCTCCCTTTTCCTGTAGTGGAAGACGGAGACCGCCATCAGAACCAGGGGGATGAGCGAGTCAAAGCCCACAATTCGATCCCAAAGAAGGAGCGCCTGTTCCGGCACGAGAACGTCGGCAAAGGCGTGGACAATCCACGGAAAAGCCAGGGCCAGGGGTGAGATGCCAATCATGCCGTAGAGATGGTAGTTCACTTCCAATTCCGTACCTCTCGACCATCTGGCACAGCCCAAGCTCGGACGGGCCACACCGGGCACAAGTATGACCCCGGTTCTTACTCCCCTGGAAACAAAAGAGAGACAAAGCAAAGCAAGTATGCTGTTGTAACGTAATATAGGCAATGATATAAACCTTTTCTGTGTTTACTGAAGCTACTAGTACCTCATCAAGATCTGATGCGAGGTGACGCGAACATGGACTTCTCCCTTATCAAGAGAGAGGCCCTCTGTTTCTTCTGCAGCTCAAGCAAAGCTGGGTGGTCCTTCCTCTTTGCAAGTCCAGTGTCTTTTTCTACAAGGTTGGATGAGATCATACATTTCCCGCCCTTGGACTTGATCCAGCCGAAGAGGTACGACAGGCCCATGCCCGAGATGGAGGCGACGACGATGATGAAGACGCCGCGATCTGGAGGTTCGTGTTGTAGACGTCGGCGGCGTCCTGGTTGTCGACGGGGTCGGCGGCCATCACCTCGTCCGCCGCCAGGATGTTCTCGGTGCCGTTAAAACTACTCATCGTGGGGGGCAACGGTTCTCGCTGTGTTCTCTGTTCTCAACGACGCTGTTCGCGCGCTCGCGATCTCTCGACCGTGGTCGTTCGAGCTTGACGGCGCCGATTGCTGAATGGTTTTGTCGCTGTTGCTTTGCCCGCAGGGAAAAAAAGGAATGGGTGCGATGGACATCGGGGGGCAAAAAAAGTGGGTGTCAGTAAGATGGCTGAAATGACAAACTCTGCCTTGAGAAGGGACCGAAAAAATGCAAGTTTCAATGAAGCTTTTTTGGGTGGGTCGATGTCCACCAAGGAATCCTCTTCTCATTGCAATCGGCTTTCCCTTCCCTGAAAATCCAACTCATCATCTCAGTGCGAAAAAAAATCTGCCATTTTTTTCAAGCGGATGCGTTGAGACAGAGATAGGGAGGGAGGCGGGAGAGGAGAGGAGAAGAGAGGACTGAGAGCGCGCGACAAGGACGAAGAGCGGGGGCAGAAGATAGAAGTGGGAGAGAGAGGGGAAGAGCGTTCCGTCGGCCCGAGAGAGATGGCGCAAAACGCGACCGAGAACGCGACCTCCTCGGCACACGACGAGACCACCGCCGTCGGCCAACACACCCACATCGATGACGAGTTCTTCGAGGTCACCATGCTCCTCACGTTCCTGCTCGCCACCTGGGTCCTTGGGAAGATTGTTCAGAAAGCGAAGGTGCCGTCGCTGATAGGGGAAATCGCAGTTGGCATGGTCCTCGGTCCGAACCTCCTCGACGTCGTTCCCTTTCCCGAGGCCCTGGGCATCGTCGGGGAGGTGGGCTTGCTGCTGCTCGTGCTCGAGGCGGGGCTTGAGGTCGACCTGCAGATGCTGAAGCAAATAGGGGGGAAAGGCCTCGCCGTGGCCGCTGTCGGAAGCATGGTGCCGCTGGGAATGGGGACGGGAATCGCCGTCGGCATCGGGAAAATGGAGATCATGGAAGCCCTCGCCGTCGGCGCTTGTTTGGCACCCACGTCGATGGCCATCGCGCTGAACATCCTCAAGACGGGCAAAGCCCTGCAGACGCCTTCCGGCCAGCTCATCATCGCTGCCGCTGTGATCGACGACGTCATCGCCCTCGTGCTCCTGAGCGAGCTCAAGGCCCTGCAGGAGACTCCGGCGGTCCTGAACTTCGTCACTCCGATCATCTCGTCCGTGCTCTTCGTGCTCGGAGTCGGCGGCTTTGCCATCTTCGCCATGCCGCGGCTGATGAAAACGGAGTTCGTGAAGAAGCACATGTCCGTCTGCATCAGCGCGTCCTTCTTCGCCATGTTCGCGCTTTCGATTGGTCTGATGAACGCGACCTACTACGGGCAGTCCTCCTTCCTCCTCGGAGCGTTCCTAGCGGGCCTGTGCTTTTGCACCCTTCCGGAGCTGAAAACGCTGTGGCACGGTCAGGTGAAGAGAATCGAGACGTGGATGCTTCGCTTGTTCTTCAGCACCACCATCGCGTTCAAGGTCCCAGTGAAAGACTTGTGGTCCCCCAAGGTGATAGCTCTGGCTTTCGCCTTGCTCATTCCACTCATCGGCAAGGTCATCACGGGAGTCTTTGGTCCGAGGCCGGTCACAAAGCTCGACTTCTTCACCATAGGTTTTGCCATGAGCGCTTGGGGCGAGTTTGCGTTTGTGGTGGCCAACACCTCCCTCTCGCTTGGAATCATCTCCAAGGACACCTTTGCCAGCATCGTCCTGGCCGTGCTGATCTCGGCCATTATAAGGTACGCCTCTCATTCTCTTGAGAGTCTCTCCCCATCCACTCACACTGACTGACCTTCTTCAATCAATCTTCCCTCACATCAGTCCCTGGGCCCTCTCCGACACCCTCCTCTTGTCCCGCAGGCAGAAGGAGAACATGCAGCAGCAGGTCATGATGAGCACGAGAAAGAGAAGGGGAATTAGACACGCTTACCTCGAGGTGGACATCTGCTGCATCAACAGGTGGGGTCTGATTGACGGCTTGATCAGCAAGTTCCACTCCCAAGACCTAAAGGTTCTCGATTTCACCGTGTCCAGTGTCGACAAGTTCAGCGTGATGCGCCTCTACGTGAAGAACACCTCCAAGGAATTGGAGGCGACTCGGGAGGAGGAGTACGTCAGAAAGATCACCGAGACGATCGCAAAGTATTGCAAGATCTCTGTGGCGAGCTCCGAGAGCGACTTTGGGTTCCTGCCCCCCTCGCCCATCCCCTCCGCCGTCTTCAGGCGGGAGGACATCCTCGTCGGCGTGGAGGAGATCGATCTCTATCCGTGCCTGAGCGTCAAGCCCTGGGAGGTCAGGGAGGGGTCCCGGGAGGGCCAGTCGGTGGCCAAGATGCAGGAGAGCCTCGACAACTTCTCGAGGAGGGTCAACTCTGCCCGGAAGCTGGACCAGATCCAGAGAAGCAGGTCACTGGCCAACCTGCAGACCTCGATCATCAGATCTGCCCAGAGCTAGTTGGCACCGATCACGCCTCCCTCTTCAATTCTATTTTTTCTTTCTTTCTTTCTTTCTGTGTATCGAATTAGATTCCAGTGTTGTAGTGTCTATCGGTCATACCCCTTTGGTTATATTACTAAAGAAAACAGAAAAATAATGGGAGCTTAGCTTCTCTTGTCCTCGTTCACGATCAGCCTTCTGTGCTCTTCCTCTCCCAGCACATCGTTGATGGCAGTGCCCTCCTCCCCCGCGTTCTGGTCCCTCTTGCTCAGGACCACCAGCGACATGCCGAATATGATGGCGAGCATGGCAAGAATGTCCTGAATCTCCGGCTTGGTTCCCAAGAAAAAGATGGACAGCAAGAGCGTGAAGGGCGACTGCAGGACCGTGTAGAGAGAAACCACCGAGGCGTGCAGCCTCTTGTTCGCCCACGTCGACCCGCCGTAAGTGAAAGCGGTCCCCACCACGACAGCGTAAATGAAAGCCACCAAAACGTGGATGTTGTTCAAATAAGTGAACTCGTGAACGATTCCTTCGATGGACTGGAAGTACCCGATGCAAGTGACAACAGTGAGGAAGCTCCCGATGGAATAGTACCAGGCCGTGCTCGTGAGGGACGGGAACTCGTGGACGATCTGCTTCTGCACCAGGTAGAGGGTCCCCAGCGCCAGCGTCTGCACGAGGAGGATCCCGTGTCCCAAGAGGGAGTTGTTCGCGAGCTTCTCCACCAAAGTGAGCTGCTGCTCCTCGAGTCCCGCCGTGTCGACGACCTCGGTGTCCGGAGAGAGCAGGGTCGCCGTGTCCTCGAGCAGGCTGGGGTCCAGCAAGTTGGTCTGCAAGTCATCCAGGCCGCCCTGGTCGTTGCTCGGGTGGCTCTCCGACATGGCCGCCCCCACGGCGCCGCTCACGGAGATCGCGATGCCGATGATCATGTAAGGGTTAGCGGGCTCCACCTTGAAGAGCACGGCCCAGAACGCAGTCCAGACGGGAATGAGCGGCTGGTAAATCGCCGCGGTGATGGGGGACACCAAGTTCAGGGCAATGATGAACCCGACTATGTTTATAAATATCAGCACCCCCAGCGTGAGGAAGACCATGGCCTCCTGCCTCGTGGGCATCTTGGGCTTGTCGTCGAAAATGGCCGCGAGCAGGAGAAGGACGAGCGAGGCGCCGGCCTCGCGAATCAAGGCGAAGAAGAGCGGGCTCACGCCGGTGTTCAGCGCCACCTTCCCGAGAACGTGCCACCCGGCAAAAGCCAGCTGGACCGCAATCATGATCGCAGTCGCGAAGTTCTTTTGCGCGTTGGAGTAGGACGACATGCGTCCGCCGCCGCCAGCTCCGCCACCGCCCATGGTTTCCCTTGTTCTCGTAGTCTCTTCTTCTCTGTTCCCCTCCTTCTCAGCACGGACACATCTCCTCCCCTATAATGATAAAAGCGTTCGACAGCGTGCGTTCGCGCGGGTTGCTGCGCGCGGGTGCTCTGCCTCCTACGGGCTGGCGCCTCGAGTTCGCGGTGCGGAGCAGACGTGTGCGCGTGGTGTGACGCGCGTTCAGGGACGCTTCCCGTCTCTTCGAAGGCCTCTGCAAGCTGCCCTCGCGTTCGCACAATTGCCGGCCCAAATCTCGGCAAGACCATCAGACAGGGAAAACAACACAGGCAACTTTTCTCGACTTTTCTCGGAAAACTTGTCTCGATTGAGACTGAGCGCGCGCTTCTTCGGGAGCCAAAAAATAATGGCTGTTCAAAATAATGGCTGTCACTCAACGACTCCCTCCCCTTTCAAATCAGGAAAAATGTTGCAATGACAACGGTCATTTCCTTTGAAAGGGAGGGCAAGAGTGACTTCAATAATGTTCCCCGTCTCAAATCCTTATGACCAGTCCTCAGCTGGTACGAGATAATCCCAGAAAAACTTGTCATGGTTCCCTGGTGGCGTATCAAATTGGAAGTAACTCTCCATGGCAGCAGGGGACTTCCAATTCCCCCAAGCTTGTAAAGTGTCTCTGGGTACTGGACTCTTTTGTCTTGCTAAGGCAGTAGCTCCTCCGATTCTGAGCGAATGCCAAGCGTAAAAACACCGCCCAGGTGCCTTCACGCCGAGGTGCTTCAAGCACCAGGTCAGTGTCTTGTTTGGACTTGGGTTGAGATCAAACAACTTGGACTCTTGGCCCACAGAGATGATTCCAGCGCCCACACAGCGCCTAATGAGCTTCCCCAAAGCCCCTCCAACCTCCATGGGTCGAGATGTGGTTTTCCACTTCTCCTTGTGAATGTAGAAAATCACTCCTTCGGTTGTGAGGACAAGGCTATTGCCAGAGAGCTCCCTAACAGAACTCTGGCGCAAAAGTAGGCCGTAACCGACTACTACGCACAGAAATCCCTGCGCTCGACCACGCAGTTGCTCCCGCTCAGACAGAGCGTCTGAGTCCTTTCGCAGCACGCCCCGGTTCGTGGCCTCATATTCCGCTCGTGCTTTTTCCGCAGCTTCCCAGCACCGGTATACTTGAGAAGAATTCAATCCTCTCCTTGCGTACTTCGTGCGCTCCTCCTGCTTGGCCACGGCGAGAAGGGTTCTCTCCGTCAAGCAATTCTGGTGGTCTCGCACGACCCGTCGCAAAGCGGAGACCTCGGACGTGATTGTCTTGGTGGCCTTCCCCTCAGCTGCACGAATCCGGACGTACTCTGCCATGAGCACGTCCCGGGCTGTGGCATCCTCTACAATAATGAAAGGGTCCTTTTCCAAGCTCGCGCACATTGAAGAAAACCTTGACCACACTATGTGGTAAGACCTCTTCGTACTCTCCGCCAGGTCGCCCTCCGCAAGCTTCACAAGTTCCCCGGCCGACTCCTCAGGAAGGTATCTCTCAACCTTTTGTCTCCAATTTCCCCGAAGAAATAGACCGTCGTGCTCCACCCCGGAGGCTTCAGCAACCTCAGCGCCAAGTCGTGGTATAGGGGCCTGTTGCCCGAGAACTGCCATCTCTTCGTTGGCTTCAGCTCCCGCTCCACCAACTCCGTTGCCCATTCTGGCACTACTAAGAAGTAGCTCCTGGGCTGCTCCCTCGCTAACTTCCTCACTACGAGGTTGAGCCAGCAAAAGGGCGGGTTCAGCCAAAGCGTGCCGTACCTCTCGCCTAAGACTCTCCAGTCTTGCTTCCAAGCATTGCCCACGCTCCCTCGCTCCAGGAACCGTGAACAGTAAACGGGAGTCCGCGCGTTTGCCTTGGAGGCGAAGACCTCCAACTGGCTCTCCAGCCCGACCTGGGCCTCGATCCATTGTCTCACCCCCGGGTCGAAAGTAAACGTGGACCGGTGCGGGTCTCTCGAAGGCTCGTCTGCCCTGTTCTCCGCGCTGGGAACCCAAACCGTGGCGAGCTGCCACGCCTTTCTCGCGCACAACTCGAAGACCTCCCCCAAGATTTGGTTGGCACTCCCTCGGGCCTTCCACCCTCGGACTTGGTGGAGCACAACCGTGCTGTCGGTGAAGACGGTCACCTGGCGGAACCCTCGCGGATACCGCTCGGCCAACAAGAGAACTCCCTCGCGCACCGCATACAACTCCTTCAAGTTGATGTGCAGCTCGCGGTCCTCTCTCACGAAAGTTCCCGCCACAACCTCGTCCGGTTTTCCCGCCTCTCCTTCAATCACGACCCCCCAGCCAGCATCAGAGGCATCAGTCCAAAGCACAAGAGGGGGGGACTTGGGCGAGGCAAAGCTTCTCACAAAGTCTGCGTCCACGAGGGAAAGCCGCGCGATGATCCGACGCAACGAAGACAGGGCCGCTGAGGTCAACACAGTCTGAGGAGGCCTCCCCCTCCGCAACCTCAAGCTCTCGGCCTTCATGCAATCATACACGGCGGCCATCTCCAGTCTCAGAACGGGGAGGGAAATCACGGCGAACTCAAGGGAGCCCACCAGCGACTGCAGAACTCCGAAGTCCACGCGACGCCGGTGAGTCCTGGCCGCGCGATCCAAGGCCCGCGTCTTCCCTATCAATCCCAGTCGTCGCTCTTCGGTAAGTCGAACCTGCTTCCTCACGAAATCTAGCTTGTGACCCAAGTAAACCACTTCCTCTCCAATTTGGAAGCTGGACTCCTTGATACGCAGCCCCAGGTCCAGGAAAGTCTGACGAACCTTCTCCGCGTCCCTCTCATCCCTCAGCAAGATGAGGAAATCATCGAGGTACACCATACAAGGCCCAACCTCCCGAGAAAGATGCTTAGAGAGAACGCTGTAGACAGACATCAAACTCGCAGGAGAATTCGTCCAACCCATAGGCAAAGCACGGTAAGAGTAGTGCCGAGTCTTCTCTCCTTGCCCCACAGCAACGCCCATGTATTTCTGACTCTCTGCCTTCACGCCAATGCTGTAAAACGCGTCGCTCACGTCAATGACCATCCCCTTTGAGTACTGCTGCCCTTTTCTCAAGAATGGAACCAACCTCTTGAAGAAGCAATCCTGCTTCACTGTCAAGGAGTTAAGCTCTCTCTGGTCCACCACGAGCCTCCAGGGCGTTTCGAGGGAGCGCTTAGGAACCATAAAGGCTGGGGAGACACAAGATAGATTACATAAAGTTTGACGTTCTAGAACACCTAACTTCAGCAACCTTTGCTCTTCTTGCACCCAGAACTTCTCCTGTTCCTCAGTGAGAGCGTACCCCTCCTGGTTTCCGTCCAGCTCCTCCAGCTCGCCGTCTAGCTTCACCTCAGCCCCTTCCACAACCAACTTCCAGGCTGTTGAATTCCTCTTCAGCCCGATCGACTCCCAGGCCGGGAGCCTCTCCCTGAGGGAGTGGAAGTAGCTCATTGGGAGGGACCCGCCCCGTCCTTGTTCTTGGGGGGTTCCTTGGCCTTCTTGCCCTTGCCCTTTGCTCTGCTGGACACAAAGGTGGACGCTTCCTGCTTCCTCTCTGCGTGAAGAATGGCCTCCCTCCTCTTTTGAAGGTGGACGGCCACGTCGCCGCGAAGCTTCTTGCTCACCACACCAAACGAGGTTTTATCCAAAAGCTCGCGGTCCTCGAGAAACTCCGAAAGCCCCTCCGTGCCTGGCGCTCCGTCCAAACCCAGAGCCGCGAAATGAAGACGTCCGTGGGTGTCGTACGCGCCCTCGAGGACGGCGTTGAGCGATTCAACCGCCGAAGCCAAAGAGCTCTTCTGAGGCTCGTCGCACGTCGCCGCCACGCCTGCGATGAACGTCGCCACGTCGTAGAGGTACGACGCTGTTGCCACAGCGAACGTGTGGCCGCGCTCCAACTCCGAGTAGTAGATTCCCTTGTAGGAACCTGGATTCTTTCTCCGTTCCTCAACGGTAAGGCGACCGAGGATTTCCTCCACGCCTCCTTGCGTTGACTGGCGAGTATCCCAGAACCCGAAGGTCGGGGGTGCAGCGAACGGTCTCGGGAAGGGGTTTCCTGCCTGCTCACCCACTGGGTCAATCTGGACTGCTCCGCTCGAGGCGGTCTGTGCAGTCGTTGAGTTCTCGTTTCCTGAAATCTGCGCCTGAACGAACGCCGTGAAGAGCGCGATCAAGCGCTCAGCAGGGTCCGTACCGTCTGTGGGCGTCATACCCCAAACTTGCAAACTTCAATATCGAGCGTCCGTAGGACGCGGACTTTGAACGGAATCAAGCTGGGCGCCGACTCAGTTCAAAATAATGGCTGTCACTCAACGACTCCCTCCCCTTTCAAAGGAAAAAACTTTGACAGGCAGGTCGAGTCGACGAGGAGGATGGAGCCTCTTCTCGCGACAACGGCGGCAACGAACGAGGGCAGCTGAGGAATGTCTGACGGCAGCAGCGACGACGACGACTTCGTGTCGAGGAGGAGCCCCAAGTACCGTTCGAAGCGGCGGCGAAGCTTGGCGCTGACGAAGCGTGCGGCGACCGAGGACAACGTCAGCCCGCCCCGGGGCGGGGTCCCCGGGAGGCCGGCTCCCTGCCCCCCGCCCGACTCCTTGCGGGACGACGACGGCGGCTGGGATGGGTTCGGATCGCTCAGAGCGGCCTTCGAGGGGATCGAGGCGGGCGCGCCCGCCTCGACCCCTGCCGCCGCTGCCGAGAAGTCTGCGAGCGAGTCGGGTCGTCGTTCGAGCTCTGGGCACTCTCGGGGCCCAACAAGCGACGAGACGCGAGCGGACCCGATCGCGGGGCAACCCGACGCGGCCGAGGACAAGGCGCGAAGGGATAGCGAGATCTTGTCGCTCCTCAAGTCGGGTCTCAAGAGCACGAGACGGAAGAGGGAGTCGGACCTCGGGGGGAGCAGGAAGAGCGAGGTGGGGGAGGAGGTTTGGCTGGAGCAGGACGGAGCTGGAGAAGCCGCCAGATCCGACGTCGCAGATCAACCGGTGGTCCTCGACACGGACGAGGAGGACAGCTTGCTCGTGGACCCCTTTGACGACGCGAGCGACCGGAACGCCGAGGCTCGCAGGAAGAGGAGGAGGACCCGCGGCTCATCGGTCGAGATCGCCGACCTGATCGCGAGGCGAGACGCGGAGGCCGCCACGAGCTCCCACAGGGAAAGGAGGACGCCGATGAGCGAGACGGCCGCTTTCGAGGAGGTGGAGGACGACTGGTCGCACCGGAACTCGGCGAGGGGATCCCACAGGCGATCGACCGCCGTCCTTGAGGAGGATGACGAAGAGGAAGATCTGCAGGGGCAAGCATTGAACGCCGGGCCATTAGAGGAAGACGCCCTGGGGTTTGACGCAGACTGGGGGGACGACCCTTGGGCCGGCGGTGGGCGAGGGTCCAGCCCTCCCCGGTGGACCGTGGTGGAGGAGGAGGAGGACGTGATCGAAGTCGACAGCGGGAGCGAAGAGGACCCGGGAGGCTTTGGAGGGGTCGGGAGCCATTCCCACCAACGGATCGGCGCGGAAAGAGCGGGCCGGGCCTCGCCCACGACCGCGTCGATCTGGAACACCCCCAACCCCGTGAGCTCGTCCCTCAGCCCCGCCAAGGCCTCCAAGAGGGTCATGGGGTCTCCCGCCCGCAACTTTGGCGCGAACGCGGCGACAGATCTCTTGGGGGGCGCCTCCGCCTCCGCAGACGTGGCCTGGCAGGACAAATTGAGAAACTTCAAGCCCATCCGTGTGCTCGACCGGAGCTATGGCACGGGCAGTGAGCCCGTCTACATTCAGTACAAGAAGCAGTTTCCGAGTGAGGACAAGGGCAACATTTCTCAAGGGCGCGCCGGGTCTTCCACTTCCGCAAAGGGGAAGGGCAGGAGGAGCGGGGGAGGGGGCGAGACCGACTTCGAGAGTCGCTGGATCACTCAGAGCGACGGCACTCGCGGCTTTGTCACCGCCACGCAGGTTCTGACAGGGTCAAAGGCGTACAAGGCTTATGAGAAATCCAAGGGGAAGGGGAAGCCTGCTGCTGCCTCAAAGAGAAGGAAAGGAAAGAGGAGATTCTAGCCAAAGGCCCAGCAAATGGATTTCATTTTCTGAGCGAGTACTTAAGATACAAGGTCGTGCGCGCACTCGTGTTCCACGCACGCGCGCGGCAATAGTGTACAAAACAGAGTTCTAGCCTACTCCATCCTCGTCCTCGTCACGTTGACACTCACGAATCCGCCCTCGTTCTCCTCAGAGATCTTCTTGAAGTCCTCGGCCGAGATCTTCTCCAGCGTGTTGTACGTCAAGAGCTTCTCGATGAGATCGACGTGCGTCATCAACATTCTCCTGCAGCAGTACCTGTTCAGGTTCAAAGCATCGAGCGCTTGCCTTCAAACACACGCACACAGAGAGAGAAAGAGGGAGGGAGGGAGAACAGGACGCGGGGTGGAAGGATCAAAAGTCTTGGTCAGCACCAGCGACAGAGAAGGCGGGCGAGGCGAGGGCGACCCCGGGGTTCACGCGTTCGCGCTCCCCTCCTAGGTCTTGAGTTCTCTTACTTTTCCGTGTAATCGGCTGCAAGGAGATCCAAGTACGTGTCCCACTTGTTCCCGATGACTTTGCCGCACGTGAAGCACCTCACGGGGATGATCATGGCCCCTCGCGACTGTGCCTGCCCTTTTCTTTCCCTCTTTCGCGAGAGCCGTCACGACGACCGTTCTCCACTTCTCTCTCCTTCCGCGCCGACCCGCTGTGAGGCACTGCGAAACAAGAGAAATCTGCCTCAGACAGGTCAGATATCCGGCGCCGCCCCTGTTTGGGCGGGAGGAGGAAGGCGGGGCGGAGGGTCGCGGTTGCGCGAGCTGGTCGCGAGGCTGCGCCCTCCTTCTCGTCTCTCCTCGCCCCCAAAGCTCGCCGCACCCTCATGGAAGATGGAGAGCACGGCGTCGGAAATGCTTCCCTTGCCCAAAAGGTTGGGTGGGAGCCCTCGCTGCACAGGCAAGGTGAGTCAATCGGAGAGAGAGAGAGAGAGTGCGAGAGAGAAAGGAGAAGAGAGCTCATGCCCACGCGCACAGTCCGGTGATGTTCAATCTTTGAGAACGGATTGAGTTCGACTTCGTTGGATTCAGATGCCGATAAAACCGACAAGCATATGTCTGAGGACGAGTGGTGGGCTCGAGAGCGAGGTCTTTGAATGATGATGATAAAATCTTAGGACACCTTCAGAAGCATTCGTGCTAGTGAGACTAAAAGATTTATTTCCACACTGACAAAGGCTCGGGGTCCCCAAACCAACCCCCAATCTGAGATTTGTCCGCCTTTGCTGACCTCACCCTCCTCTTCTCTTGCCGCAGGGCTGCCCAAGTCTCTCGTGTAATCTTATCAAGTGTATGATAAATGTAAAGTAGTTACTTGACTTAGCGCAGAACCTTGGGTGCCCGGTCACACCACCCGCGTGCCGTGGAGGAGAGTGGCTCTAGAGCAACTGATTGCTCATGTCCTCGACCTGGGCTCTGATGGCCTCCATCTCCTGCTCAAGGGCGGTCAGGCGCTCCTCGACCGTTCCAGGCTCGCCGCTGCTGCCGTCACCGCCGTCACCGCCGCTGCTGTCGTCGGTGTCATCACCGGCCATGTCGTCATCACCGCCACTCCCATTACCGCTGCCTGCCTCCCCATCATCATCATCAGAAACATCGCCGCTGCCCGCGTCACCATCACTGCCATTGTCGGCGGGGGGCTGTGAGCAGCGCCCGCAGGTGGCCTCGCACCAGCCGTCCATCCAGTCCTCGCCACAGAATCCCCACGAGGCGTAGTCCGCGCAGGTGTAGACCTCCGGCTGCTGAGTGTTGTAGTTGGTCTCCCACATGTGGTCCTGGCAGCACTTGTCGCAGGTCTTGTCACACCAACCCTCCATCCAATCCTCATCACAGTCCCCCCACGAGGCGTAGTCCGCACAGGTGTAGACCTCGGGCTCACCGGTGACGTAGTTCTGCTCCCAGATCTTGTCCTGGCACTGGGAGCTGAAGTAGCGCGTGTGTCGTGAGCGCTCCTTCTGGAGGTCGCCCTCACCGCCAGCATCGCTGTTCTCCGAGTTCTCGCTCTCGCTCTCGCCCTGTCCCTGATCTTCCTCGATTGGAAGATCGGTGTCGGTGCCGGTGTCGGTGCCGGGGGATGCGCTGGCGCTGCAATCGCTGGCGATGCGGACGTCGGCGCAGTTCCAGAACATCTCTGGGATGTTCTCAACGAGGCCGTTCCTCGGTGGTGGATTTGGGCAGTCGCTGAGGAAGGGTCGCCACCAGGTCTCCGAAGGGAAGGGGTATGAGCTGTACCCAACACTGTTGCACGAGTTTCCAGTGACATACGTCCACTGCAAGAGACAGTGCTCGCTGGAAGAGAGAGGGGAGGGGGTCAGATGGTGGCGGCAAGGGATGGAGATGAGCCAACAGGGCTTAGGACTCACCACTCGATATTTTCGGGAATGCGGTAAGTCATCTTGAAGTTCATTCCGCCGCCAAAGGGGATCTGGTCGCGGCGCCACTCCTCGTCTGCGGGGATGGCGTCGTCGTTGTTGGGGTGGAGGTAGCCGCGCTCCGGGTGGTCGGCGTCCTTCACGGCCCTCTCAAGGAAGGATTCGTCCGAGATGAACTCGAGCGGAGTCCTGTCGAAGCACTCCTGCGTGGGGTTGGAGGCATCGTCGCAGAGCCTCATCTCGATGTGCCCGTAGTGGTGCGCGGTGATGACGAACTCGATATCGATGGTGCCGCCGGGCATGTAGCAGTCCGTCACCGTGGGCAGGAATGGCTGCCTCTCGGCGTCGAGAGGAGGGTTGTAGCTCGCGCTACCGGTCTGCGAAACGCCGCAAACGCCACCGCGGTTAGCGCAGTGAGGGCAATCGTCGTAGGCGAAGTCTGGGTTATTCCAGTTGGAGGCCCGGTACTGTCGACTCGCGGGCCCGACCATCAAGCCATGGCCGAAGACGAGGCTCGGGAGGAGAGCGAGAAGGGCGAGCGGGGCAAGGGCGTTCATCGTGATCGACCGACTGTCTCGAAAAGTGAACCAAGCGACCCCAACTTGCTGGAATCATTGGGCTGTGGGGATTGGGGCGCGAGATGGCCGAGGAATTGCTGCCGATGGTTCCGATGCTCGCGAACGCTCACGCCCCTTGCTGTGTGCCCATTCTCACCCCATTCTCGGCGTCGAAGTCGAAGCAACCGAAATTTCAAGCCGTTACAAAATTTCCGGGTGGGAGGGAGAGAGAGCCAAAATGAGCAGCAGGTCGGAGCGCGTGAACTCGAGCAGTCGCCTCGTCCAGAGACGAGGCCCGGGCACGGAGAGGGATGAGCCGGCGGCGGCGGCGGCATTCGAGCTCGAGACCGATGTCGATCCGGACGACAGAACCGTGTCTCGCGCCGTGCTCATTTGCGCTTTTCTGCAGATCTTCTTGGTGAGTTTTCTCTTCGCTTCTCTTCTTCGCTTCTCTTCTTCGCTTTGGCTTCTGACTTGTTTCTCGCTTTCAGACGTCCTTCTACTACACCGTCGTGATACCAACGAGTCGGCAGTACGCCGAGTCCCTCGACGCGCCGAAGGGCTTCGATGGAATCATGGTGGGCGCGGTTGCCGTGGGCGCGGCGGTCTTCAACTACCCGTACCGATGGATGCTCCGGAAATCCTTCTCCCTCACCATGTTCTTCCAAATCGCTTGCATGCAGGTCGGGTCCCTGCTCTACTCCCTGGCCCAGGTCGCAAACAAGCTGGAGCTCGTGGTGGCCGGCAGGCTCCTCGGTGGGTGCGGCGCCTCTGTGTATCCGGTTTACCAGTTCGTGGCGGAGGAAGTAGGGAAAAACAAGCGCTCCGAAGTCATCTCTCTCATATCCGGCTTTGGCAAGTCCTTGGGGTTTGCTCTGGGGCCCATATTCGCTGCGTGCTTGGCGTACGTCGACTTCTCTATTGGCGAGATGGACGTGGACAAGGATACCAATCCTGGATGGATAGGTGAGTTCAAGTCGCCCGCCCCCTCGTCTCCCTCCACCCTCTGGCTAATGCGCTCGCTCGCGCTCGCTCGCAATCCCACTCGTTAATCATAGTTGCCATCATGTGCCTCTTCCAGAGCTTTCTCGTTCTCATAGTCTTCCCCCGCCGAGGGTCCAAGCTCATAGGAAAGGACAAGGTGTCCTTGGATCTGGGCGAGAACGCGGGCGCGCAAACCTGGCGCGCGCGCGCCCTTCGATTCGCGACCCTAGGCTTCATCATTCTCGCGATAGCACTCGCGAACGCATTCCTGTCCGCCTGGGTGAGTCCCTACTACTTTGGTGGCTGCTTCTTTCTCCCAACCTACTTTGCTGACTCCTCGTCTCTTTTCTCTTCCTGTTCTTTTCCCAGCAAATTGCGGCGACCAACGTGATTCAGCTTACCTTTAAGTGGTCTCTGCAGTGGAGCGCGGTGCTTGTGGGCGGTATCTCATTCACACCGGCCTTTGTTGCCCCTGTCTTGGGGAGACTGTCCAAGAGATTCGAGGATCGCAGGATTCTCCTCGCGGGTACTCTGGCACAGCTTGTGGGAAGCGCGCTGGTCTTTGATTACAACAGGTGATTCTTCTCTCCTCCCTCCTTGCTTGCTTTCTTTCCTAGCGACTCTTGCTGACCGAAGTTTTCTGACCTCCTTTGTGACTTTTCCTTCGATCGTCTTTAGCCCGGTTACCTACTTGATCGGCAGCTTCATCCTCTTCAATGGCTACACCGCCGAGGTGATCTTCATGTGCGCTCTGGCATCCAAGGTGGCGCACGTCTCGGAGGTTGACACAGTCATGGTAAGTTCTCTCGCGAAATCGTTTTCAGCCCTCGTGTTCGAATCCCACTGACCTCGTCAATCTCATTCGATGTGTGACGTCACAGTCTTGCATTGGCTGGACGACAATTTTGAGAGCGCCCGGGTTTGTGCTGGGCACGTATCTCACGATCAACGAAGTCGCCGTCTCCTTCGCATCAGGATCCCTCTTTCTCCTGCTCTGCACCTTGGGCTTGTGGAAGAAACTGGTGCCCACGCTTAACGGAGTGTAATGCATCTCTGCTTTTTCTCTTCTATTCCGCTCAGATTCGCTGCTGCTTTTGCAGGATCTCCCCGGAGATATTTCCGAGCGAGGCGACAACGACGACGGGCGATCA
>JACLAA010003073.1_pt1 | contig 16693 bp, 16 predicted proteins | sample 8027891 | NCBI WGS metagenome assembly JACLAA01 (sample SAMN15724900, study PRJNA655200) | protist metagenome | isolation source: fluorescence activated cell sorting (FACS) single amplified genomes of... | place: Spain: Blaines Bay Microbial Observatory, Mediterranean Sea | collected 2016-01-19 | reverse complement strand
GAGGTCGTCCTAGCGTGGCTGGATGCGGGGAACGACGTCAATAGCAACGGAGGCACCTATAGCTACAACCTGCTCACGGCCACGGCGATGGCCACCCCCATCACGGATGCTCACGTCGCCTTGGCGCGCGAGCTACTGCGGCGCGGCGCCGACCCGCGGCTGGGCAACAACCACTCGTACGGTCAATGGGTGCCTCTGCACGCTGCGGCTCGGGGACAAGGGCCCGCCAGCGCGGAGATGGCCGCCCTGCTTCTGGACGCAGGCGCGGACCCCGACGCGTTGATGGATGACGAGAGGAGTCCTCTCGCGTGGGCGCTCTCCTGGTTCCCGCGCTGTGGAAAACGCACTGGACACCGTCCCGCGCTGCGAGCCATCATATTTCGGCTCCTACGCGCTGGCGCATCGCTGGATCACTGCACGAAGAAAACGAACTCCTACTACGGGGGCTGGTACTCTGCCGAGGAGGTGTTTCAAGACAGGGAGAGGTCTGAGGGATACGATCTCAAATTCGACCTAGATTTCCTCGCGTGCAGGGAACTCGTCGCCCGGGTTACCGCCGCCGGAAGCTGGCGGGAGTACATATATCGGCCGCGCAAGCAGGTGCTGGCCCTCCGAAGCCTCGCGTTACGGGGTCGCGCTTACGTGCGGCGGGAATCGCCGGACGCAAAGATCATGCGATTCATCGTGAATAGTCCGAACGAAGTCGCGTGGCGAGTGCTCGGGTTCTGGCGCGCGGGACTCGGCATCATGCAGCCGCCCGCGCAACGAACTCCCCAAGAATGGGTCCTTTTTTGTATGAGGCAGAGCAGCGTGTACGGACCCGACAATGTGAGCTTCGAGGAGAGGCGCACTGCAGACTTCGCCGTGAGAAACGGGCACGTCGCGAAGAAATGGGCTCGGGAACACGGGTACTGGCACGGATGGACGCCTCGGGAACACGGGGACTGGTATCCAGGCTGGTTCGACGGTATGTTAGATCGGACTCGGGCGCCAGCATAAGTTCCCCCTTCCATGTTGTGTGAGCAAAAATTAAACCGCGAACGGCCGCGGATTGCCAGCACGAGCGTTCACGCGGCTCCGGTGCCGCCCCGCCTCGTGCCCCGAGATGACGCGCTCGACCGCGCCCAGGACCTCGTCGACCGCCCGATCCGGCGGCGGGTGCGGCGCCGCGGCCCGGCGCGCGGCCCGCCGGATGTCCCTGCGCGCCGCGCCGCGCCGCGTCCGCACGACGACGTCCGCCGCGGCCGCGCCGACCTCGCGCTCCAACATCCAGCGCGGCAAGGGATTCGGCGGCTGGCGCCAGGGCAGGTCCGCGAGGGCCTCCTTGTCCGGCCGGAAGCGCGCCGGCGCCTCGGGCGACAATTCGGGAGGCGGCGGCGGCGGCGGCGAGGGCGCGCGCCGCCGGCGCGGCGGCGCGGGCCGCGACCGCGGCGGCTGCGAGCGCGCCGTCCGCGTCGTCGTTGTAGGGGCGGTCCGCCTTTCTAATTGCCGCCGGTGCGTCCCCGCGTAGGAGTCGCCGCCCGCGGCCGCGGGCTTGATGTCGGCCAGCGCTTTATTGGTAGTTTGCGACGGCGCCGCGTCGCGCGCGTCGGGGCCGACGCCGAGGCGCGCGAGCCGCACGAGCACGCTTCGTAAACGCGCGCGCGCGTCCCGGGCTTTGGCCGCATCATCACACAAAGGGTTGCCCCGCACGTCCAAGGAACGTAATGCCGCGTTGCAGCTGAGCGGCCTTAAAGCTGCGACGCTCCTTATCGCATTGTCCCGCAGGTCCAAAGAAGATAATTTGGCGAGGCCCCAGAGGCCGTCGGCGCTCCTTAGGTAGTTCTTCTGGAGGAACAGCGCCTCAAGATTCACGAGAGAAGCCAAACCGGAGCAGCACTCCAAACCGTTGTCCGCGAGGTTTAGAGTCCTCAACTTCTTCAACGACGATAAAGCTTTGGAAGACGGCGTCGCGTCCGGCCCTAATCTATTACCCGCGAGGTCGAGGACGACGATGCGCGATGCCAGCGGCACGGCGAGCTTCGGGGGCGGCGGCGGCGGAGGGGGCGGCGGCTCCTCGTAGACGTCCTCCTCGTCAACTGTCTCCTCATCGTCGTCCTGCCAGCCCATCATCATGTCCATCAAACCGCCCTGTGATCTATGTAATTCCGCGTAGGACTCGACCGTCGGCGGCTCCGGCTCCGGCTGGCGCTGTCGTGGTGCGGGTTCTGGCCGCGGCGGCTTTTCAGAAGCCGGCAGCGCGAACTTCGCCACGTCGTTCCCCGCGCAGAGCAGTTCCAGGGGCCGCGCTATTGTAACACCGTCTCTTTCATCTTCGTCGTGGAGCACTCTTTGTAAACGCGCGAGCGCGTCGTGGAGGCCCCGGCTCGAGAGGTGGCGCTCGGATAAGTCCATGACGTAGGCGTCGTCGGCGTCGTTCGCGGCCATCTTCTGGTTCTGAAAACGGCGGCGCGCGCCCGTCCCAGCAGTTGGCTTTGAAAGCGGTTTTGCTACCAGGATGGTCCTAGAGCACACAGGGAGCTGCGAGCAGTGGCTGGATATGAATTATTGGTGTGTTCACGCGACGCGCAGCTACGGATGCGCACGAATGCTAACTAAGCCGCACCAACAGCCTCGATATCAGCTTGCTACCAGAGACAGACATACTAGACGGCCGTCCGATAACTCCCTCCTGGACCACTCCCGCCCCGGTGCTCCGCAGGAACCCAGTCGAATAAACGCGGCAGCACGCAAAGCTACTAGCCCATATGAGCCTTGTTTTCAGCAGCGGACGAGTTTCAGGCAGCGCGCACGACCGCACGACTGCCCCTCCACCCAAAACAGGAAGCGCAGACCCTTCACCATGGGCAACGGCGCCTCCTGCGGCGAGAACGCCCGCGACGTTGGTGTAGATGAGGAGCTCAATCCCATGCTAATGGGGGACGCGGACAAGGAGAACCATTATAGAAGGCCCAGCGTGCCCCACGTCCAGGCCGTGCTTCGGCAGCGTCCCCCCGTCATCACTGCGTTTTTCTGAGCGAAACGGGGCGCCCCTTCCCCAAAACTTTGACGTGCCTTCTCGCGCAGGAGCGCCTCAAGCGCAAGTCCGCCCTCATCCGCGCGTCCATGCGCCAGGACGACAAGAAGGCCATGGCCCAGCACGTCGCCGTTTTAAGAGCGGGCCCCAAGGCCGGCGCGGAGCCGCCGCGCGCCGGCACCACGAAGTCTACGTACCACGCGCCGCCGTCGCAGGAGGGCTGGCTCGCCTGGGCCACGCCCAACGGGAGCACGAGGCGCTACTACCGCCTGGTCGGAAGTTATCTGGTCCGGTACGCGGACGAGGAGGCCGCGCGCGGTGCGTCGCTCGGCGCGGACCATGGACTTGAACTTGATCTGGTGATCGCGAGAGAGTCTACGCGTCTCGCGGCGATGGCGTCGACGCGGACGCGATGCCTCGACGCCGTCGACGCGTCTCGTGAGAGCGGCGCCGCTGTCGCCGCGACGCCGCCTTCATGATCATCAGAGCGTCGACACACGCAGGCGCGGCGACCTTCGCGGCCTACGCCCACGGCACGGAAGCTCTGATATCGGGCAACGTCGACCGCGACTTCGTCGCCGACCTCGAGAACCGGGGCTCGTCCTTCTACGTGTATACTCCTACCAGAACGCTCACGTTGTACGCTCCCGACTTGGAAGCGCAGCGCGCCTGGGTCGCCGCACTGCGAGCGGCCGGCGAGCAGGTGTACGATGCGGAAGAACTCAAGGCCAAAGCTACGGCCCTCCAGGAGATGGCCCCGCTCCTCTTAGATCAGGCCCAGCGCCAGTTCAAGCGCATGCACCAGATCCTGGCCTCCCTGAAATGCACGGGCTACGTCGTGCAAGACGAGCGCGTCAAGTCGCTCAAGAAGGGGTACCTCGAGTTCCAGCGCGCTCGCGGCGTTTTGAAGTGTTGCGGTGCCTTCACTTTGTCGATGTGACTCGTATCTAACACACGATGCCGTGGGTGGTTTCTTTTTCGAGTTTGAGGCCATTCGGAGACCGCGATGCTCCGCGCAGGCGCGCCGAGTACGAGGACGAGCAGTTCTACGGCAAGTTGCTCGAGGATTCTACTACGAGTGAACCGCGCTTCGCCAAGGCCTATTGCGTGTTGCGGAGCGACCAGACGTTAGTGTATGGGAGCTCCGAGAAGGAGGCCAAGGCCAATCCGGAAGGCGTCGTGTCGTTGAATCATCTGCACGTCGTGCTAGATGCGGATGCGATCGAAAAGTCCGGCGACATGGTCTTCTCGTTGGTGACGCCATTGAGAACGTTCGTCGTGCGGGCGGCCCACCAGGTCGCGCTCGAGGAGTGGTTGAAAGCCATCATTCGCTCCACGGCGAAGTTGGACGACAAGGGCAACACGCTGCAAGCCCTCAACGAGCTCCAGGAGATGGACGCCACGGAAGGTGTGGACCTAGCCTCGCTCATCGACGACGACAGTGGTCTCGACGCCTTTGAAAGGTTCGTCTCCACCTTAGAGGACAAGAAGACGAAGGACGTGTTTGCCTGCTGGCGTTTATGTAGAGAACACAAGGACGCGTCGGAATTCGATCCGTTGGAGTTCGCCGATACGTCTGTGCTCGTGAAGCAGCTCGAGAAGAGACTCGTCGAGGACTTCCTGGAGGAAGGCGGTCGATTACCATCGGAGATTGCGGTCGATGCCAGAAAGGAGTGTATTGCTGCTATGTATCCCCATGGTGAAAAGGCTTTACCGGTCAACGAAGTGCGCGCCGCGTGTGTCGCGGAACTCCACTCGTTAGCCTATGACCAGTTCAAGACCACCCAGGACTACAAGGAGTACTGCCTCTCGAAAAAAGATCTCGGCGAGCCCGTGGAGGAGGGTGAACGCGTGCTCATCTACACGCCCAAAGATCCCGCGGCTCTGAAAGAACGTTTACAAAAAATGCCCAAGTGTTCTACAAAACTAAAAGCCCTGGACGCCATCAAGAACGGCTCCGGGAAACGAGTCTACGAGGCCTGGACTTCTCTCAAACATTCTTCCGAAAAAACCGAGCGCGTCATGATCGGCCGGGACCACAAGTGCGACGTCGCCGTCGACGACGACAAGCGCGTTTCTAGAGAACACGCGCGCATCGATTCCTTGAAGGACGGCCGCGTCGTGTTCCTGGACCTTGGAAGTTCGCACGGCTCGAAGGTCAACGGCAAGACCGTCTCTGGTCGCGTGTTCTTGAATGCTGGCGACGTCGTCCACGTGGGCAAGACGGACATGGTCTTCACGGTCATTCCCTCTGGTACGGCGAACCCGCTCCGCTAGGTCTCATGTGCCTGCAGCAGCGCTCCTCTGTCGATCCCCTGTTCCCCCCTACGAGTGACGCGCGCTTGTCCCCATCCCCTGTCTGTGCGTTATAACTATAATGTGCTCTTATCAAAATAGTGGTATCTTCGGCTGCTCCCGATCTCGCCGTTCGGCGGCCTTGCGAGCTTGCCGCGCCGCGACCCTCGCTTGTACGATGTTGAGCAATAAAGCGCCGCCCCGCCACAGGAACCGCTTGTGCTCCCGGACGAATGCGAGGAGCCGCTCCCTTTGACTAGGAAGGTCGCCGTCGCTCAGTGATAAACCCTCGAGCGACTGCGCGGCGAGCGCGTCCTCGACGATCGTGGCGACCGTGTCCCGAAACGCCTCGACGGCGCCGTCCGTCTCGTAGTGCAAACTCGTGCAACGCTCTATTTCATCCGCAAAAGCGAACTCGGCCTCGACGGCCTGCTCCGCGATGCGCTCGGGCGAATCGTTCGCGTCCAGGGCATCCGCAAAAGCCTTGGCGGCCCGCGCGCGCAGCACGGCGACGTGCAGGCGGTAGGTCGGTTCTAAACGAGAGGCGAGTTGTGCGACGTCTCCACAGCCGTCCGCGAGCAGCGCCGTCGTCTCCGCGAAGCCGGCGTAGGGTTGCTGCGGTGTCGACGCGGCGACGCGCTCCTCGAGCGCGGCGACGGCGGCGGCGTCGTAGGTTGTTGTGTTTTCTGCGGTGCCGCCGCTGAGACGGGTCCAACAGGGCGGCGTTTTTCGACGCGGGCCACCCCGGAAGTTCGATGCGCGTCGACCTCGAGGCGTTATTCCTGCGGTCGTCGCGAGCAGCGAGGTGCACAACAGGACCCGCATCGCGCTACTCCGCGCTCCGCGTAGGCGTCTCGCTGCGGGTGCTGCACAGCTCTGTATGCACCGGCTTTCTTGCACTGCCAGCGTGCGCGTTCGCAGAAGCTGCTCGGCGAGCGATCTGTGCTTGCTTCACGCGTCTCAACGCTGCATGAAACCGTCAATATTAGCACTTGCGCGCGGCTGAAGCTTAGCGGCATGTAAGACACTAGCGAGCAGCAGGCGCGGCCGCGCTACAGCGAGAATAGCTGGAAAGAGATCGTGAAACGAGCCATGCGATGCGTAACGTGCGATTGGTGATGTTCTGCGCCGCGTTCCGCGCGGCTCGCGCACTCCTGCGCCCAGCACAGCGCCTGCGCGCAGGACAGCCCCCGCGGCTACAGCGCTGCGCAAGCGCCGCCGCAAAAGGGGACGACCTCGCCTCGCTAGAAAAGGAATTAGCAAGACACGACAACCTCTACTACAACCAAGCGAAACCGGAGCTCACGGACGAGGCCTACGACGCGCTCGCGCGGAAAGTAGATGAATTGAGAACGACGCCGCGCGGCGTCGGTGCGAAACGGGGAGGCACCCTCGCCAAAGCGAAACCACACACAACACCCATGCTTAGTTTAGATACTTTGAAGGTCAAGGACGGCACCGTCACAACGATAGCCAAATGGCTCAAAAAAACAATCAAAGCCTGCGCCCCGGAGGCGATGCACGGCATTGTCGGAGAGCCGAAGCTGGACGGGCTGAGTGTGTCGCTCACTTATGAAGATGGTGTGCTGACGCAGGCGGCGACGCGCGGCGACGGTAGTGTTGGAGACGACGTGACCCAGCAAATTCTCGAAGGTACAGACATACCCACTTCCTTATCAGAAAGCTTCACGGGCGATGTGCGCGGCGAGGTCATCGTCCCCGTCGCGTTCTTTAGGGCTTTGCCGAAGGATGCCGCGGTGAGCGCGAGAAACTACGCGGCCGGCTCGCTGCGCCAGAAGAACGCCTCGGACGTTGTCGGAAGAGGTTTATGTTTTGTAGTGCACGACGTCGTCGGTGGGTCTGACGATTACACGGAGCGACGCGCGAAAGCGGAAAAGTGGGGCTTCGAGGTCGCGGCGCCGTCCATACGAGTCGAGGTGGATGATGATGTACCTTCGGATGCTTTACCGGACCACCTCCAAGCTTGTGCTGAGAAGTTGGCGGCTTACCACGCTTCACTAGGTGAGCAACGGCCGCCTCCCGCTATTGCTGGGACGGCTTCCAACAATAGTGAAGAGCTCCCCTACGAGATCGACGGCGTCGTCTTCAAGGTCGACGCGGCCGAGGCCGACGCGCAGGCTGGCTTCACGGCGCGAGCGCCGCGCGCGCGCGTGGCCCTCAAGTTTGATCGCGACGCTATCGTCGTCACAACGACTCTACTGGATGTGGAGATCGGCGTCGGGAGGCTTGGTGCGTTAACACCGGTCGCTAAGCTAGAACCCGTGAACTGCGGCGGCGTCACGGTCTCGTCAGCTACTCTCCACAACTTTGATGTTTTAAGGGCCTCGCTCGGCGGCGCTCGAATTGGGGATTCGGTCTTAGTAAAACGCGCCGGCGACGTGATTCCGCAGATCGCGCCCGCGATCGAAGGCACGGGCGACGCCTGGCCGCCTCCAAAAAAGTGTCCGCGGTGCGGCGCGCCGACGAGAGCCACGGGCGATGGCCAAGTCGCGTGCACGGCCGGTATCCAATGCGACGCCCAGGCGGCGGGTCGGCTGCAGCACGCTCTGAGTCGCGGCGCGCTGGATTTGGGGAGCGGGTCCCTGGGCGCGAAGAAGGTCGAGCAACTCGTCGAGGAAGGCGTCCTCCGGTCCGCGGCGGACCTCCTCGACTTCGTGGACGCGCGGGACCAGAGCCTCGCGACATTATCCGCTCTAGATGGATGGGGCGCCACGTCCTCGGAGAAGGTGCTCGACGCGCTGGAAACGCGGGCCGCGACGCCGATCCCGCTCGCGGCGTTCGTCTTCGCGCTGGGCGCGCCGCGGATCGGCAAGGCGACCGCTAAAAAGGTTGCGGGCATTTGCGGGTCCTGGGCGGCGCTGCGGCGGTCTCTCTCCCCCACTACGGCGGCGGACGACGCGTTGCGCACGGCGCTGGCGGAGGCGCCGGGCGTCGGCCCGGCCGCGGTCGAGGGGCTGCTCGAGTTCTTCGCGGGCGAGGTGGACGCCGCGGTGGCGGACCGGCTGGCGGCGCGGCTTGATGTGGTGGACGATGATACATAAGAGGCTTTTTACTGTGTGTACTTGTACCATCCTAGGTGTGCCCAGTAGTCCACGATCTTCGGGATGACGTCGGCCGGGAGGCGCGTGCCGCGGCTAAGGATTCCCACGAATAAGGACCGGTGCGCGCGGGCGTAAACGGGAAATCCGCCGGCAGCATGCACGGCTTGTAAGTACCTGATGACTTTCTTTTTGTGCTCGGTATAAATGCCCACATTCTGAAACACGGTTGTAAGATAAGGGTCGTTGATTGACGCGCCAGCTCGGAGAAGCACCGGCAGGATGCAGCGGTTAACCGGAATGTATTCGACGGCACTGGCGAGCGGCGACCGAGCAGTGCCTTGTGCAAGTTGGTGGTTTACGTCAGCACCAGCCGCTAGTAACAGACGGACAGCTAGAAGGTGCCCGTGTCTAATCGCACATCTCAGCGGGGATCTGTATTGACTGTCCGGTGGAGCGAAATCGACTTGAGCTCCACCGGCCAAAAGCACGCGAATGAGGGCTATGCGCCCGTATGAGGCGGCAAAATTTAGTGGCGTACAACTCCCCGCGTGACAATTTGGGTTCGCGCCGGCCTCGATCAACCTTGCGACGCAACCAACGTGGTTGACGTTCGCTGCGTGAATCAAAGGAGTATAACCACCATGGTCTGAGAGATTAGGGTCGGCGCCGTCGTCTAGCGCGCGACGCAACGCCGGGAGGTCCCCCTTGTCCAGAGCTTTGCGTAATCGCGGGTCCATCTGACTCCACATCTCCCTGCAAGCGACAGATTTCCACTGTCGGTCTTTAGTATACTTTGGTATTAATCTAGACCCGTATGGGTCGCCAAGGCGGACTCGTGTCGCGCTTGCTACATTAGCTAGCAGCTGTAAGACACTAGGACACGGACGCCTCGGTGGCAGACCGGCTGGCGGCGCGGCTGGAGGTTTCGGAAGATGATACAAAAGAGTTTGTTACACATTCGATTTTTTGGACCCCGTCCCGGGGACGCGGTACTGGTAGTATCCGAGGTGGGCCCAGTATTCCACGATTTTTGGGACGACATCCGCCGGGAGACGCGTGCCGCGGCTAAACAATGCCGCGAACATGGATCGGTGTCCCCTCGCGTAGGCAGGAAAGCCGCCGCCGGCGTGAACGGCTTGTAACCAGAGGAGCTGTTCCGCTCTTTCGGGGGTGATCATCTCGTCCACATTTTTATCTATAATTGATTCGTGGATTGACGCGCCCGCACGTAAGAGCAACTGCGGAATGGGGCGGCGTTGGACAACATGAGAAAAGGAGACGGCTCTGACGAGCGGTGTAATAGTAATAGTATGCCCTGGCATAATTTCGTAGTTTGGGTCAGCGCCCGCCTCAAGTAGCTCACGGACAGCTGGAGCGTGATTACCATCAATTGCCCAGTACAATGGTGGGTGCTCCCTTATTTCTTCGTCACCCGGTACGGGATTGACCTGAGCTCCAGCGGCGAGAAGCATTCGAATTATGGCTGCGTTCCCGATTGAGGCGGCTGAATTCAGCGGTGTCCTGCTCGTGTTCGTCCGGCAATTAGGGCGGGCGCCGGCTTCGATCAGTCTCTCGACGCAACCGGCGTGATTGTTAGTCACCGCAAAGATCAAAGGAGTATAGCCGTCAGAATCCGCTAGATTTGGGTCTGCACCCTCGTCCAGCGCATGATTAAGCGCCGCAAGGTCACCCTTTAGAGCAGCTGAGCGCAATCGCGGGTCCATCACAGCCAGGGTCACCTGGGGGGTGCCAGCACACAGGGCTGCCCAATGCAAGCGCGCTATTTGCAACTGTCGTCTCAAATTGAGCTCAACTGCCTCAAAGCACGCAACACTGACTGCGCAGGAGCCACGACTGCCTCCTCCTTTGCCACATGCGCGAAGGCTAGCGGCAGTAAAGACACTAGGACAAAGCGCCCCCAAAGCCATTTCACACATTTCACACCGACGAAGCGATCATTCGTCTGAAAAACGTTGCCCTGAACACTAGCCATGCGTGCCGCCAGGCTCCTCCTGCTCGCAGGCAGCGCCGGGTCGCTCCTCCACGGTGCACCAAGGAGAGCATCTCCACCAGCCCGCGCTGCCCGCGGCCACTGCAAAACACCGAGGAGAAAAGCACCCCTCACCCGCCTGCACAACGCGGCCCAGAGCTCCCACCCGAGCTGGATCACCGCCGTAGATATTGAACAAGACGTTTATAATACAGCCGTCCAGGCCGAGAAGCCACCCTGGAAGTTCACGAAGTCCCACGCCGAGGCCACCATAGGAAGAGAGGCGTTCTGCGACGTCTCGCAGGAGAAGACGTCGCGCGTGCGCTGCGTCGCCCAGAGTCAGCACCATGTTGCGTGGGATAGAACGCCGCAACGGGTGTTGGTGCTGGCGAAGCGCCACGCTGATGATGAAGAATTAGACGTGGCCTACCGCATAGCAAGGCACCTCCACGAGGCTTGTGGCGTGGACGTGTTGCTAGCTGATCCTCTATATGAACAGATCGGGAAGCGACTCCCCGCAGTGGAATTATGGCAGGGCGAGCACGTGTCCAAATCACCGGACTTCGTCGCGACACTAGGTGGCGACGGGTTGCTGTTGTATGCGAACACTTTATTCCAAGCGACCCCACCACCACCCGTCGTGGCGTTCGGCGCGGGCTCGTTGGGCTTTCTCGCACCGTTCGACGTTGACGATGAACAGACGGGAGGTACGGTAGAGGAAACGCTCGACGAGGCCGTGTCGTTAGGTGAAGGCGAGTTGGAGCCCTGGCCCGTTTCTCTCAGAATGCGGTTGCGGTGTCGCGTCGTCGATGGCGCGTCCGGCAAAGTTGTTGGTGGCCACGAGGCACTCAATGAGGTCGCTCTAGATAGGGGCAACTCGCCCTTCTTAAGTGCGGTGGAGTGCTTCTGCAATGATGAGCATTTAACAACAGCTCAAGCTGATGGACTCATCGTCGCGACACCGACCGGTAGCACGGCGTACTCGTTAAGTGCCGGAGGCCCGATGGTCCACCCGTCGGTCAACGCCATGGTCTTCACGCCCATTTGTGCGCATTCCTTGAGTTTCCGACCCATCGTCTTCCCCGATAGCTGCACTCTCAGATTTGATGTTGATCCAGATGCAAGGGCCGATGCGTGGGTGACCTTCGACGGACGGAGTAGAGTGTGTCTGAAGCGGGGCGACTCGTTGATCGTGACGGCGTCGCCGCACCCTTTACCTACGGTCCTGCGGCTGGGCAACACGGCGGACTGGTTCGGGGGGTTGCGGACGCACTTCAATTTCAACGTGCGACGGCGGCAGCAGAAGATCGGCGGCTCAGGCTCAGGCTAGTTACGTAAGGTCGATGTTACGGTGCTAGGACTAGTGGGCGGAGGCTAGTTACGTAGGTCCGGGACTAGTGCCTTACTATGCTAGCTCGCTTTTTTTGGTTAGCGCTTTGGGGGGTGCAAAAAAATGCGCCGCTCGGCCCTAATCATCGCCACGGCGGTTGTGAAGACTTCGTCGCTTCGCATACCGTCGTCGGTCGTCGCAAGAATGCCATCCGCCGCGATGCAAAGCTCCCTAGATGAGGGTCAGCAGTACCTCGACGACAACCGCTTCCGCGAATTCCCGCGCCGGTGGACGCAGAACGACCGCAGATTTCGTTACTGGGGTCCGTATAGCGGCCAGAGACAATATCCACGCGCCACCAACAACCCGCACGAGCCGGGCGGTGGGACGGACGTCATAGAGATGGTGCGCGGCAAGGGCTGGGCCGTCGACGTGTCGCGCTTTAATTTTGTAGAGGGCGGCGGCACCGACATCGATAAGGCGTGCCGGTTGCTGATGTTGGTCATGTGGCTGGTCTGGTGCGGCGCGACCAAGGTCGTGTGCGTGTTCGACGGCCAGCAACGCGACCCCAAGGTGCCCAAGGACGACATCCGCCGATACCCGGGACCGGGCGGGCTCCGCCGCCGCGGGACGTCGAACTTTTATGTAGCGGTGCGTTGGGACTGCGCGCGCGTTTATTCTCATTGATTTTTTCCCGCAGGTACCACATCGCGAGCGCGGCAACGAGTTCGCCAGGGTCACGCGCCTCCAGAAGTTTGTCTGCGGCAAGGCCGGCATCCCGTATCTCCAGCTGGGCCCTAGCGAGGGCGAGATGATCGCTTCCGGCCTCGCGAAAGACCCCAACTCGGGCATCGATGGCGTGGTCCGCCGCAGCGTCCCTAGATCTGCCTCTGAAAACACGCACTCTCGCATAGGTGGGCTTCGACGCGAAGGATGTGACGAACATGGCGAATGCGCCCCTGCTACTGGACCTCCGCTCGAACGACGGCGGCCGGACGGTGACGCACGGGCGTGCGGCTGTGTTCTTTGGCAATGATGGTTCGGGCGACCTAGATGAGTCCGAGTACGGGTGTCGGTCGAGTATACCCGCCGCCTTCGTGTGGATGACGCCTTATCCGAAATCAACAACTATTACCGCGCAGGTATGTCTTCGAGCCGTACAAGGCCATCCAGGTCTTCAACCTCCAGCACGAGTCGTCGCTGCAGGCCTTGCAGGCTTTCCCCGGCGTCTGAACTCGACCTACCTTTCATTTGTGCCCATAGGTCGTGTACGGCGACGACTCCGAGCCGGGGCACCCCTTCGTCCTCCAGCCCGGCGGCGACCCCCTGCCGCGCATCCTCGCGGAGATCCGGCGCCTCGAGGGCCTCGTCGGCACGGCGCCCGGCCTCGACGACGCGCTGTCGGTCCTCATCGCGAGGGTCGAGGGCGACGTCGCCTTCTCGCCGGGGAGCGACGCGTGGTGGGGCCCGTTTCTCGGGACCATCGGCTCGCTCGATACGCCCCGGAGGAAGGCGCGTCGCGCGTACGCGCGGACCATCCTCCACGCGTACCGCTCGTTCGCGCGCGAGGCGCCGACGCGCGGCCTCACCGCTGCTGTTTCGCGGCGGGTTCGCGACGCGGGCCTCCCTACCATGAATGTCGACCAGATGTACAACTACGCGACCTCGGACAAATTCCCGGAGCTCCCTTAGTTGAAGAGAGTAATCAAGTTAGGTACAAAATTACATTCACAATAACTCCGAATGCCGGCCACCGGTTGTACGTGTTGTACGCGACCCTATGATCGCGCGCGCCGCTGCCTCGGGCTCCGACGCGGTGCGGCGTCGCGTGGTCGACGCGAAAGGATGTGGTAGCACTCGTCGGGATCGTCGAACTTGATGGGATCGTCTTCGTCGACGGCGTACCCGAGCTTATCCATATAAAACGCGAGGGCCCGAGCGCTCGACTTGAACACGGTCAGCATGACGCAGTCGAGCTGGAACCCCTCGGCGACGCGCTGCAGCAGGCCCATCACGCGGCGACCAAGCCCTGCGCCCTGGAAGGGCTCCGCGACCTGCAATTCCCGCACATATAAAACAGCGCGGCTCGCGTAGTCCTGGCCGTTCACGTCGAAGCGGAAGTGCGCGAAGGCTTGGATTGCGCCGCCACCGCCGCGCACGGGTACGAATCTCGCGTCGTCGTGCGCCAATTCGCTCCACTTCGCGGCCGCGTCCCAGCCCCACGGATTCGCGTCGTACTGCTGGTGCATGTTCGCCTCCAAGATGGCGAAGCACGTCTCGCGGTCGCCATCACCGAGCGTCCGCGCGAGCGCGAAGCTTATTCGCGCGTCGCCGGCAGCGAGGAGTGCTGGCTGCAGCAGTGAGGCTCCACAGTCAGCCGCTGCACGCGCCCTCGCGAGGCGTGCATCGATTGATGCGCGGTTCTGCTCCAGCTTTTAGACTTGTTGCGGCTTCACGGCGATGGTTAGAGGCCTTCGCACGGCCAGTTCAGCTGAGCCATCCTGGATGGCTAGCGTGGCATGCCTACTAGAAACTAGTTTGCGACGTCCCATTAAAAGAAGCTGCAATTTTGATGTAGCATTCCATTGACGTTCCATTGACGAAGTGGCATAGAAATGGAAAAAGCAGAAGGGCTTCCCCGGACCCCCCGAAACAAATTGAAGAGTTCTTTTGTAATTTACGACTCTCCAGAGGGACGCGCGTGATTCGTTTCGGAACTTTCGACCCGGAAAACGGACGCCAGGTATCGTTTGTACGGCTGCCGGACGCTTCCTGGCCCATGGCCGCTCACCGACGAGGGCACGAGCCTCTTCCTCCGTGTTCGAAGGGCTGTAACCTCTACCAGGAGGTACATCGTCCACACTTCGGGGTCGCATACGTCCAAAAGTCAGCAAAGGAAATGGATTAGCAAGCTACTAGAAGCTAGTGACTCGTTGCGCTGACGATTATGTTAAAATTAGGGCAGCGTCGCAAAGATATGGCTCCAAAGTACACGCGTTAGGCGCCAGCGCGCCGCCTCGAGCGTGCTGGAGTCCCCACGAAGGGCGCATCATCCCAAAGCGCTCGCGCCGCAGCCACGGATGGCGCACGTGGGGGCAGCCTTTCGCGATGCATCGCCGCGAGCTAACAGCGCTTTCTACAGCGCGGACCCGCGTCCATATATCACTTCTACTTGTTGCACGTCGGGAATTTTGTGCGCCGAGTATCGCATCCAGGAGTTCAACTTGCGTGCGCGCGCCGAGAGAGAGAGACGGCCACGCGTCGCGCCAAGATGTGCAAGACTGCCAGGGCCCCATGGGAGCAGATTTTGTGCCCGGCACTCCGGTGAACGGTACATTACATGCGTCATGGAGTTTTTGTTCTTCCCATCGACGGCCGGCGGACGGGCGCACCGCATGGCACGCTGCTCGCCTCGCCGCGCGCAGCGGCTCCTCGACGGCACATGCTCTATCTTCGCAGGTACTGTCACATAATATGCACAATAGGACACAAAGTCCCGCCTCGCATGGAGGTTAGGCTTCAAGACCTGCACGAGCGCGGAAGCGTGACGGCGCCGGTGCTCCGCGCCGCGAACACTTGCTTCGACGGGCTCGACGGCCGACGCCGTCGACTGCCCGGAGCGCGGCGGCGGCCGTCGATCGCGCGTCGACCTACTAGCCGCGTTTGCGCGCTGTGTGGAAATCAAAATTTTACGGCGCGTTCGTGCTGAATCATCGCGTCGTCCTCCACGACATCGACGCGACGCCCGCTCGATGGCGTGGCGGTGTGGTCTCTCACCGCTCGATTCAGCCGGCACGGCCGCATTCTCGCCGAGAAAGGGATTTGACATCGACTGATTTGGATTCGACTTGACTCATCCCGACATGCAAGAGTGATCCGGCTCTAAGTATCCTTGGCCGATTAGCCACAAACGGTGACAAATCTAAGGGTGACGGCTGGTACACTCACTCTTGATGTTGTTGGTTGAAGAGACAAGTCTGAGAACACACACTACTGCGTCGATGGCATCTTCGTGAGACGGCGTACGACCCCTGCGCGGCTTCGTAGAGCAGTGCTCCTCGACGGCATGGTGACGGTGGTCGTGCCTTCAAAGTTTCGCTCCGATAGCGACCCGGCACGCGCATTGAGAGTGGCGGTCGGCCGCGGACGCATAGGAATGGCCACGCGCCCATCGTTCGGTGCGCACGCGCAGTACTAGTACCATGGACTCGGGAGGCGAAATCTTGAACTTGATGTGGTCGCGTCGACGGCGTCGACGGCGCCCCACGTCGCCTCGATGCCGTCGTCATGATCAGGCGAGAGTCTACGCGCCTCGTGAACGCGGGCTTCGTTGGTCGTTTTGGGAACGTCACACACCGGCGTCGTACGGACCTCTTCTCGCCGCTACCGTTGTAGCTTCGGGCGGGGAACTTGCCCTCAGTGTCTGGATGTATCGGCTCAAGAGTGCGTTTCCGTCGACGGCGTCGACGGCGGTGCGCGCGCGACTCTTTGCGGAGGGCGCCGCCGAGGCCTTGGGCAACGGCCACGTCGGAATGGACGTTTTTGAGGCCGCCGTCTTCCTCTAAAAAGTGCCCTACGCGATGGTCGAGCGGCTCGCGCACGGCGGCGTCAGCGGTAGTGGCGGCTACGCGCTGTCGTCGTCTCGCGCCGCCGTTCTAGAGGCACCACGACTACCAATCGATGCTTGCGGAGACGGCCTCGTCGCCGCGATGGAGGCGATGATATGCGCGCGTCCGCGGTGGCTCCGTTGAGCGCTCAGTGGGCCTCGACGGCGCCGAGGACGACAGTCGTGGCCAGCGTGCGCGTTCTGAAGTGGCCTGGGACTGCGTCGACGGCGTCTGGCGCGCGCGACGCTCCGCACACCATACAAACGGCCGCGCGCCCCACGGTGGCACGCCCTAGTACCCCTCGAGAAAAAGTGAGTAAGTGTGACACATGTTACGGAATAGATCACACAAACAGCGCCTCATCACCGGCAACTCCCGCCGCCCCGAGACGTG
>JACLAA010004963.1_pt1 | contig 16701 bp, 14 predicted proteins | sample 8027891 | NCBI WGS metagenome assembly JACLAA01 (sample SAMN15724900, study PRJNA655200) | protist metagenome | isolation source: fluorescence activated cell sorting (FACS) single amplified genomes of... | place: Spain: Blaines Bay Microbial Observatory, Mediterranean Sea | collected 2016-01-19 | reverse complement strand
CCATAGTATGGATCCCTCGGTTCATCTGGAGGCGACGACGCAGTTCCGCAAACTATTATCGATCGAGCGGAACCCGCCCATCCAAACCGTGATTGATGCGGGCGTCGTGCCTCGTTTAGTGCAATTCTTGCAGAAAGATGACGCGCCGGCTTTACAATTCGAGGCCGCGTGGGCGCTGACGAACATTGCTTCTGGTACTTCCGACCATACGCGCGTGGTGATTGAGGAGGGCGCGGTGCCCATCTTCTGTAGATTACTACTCTCGCCGAACGACGACGTGCGGGAGCAGGCCGTCTGGGCTCTGGGGAACATCGCGGGCGACTCTCCCACGTGTCGCGACTTAGTGTTGCGAGAAGGCGCGATGCAGCCTTTACTGCAACAGTTGCATGAGAATTCCAAGCTGAGCATGCTCAGGAACGCGACCTGGACCCTCTCGAACTTCTGCCGAGGCAAGCCCCAGCCCGAGTTCGGGACAGTAAGGCCCGCCTTACCTACCCTAGCACAATTAATTTACTCCCCGGATGAAGAGGTATTGACGGATGCCTGCTGGGCCTTATCTTATTTATCTGATGGTCCTAATGAGAAGATCCAGGCCGTCATCGAAGCGGGGGTCTGCCGTCGGTTAGTAGAACTGCTCATGCACCCCTCTCCAAGTGTCCAGACGCCGGCGTTGCGAACCGTAGGAAACATCGTGACCGGAGACGACCTGCAGACGCAGATCATCATCAACTTCTCGGCGCTGCCTTGCTTGTTAGCGTTGCTAGGTAACCCCAAGAAGGGCATCCGGAAGGAGGCCTGCTGGACGATCTCGAACATCACGGCCGGCAATAAAGACCAGATCCAGTCCGTCGTGGACGCGAATGTCATTCCTCCGCTCGTGAACTTACTCAATTCGGCAGAGTTCGACATAAGGAAAGAAGCGGCGTGGGCCATCAGCAACGCTACTTCCGGTGGTACTCCGGAACAGATCAAATTCCTCGTGTCGCAAGCCTGCATCCCGCCCTTATGCGAATTATTGAGCGTGGCAGACGTCAAGATCATCATCGTAGCGTTGGAAGCCCTCGAGAACATCCTCAAGGTCGGCGACGCGGAAAGTAAACAGATGGGCGGGCATAACTTGATGGCGAACCACATTGCGGACAGTGAAGGTTTGAAGAAGATCGAGGACCTCCAGCAGCACGACAACAATGATATCTACGAGAAGGCCGTGCGGGTCCTGGAGACGTATTTCGGCGTTGACGAGGAGGACGTGAACGTGGCGCCGGAGACGATCGGCAACAACTTCGCCTTCGGCGTGGCGCAGAACACGCCGCAGAAGGCCTTCGACTTCGGGCCGGGCATGTAATGTCCACAAGGTGGTTTTTGGTGGTTTGCGACGATGGATTTCGCGTCGTAGACTTTGGTGGTTTCGGTGGTTTTATGAGCGGTGCGGCCGATGTAGTCGCGTCCCCCGCCGTTGTGACGGCGGTTCCCCTTCGAGAGAGAACCTGAGAGAGATCCTAATACCTTACAGTATAGTTATGCTCGCCGGCGGCGTCGAGCCTTCGTTTCAGGGTCGCGTCGACGGCGCCGAGCTCACGCCATCGATGCGACGCGAGCGTCAAAGGCCGAGGTAGACCAGGTACGAGGCGTTGCAGATCACGGACGAGAAGCCGCTCGTCGGGAAGATGTAGCAGCCGAGGCCGTTGAGCGCGAGCCACGGTAGCGCGAATGATAGCGGTAATTCGCGCTGCGCGTCGGCCCGGTAGAGACTTATCAATTCTCCAAGCGCCATGAAGGCGAGCGCCGCGTAGGCGAACCAGAAGGCGTGTCCCTTCGCGGACTGAACGCCGACGGTGTCCCAGAGACCTTCGCGCCACATCGCCTGCAACGGCCGGTAGAGGCTCGGCAAGACGAATAGCGCCACGCACAGCTTCAGGATACCGATCGCCGCCAGGTGGTGCCCCGGACAGCTCCAGAGCGGCACCGTGAGCCCGAACAGGAAGAAGACGAACTGCCCGGCGAAGCGTCGACTCCACGCCATTCTCAGAGACCAAGGGCGATCTTCGTGACAAAGAAGAGCGTCAAGAGGAAGCCGCCGAGCACTAATACAACCGTGCGGACGTCCGCGGCAGTGTTGTTCAGAGGCGCCTCGTTGTCTCGGGTTTTCAGGCGCTTTTGTCGCTCTCGCTGTCGCTGACGGCGGTTCTGGTTGCCGGGTTCGCCAAGAAAAAAATAAGCCATCTATGTTTGCCCACTGCCCACTGCCCAGGCCCCAAATCACTGTAATTAATTAGAGTAGTCGCGAAGTACTCCTGAAGTATGGAAGTATATCCCAGGTGACCTCCAGGTGTCTGCGCCTGCGTGGTCTAATTGATAAGATAAGTCTTTGGTACTTTTTGCTACCCTGCTTGCTAGTGTCTTACAGGCCGCTAGCATAGTATACTTGTAGAGCCCGCCGCCGATGAATCGGCGACGCGCGGTGTCTCCCCCCAGGGGCTCCGTCCACTAGTTCTAGCACCGTAACAATATGAGGATACTTGTAGAAATACTTAACTTTCCTCAGCGTCGAGCTACGGCTCCAAGAGCAGCTGCCCCGTGACCGCGCCCGCGGGCAGCACGACGTGCCACAGCGCGTGCCAGACGAGGTACGCGTCGCGGTCCCGCCGCGCGAAGGCGGCGACGGCGCGGCGCTTGCACCAGATCGCGACAAGTAGCGACGCCGTGAAGACCGTCACCATGTCGCGCGGGAACGACATGGGTCCGAGGATCTGTAGCAAAATTAGCACGAATTGCAAGAGCGTGTTGAACGTCGCCACGTAAGAGTCGGCCGCCCTCCACTTCGATGGCCTGCCAAAGGTGTGCGTGTCGGCCATATACGACAGGAGACCGTTGACGAAGATCAGCGCGCCCATCGCGCGGAACGGGAAGGCAACGCAGCAGGGCTGCGCGTACATCGGAGCGATGGGCCGGACCACGAGCAGCCCGCCGGCGACGCAATATGCGAAGGATGACCAGCGGTACCACCAGCGCATGTGCTCGCGCCACTCGGGCGGACCGTCGTCCGCCGAGATCAATCCAACACGGACCACGGCGCCGAGACCCCGCGGCGAGCGAGGAGCAGCGGGCTCGTCGTGGACGGTCACCGGGATGTAGACACGCATCCTATCGCAGCTTGCGCATGCGCTGGCGGTTCATGCGTTTCGCGGCACGCGTCGCCGACGCCCGCCCGACGGCCCACTGCACGATCAGCGTGAAGACGACCATGACGAGGAAGATGTAGAAGAAGCCGCGCAGGCCGCCCAGCTCCTCGATCGTCTCGCGCCAGATGTCGACCATCGTGAGGAAGACCATGGCGGTGATTTGTGCGTCGCTTGCGCCGCCGCGGCGATTTGGCTGCTGTGCTTTTTATGCTGCTGTCAGCTATGCCGCGTGGTGGCGAGTCGCAGCGTTGCAAGTCTTGAGCCACAGCTGTCCAAATCTTTATTTGCGCGGCTCTTGGCCACCGCTGTCGACTTGGCTCCGTGTGCAGCAACCTGTTTGTTGCTGCCAAGGCTGATCCCTAGTGTCTTACAGCCCGCTAACTGATTATTAATTTTAGCGGAGCGCGCGCGGCGCCACCGCCTGTGCGTCTGTTGTCGACGATATTCATTAGACGAAGGCTTCCGCGAGATCTGTCGAGAGACTTTACGACCGCTGGATGTGACGCGATCGATTAAACACAATTTACACTCACTGGAACACGAGTAGTTTTTTGACTCGACCGCAGTCTCGTATACGGCGCGGCGTTAGCTAGAAATATGGGCAAGAAGTCACGAAGAAAGGCGCCGAAGGCGCAGCGAGAGCGGAAACAAGCGGAGCCCGTAGAGGACGCGTACGCGCAACCCTTGATTCGATACCGACATACGCGACACTACGGTTTAGAAGACGACGGGTCAGATGACTCAGATTTGAAGTTACTCTTACGTGCCATCGATGCTACGGAAGAGGTGGGAGAAGAAGAAGACGAAGAAGACGATACATGGGCGGAATTTACGTACCTCGTGGTTTTCCCAGCCTACAAAGAAGACGGGCTCGAAGCTGCCTTACGGTTGGTGAAGTGGTGGCCGCGGTTCCGACCCTACTGGCGAAGATTGAGACGACGCATATGCGATTATTGCGGGTGGTGGAACGACCTCTCGGAGCCGCGCCTGTGGGTTTGTGCCGGGTGCGGCGTGGCGCGCTACTGTGGCGAGGATTGCCAGGCCGCTGATTTTTCGCATCACGCGCAATGCTGCCCCCTCTTAGCGCGCCGCTGGGACGGCGTGGGCCCCATCCCGACGCAACTGTTTGATCTGCCCAGCGCGTGGAAAGACCCGGCGGTCCTCCCCAGCGCTTCAGCGAGAAGAAGACTTATAGAGGACGAGGATTATGTTGCCGAGCCCGACTAGAGGGTTTGCGAGGTAGTGGGATAATTAAATTAAACAATTCTACAACCACACACACAGAAAACCTAGTTCAGCCCCCCCTTCAGCACCGTCGCGGCCGCCGGCGGCCTTTGAGGATTCAACAACACGGCGAGGGCCGAGACGAAGGTCCGCCCGAAAGCAGAATCAGAGAACCGCTCCGCGACGTAAGCACGCCCCCGCTCCCCAATTTTTCGACGTGAAGACGCGTCCATCTCGATTATTGACGAGAGCTTCGCCGCGTAGTCGCGCGCGTCGGTGGCCACGAAGCCGCGCTCTTCACTAGTACCAACGATATCCAGCAAGGGCCCGCCCGACGCGTGGGCCACGACTACTAATGAAGCGGCCATGAACTCGACGACCGCAATTCCGAAGTGCTCCAATCGCATCGTGTGCAGACCAATGGACGCGGTCTGGAGCAAGGCCACGATTTCATGTCGTGGCGCGGACACGAGGAACTCGACGCCATCCATACCTGATGCTTGGCGCTTCAATGCGTCTAGTATGCGCTGGTCGTCGGCGTGGCGGACGGCGCCCGCAATCACGAGTTTGGCCTTCCGTCTCACTTGCAGAGGTAACAACGCCCAGGCCTCGAGTTGCTTCATCTGGTCCTTCTCGGGCCGGAACTGGGCCAGGGACAATACAATAACTTTCCCGTTTTCTTTTCTAGTGATACCTTTCATCGCGCCGCACGGCGGGTAAGCTAACACGGCGCCGCGGCCCCACACCTGGGAGATGTGGCCGCGCGTCCAGGACGAGTTCGCCAGGACGACGTCGTGGCGCCGGCCGCACCACCCATATGCTTTGCCGAGCAGTCGGTAATAGACGGCCTTGACGCGCCGTAGCCGTACCCATCGTTTCGAGTTGTTGAACGCCGGCGTATCTAGGGCATCGAGCATGTCCTGCGACACGGCCGGGTAGTGCACGTAGGCCGCCGCCGCGCAGCCTGTCAGTAGTTTGGCGAGGGGTATGCCAAACGCGAGTCCCGTCGTGTCCACGAGGACGTCGGGCGGCGTCCGCAGGACGCTCTCCACCGCCAAAATCATCGCGCCGAAGGCCTGCCCCGCCATCGTCGCGACGGGCCACGTCTTGGCGGTTGTTAATCGTCGCGTCCTTACATTTTGTATGGTGACGTCCGGCACCGCAACACCAAAACGCTCCCGCGCGTGAGCTACGAGTTCTTTACCAGAAAGCCCGTCGCCGGAGTAGATCACGATTCTCACGTCGGGCCGCGCCTTGCGCAACGCGGCGACGGCGACCCACAGCACGCGCTCGCCGCCGCCGCCCTGGGCCGCGTAGGGGTGCAGGAAGGCGACGACTTTCTTTTTTCGCAGGTATCGTCGTATTCTCGTCGTGACCATGATTACGACGAACGCTGCGGCCGCGTACAGCAGCCAGCTGGGAGCCATACTTTTTGTTTGCGGGCGCCTCGGGGACGGCGTCGCCAGGAGCCGTCTCAGCGCGGCAGAAATTAATCGCAGCACGGCACAATGATGCCTCCGCGTGCACGCTGGCTGCAAAACCGCTGCGAAAAAAGGAGGCAAGCTAGCGTGCAAAGAGGCACTAGCTAAACCGACGGCCGCGCGCTGTGCGGTCAAACGGCCTAGCGCTGCCTCGACGGATCGCCGCGGCTCGGTCGGGCGACCGTGCGCCGCGCCACGCTGCCCGAGGCAGCCCCGGGACTCAGGAAGCGCCCGACAAGTAGGAATAGCCGTCAGCAAGCCTGCCTCGGCAGCCCCGCCGGCGGCGACCATGGCGGAGCGCCAACCGATGACATCGGAGCAAAGAAAAGAGATCGCAAAACGACGGCGCGAGAAAGCCGCGGCCGCAGCGACGGCTCAACTGGAAGCCATCGACGAGGACCAGAGCGTCTCGGTACCAGAGACAAAGATCGGCAGCACGAAGCCGCCGAAGCGGAAGACGGGTCCGTCAATCGCGGATCTCAACCCCATGGAGGAGATTTTGATTAATCGGGAGGAGGCGAACAAGCAGCTGCAGGAGGTCGAGTTGATGCGGCGGCGCATGGTCGCGCGGGCCGAGGACATTGAAAGGCGAGCTTTAGATCGGAAGCTGTCGGCGGCGCGCTACGCCGCGGCCAAACAAGAACTCGAGGCGGGGTTGCGTCGGAACGAGGACGCGGCCTCGTCACACCCGACGGCGCGATCGTCCGCGCCCGTCGCCTCGACGGCGCGCACGGACCCGATGGCGTCATCTCGAGCGGTATCCGAGTACTCGTACCCCGCCTCCCAGTACTCGTCAGAGAGCGACATGGCGCGCGTGAACCGGCCGGCCGGACGCGTTTCGTCGCCGGACGCCGTGCCCGCCCTCAACCTGTTTCCGCACGGGTCGCGGTTTACGAAGCCGTCGGAAGATCAAAGGGATCGAGCAAGGGCCACGGCGGCCGTCGAACGAGCGAAGCGGAAGCCCTCCGAGGAGGTCAAGGCGAAAGCCCGACAGGCTGCTGAAGCAAGGAGGATGAGGGAGCTCGAGCAGGCGTCGCTGTCGCGGCCGTCGCTCGAGCAGGGATCACTATCAAGACCTTCATTAGAACAAGGATCATTATCGAGACCCTCAGTAGCGTCGGGCTCGCTGGCGCAACCGTCCATCGCGTCGGACATGGCCGTGAAGCACAATTTGCAAGAGGCGTCCGTCTCGGAACGACGAGCGGAAGAATTAGCAAGGAGAGCCAAGCTCGTGAGGGAAGTGGAACGGGCCCAGGCCGACGTCGCGGCGACGGCCGAACGCGTGAGCACACGATCAAGAAACGAGGCCGACGACGAGTTCGGCGCGACGCCGCTGCACCCCGAGGTCGCCGCGTGTCGGAAGATGTGGGCGAGGCCGAACGACATGGACGCCGATAGTACGTCTTCTGAAGACGAAGGTCCAGTGCCGACGCGCGTGCCGCCTTCTGTACTCAGGAGGAAGATGAAGCAGCGCAAGGCGAAACGAGTCCAGCGCGAGGCGAGAAAGGCCGAAGCTTCTGCTCCGACTGATGACAAACGGGCACTCCGGGAGTACGTCCAGACGGCTACCGAGAGAGTGTCAGGTGGTGATGCTTCCAAAGCCCTCAACACGGCTACCGCGGAAGTGGCCCGCGCTAGGCGGGAGGCTGAACAATTGGCGCAGCAGGCCCGAGCCCTTCGAGCCGAATCGTCAGATGAGTCGTCCGAGTCGGAATATAGCGACGGCCCCGGCATGGACGCGGCCCTCAAAAAGCGCCAGGAAGATGACCTGAAGAAGGCGAGAAGGGAAGCGCAGTACGCGGACCTCGAAACCAAAAGAGCTCTAGCTAAAGCGAGAGTCCAGGAGGAGATGGAGCGCGTCAAGTTCATTCGCCGATCGATAGCCGAGAAGAACCTCGCGGATACGAGGGCGCAGGAAGCGGAAGCTGCGAAGAAGGACGCGAAACAACAAAAAAAAGCCGTCGAAACCATAAAAATGATAGCGAAGAAGCGCGCCCAGTCGCCCGTGAAGCCGCGCGCACCGGTGAAGCAGGTTCCTACTGATAAAGAGCTGTTACAGGGTGAAGTCGCGGCCTTCTTTCTGAGGGAGCCGCCTCGCGAGCAGTTGCGCTTCTTGAAGTTCGCGCTGGAGCCCGAGCAGAAGAAGGATTTACCCGCCGTGGCCGTGGCGTTTCGACATGCGAACAAGCCGGAACAAGTGATGCACGACCGGACTTTTGACAATGCTGTGTTGGTCGAGCACATCTGTCTGGACTTGGAGCACCAGCACGTGGCGTATTTGCGACCCTACTGTTTATTATTAGGTGTCTTGATCGGGCGCAAACCAAATTTGCGAAAGGCATTACTGATGGGTATTGTGAAGATACTGAATGGGCGGATGAAGGGTCGCGAGAAGGAGACCTTCGCCAAGACGCCGACGCTCATCGCGCAGTCCATGGACGCGTGCCGCGAGCTCATGATGCGTCTAGTGTGGGGCAAGTCGCAGGGGCAGCTGCGGGACTCGTGGAACCCCGAGCGGTTATCTGCGAAAGCCGAGGTGGCCCGGGCGCAGAAAAAGACTCCCGCGCCTACGCCGGCGCCGGCACAGGCCTCCCCTGACGCGGCTACCGTCAAGGAGAGCGCATCTTACTGGAACAAGCGCAAGGCCGCCGAGGGCATCGAAGTGGATAGAGGGCCGCTGTGTCGGATTAAGGCACTCAGAGCCCACGTCCCCACGGAGGCCATGGAGATGCGGATGCGGAAGGGCGATACGTTAATAGTGAAGCGCGACGAATTGGACGGCGAGCCGGGCTGGATCTTCGCGCTAAAGGGCAGCGACGCTGGCTACATCCCACGTGCGAACTTGCTGATCGACAGCTCGCCGGCACGCGGCGCGCGCGGCGTATCCTTCACCGACGGCCACACCTGAGGCAGCGTAACATTGTGATTGTGTTTATCATTCGTACCGCAGAGAGCGGCCCTAGCTGCGTAAAATGGGGACTTAGGCAGTAGGCACTAGTCCGACTCGTCGCTCGACAGCTCCGCCATGCGCCGCGCGAACTCGGGGTGCATCGGCGAGCCGTCCTCGCGCTGGAGGAACATGACGCGCACGGACTGGACGCCGCCCGTATCCAACTGAACGCGGTACCAGGCGTGCTTGTGGTCCACGACGGTCCCGAGCTTGCCCCGGAAGCGCGGGTCGGCCAGCCGCACGCGCGTGCCGCGCGGCACCTCGGGCCGCGCGTCCTTGATGCGCGGCCGCTTCGGCTTGACTTGCCAGGCCTTGTCGTTGTTGTAGCGCTTCGGCACCGCGCCGGGCGCCCTTGCGGGTGCCGGGCGGTCGCTCTCAAATGTTTCTAGCGAGTCGCCCGCGCGCCAGCCCGGCGGCGACGGACGGATGCCGGCGCCCTTGGTTCTAGAGGGAGACGGCGACCGGCCGTGCGACCGGTAGCGCTGCTGCGCGGCGAGCGGGAGGGGTAGGGGCGGCGGACTTTGGAGCCACATGCTCTGGCCCGTGGCCCGCAGGCTCTCCTCGTACTTGCGCGTCCAGAGGACCCTAATAGGCCGCTTGTCGGCGTCGCCCAAGGCCTGCCAGAACTCTTCGGAGGCGGCCGCGTCGTTCTCCAACCAATACTGGAACCAGGGGCCGCACTTCTGGCCGCCCTTCTGGCGCGCGCGCCGCGGGGGCGACGGCATGCGCGGCGGCGACGGCGACGGCGACCTCGAGGGTTTGGGGGGAGGCGGCGGGCACGCCTTCCGCAGCTCCTCCTCGTTCTCGAAGGACGTGATGCCGAAGGCCGCCGAGTCCGCGTCGCTCGAGTCGTCTTCTTCCAATGGAGGCGGCGCGGGGGCTACTGGCGCCGGTGCTGCATTGTCGTCGAAGTTGCCGCACGTGTGCACCCCTCCCTTACCCATGCAGGCCCCGCACAGCTCGGCGAGCGGCTCCGGTCCCTTCTTCCGGCCCTTCTTCGGGCCGCGCGGCAGCGGGTTGAGGCGGCCGCGCGTGCCGCACGTGTGCGCGGTGTGCTTGTTGTGCGGCGGGCACGCGAGGCAGACCGTTTGTGGCGCCTCCTTGGTCTGGTTGGCGTCCCAGGCCTCGTCGGGCGCCGCGCGGGAGAAGGTGATGCTCGCGGTCTCCATAACTTACGGCTAAGCTCTCGGAAGAGTGCGCAGCCGAATGCAGCCGGGGCGGTCGCAGCGATACTGCTGGTTGGGGGGAGCTTATGTATATGGATTGGCTTGCCCCTTTAGCTGTGTATCACAACCTCCGGGTCCAATCGCGCGGCGTATGGCCTTGTTTCGGCAAGCAAAGTTACGGAGCTAGCTAGTACGTTTACGACGCTATGGGCAAAATATAATTCGGAGGTTATCGAGCGCGAGGCCAAAGCAAGGCATACGCGTCGTTGCAAGTGCAGCAGGACTCGCCAAGACTAAGCACTGGTCGTCGCAGTGGCTCACGAGGTTTGTCTAAGACAGACCGAGGCACGCAGCACACGAAAACACATCCGTATGGCCGCACAGATGGACTGCGACGACGCCAGGTCCCAGCTCAAGGAATTAGAACGACAGCGCCTAGCTTTGGAGGACGAGGCCGCGGCCATCGTCTCTGAATTAGACGGCCTCGGCGTCGGCCTCAAGGATGCGTTGGTCGACGCCGAGGGCTACCCGCGCGCGGACCTGGATCTGTATAGGGTAAGAAGCCAGCGCGGCCGCCACGCTACCATAAGGACGGACCACAAAGCTTTAATGAAGAAGATCGAAGTTTTGTTGCCGATCGCGCTCGCCGCGCCGCCGGAGGACGCGCGCGCGACGCCGCCGCCTTCACGTAGTGTAAAACCGCCGCCGGCGCCGCCATCGAACGCGCCCTGGTGTTCGATCACCGAGGTCCGCGGTGGAAGCCCGGCGGCCGAGGCCGGGTTGAGGCTCGGAGATCTCGTCGTGGCCTTCGGCGACGCGACGGCATTAGATCAAGTGAAGCCGTTCGTGCTGGGACACGTGGGACGGCCCTTTGCCGTCTGGGTACAAAGGGGAAACAATCGCGTGAAACTGGACATGACGGCGCGGACCTGGGCCGGCGAGGGGCTCCTCGGGTGTAGGTTACTACCTCTTCAGTAACATTACACACTACTACTAGCTTTCTTTTTCTTCTTGTTCTGCTTCTCGTCGACGGCTCTATCTTTTTTCAGCTGCGCCGCCGCGGTATGCGTCACGCGCGTGTTTCCCACCAGCGCGAGGATCGCCTCGTTCGCGTCGACGTCTCGTATCAAGTCGACATGATCAGACGCAGCACGCGCCAGAATCTCGAGCGCGTCGCGCGCCGCCCGGCCTTTTTTGGTACCCCCCGGCTGCAATTTTAATGAATGCGCGAACCCGCGACAAGCAGACGTCGGGCAGCACACGGCGACGGCCTCCTCCAGGACATCGGTTGGTAGGGGCGTCCCCGTCAGCCTCGCGACGTGCTCGGCGTCGTCGCCGTCTATCGTTATACCGGTACTTTTCGTCGTCTTCTGGGCGTCGCCTCGCATGACTCTCCTACAAATGCCCGAGAGCAGGGCGGGCAGGTTCCTAGGCGCTTCCACGAAATCACTTGCGATTCCAGTGCGCTTTTCACGAGCCGCGGCCTCATTTCTCCGACGGTCGCCGCGCTCCCGCTCCTCGACGTCGGCCTTCAAGAACTCAGAGAAGACTCCCGCCGCCTTCGCGTCATCGTTTAAATCCGCCACCCGATGTAATTCATAAGCCATCGCCGCCTCGTCCAATGCTGGAATTTCCCTCGTACAGCGCGCCCAGGCTTCTGACGCGAGCGGGCCTAATCGAGCTACGGCTTGAGATGAAGTCCCGTCCAGCAACTCAGCCGTCGACGGTTTCGGTGGTTCCGGTTCTTCGTCAAAGGCAGACAGCGCCGTCGCGGCGGCATTCACATCACCATCATGCGCGGCTAGCGTTGCGGCGGCGGCATCTTTCGCGAAGCCCATCCCCAGCAATGTCTCCAAACCCTCGTTCTTCGTCTTCTTTTTACGAGATATAGTGGGCACCTTCTGCAACCGCAGCGGCACGCGCGGTCCCTCGTCCTCGGACGAGTCGTCCCTCCTCCTATTCTTCTTCTTCTTCTGGCCGCGCTGCCTTCTACTAGTCTTCTTCTGTTGCACAGGTGACGGCACTTCCTCCTCCTCGTCTATCGGCAAAGGCTCGGGCGACGGCGCCCTCCTACCCTCTCGTGTTCTACTCCCAATACGCTTTTGTTCGGCTTCGCGCATGGCGTCGATATCGCCCCCAAACTTCTTGAGGAGCTTGCGCTCCCTTGCCGTGAGTTTGCCGGTACCTGTGTGGAAATCAAATTTCGGGCACCACATGTAGCTGCGTCTGCACGATGGCGTGGCGATTCCACCCTAACTCACTGGTTGATTTCCACACAGGCCGGTACGCGCGAAGTGCGGCTCGGGCGGCGGCGGTAAAGCGTCCTCGACAACAACAGGCTCAGGTTCCTCCTCGTCAGTATCTACTTCCTCCGAAGGCGTCAACCGCAACAACTCCTCGTCGGGAACTCTACTAGAACGATCATTGGAATGCGCCTCAACACTGTCATCCGAGAGCTTAAACAACAAAGCGAAGGTGAGTTCGAGCTGCGTCGGTGGCAGGTAGGTCTTCTTCGTACCAGATGAAATGGCTACGTCACCCAACACGTCCAGGACTTGTGACGAATTAGATGAGCCGACTTTTCGGACAGAAAAACCCGGCACCCAATAGGCCGGCGCGCGATCCCGCCGCTGCCACGCGTCCGACCGACACGCGGCGAAGCACCCGGCCTCGTGCAGGGCTAAGGGTGATAACACACCATTTCTCGCGCGTACGACGGTAGGTGGCCCGTTCTGTTCACATATTACCAATGCATCCGTCGGACGCAGAACCCCACCAAACACTACTTGTTCACATTGCCCCTTGTCGCGAGGTGCTACAATGAGATAGCCTTCGGACGACACGAACCAGGCGAAGCGCTGGAACCACGCTTGTGTCGACTTCTGCTTCTTCAGTCGCGACGAGTCCTGTTGCCAGGCCCGCGCCTTGAGCTTGTTGTCGGCCTGTTTCTCGGCCGCTTTTATGACAGAGACCGAAGCCTCCTGCGTTTTTGCGACCTTCATCCTAGCTTTCTTCGCCAACGACCATAGCGACGACGACGCCGCGCGCGCACTTTCATCGAGCGAAACTTGAGCCGTGCACTCATCTAGTACCACTGTCACTACTCGATGTTCAAAATCAATGTCTTGAATTAACGACGCCAAGGGCGAGCCCTTCGCCTGCTCCTCGCGCACATAATCTTGAACCTCATCCCACCGCAGGCCCGACTGTAGCGCATTGTTCAGCACCTGCACGACGGCGTCGATCTGGTCCGCTCGTTCTTCTAACAACGATGCAGTTCTCTCTTTCTGTGCTAGGGAAGCCTCCAAATCGTTAACACGTTGTTGTTGATCGATACGGATCTTCTCGACCTTCGCGGTTATTGCCGTAGTGGCGTCTCTGGCTTTCGACTGGAGCTTCGTTTCCTTCGTTTCCCGGAAGTATTCGTCCACCGCTTCGCAGAACGACGAAAATTCTCTCACTTGATAACATTCGTGTTGTAAAAAGACCCCTGGCGCGAACGAGACGAATTTGTCGTTTTCTAACAGTAAACGCGGCGTCCCGCACGTTCCTGACGAGATGGCGTCGGCCAAGGACGGGGCGGCTCGCAAGGCCGCGTGGAGTTTGTGGACGTAGTCCTCGGGCTGCTCGGTTAGTGGTAACGAGCCGTCGAGACCCGACGCTACGATACAGTGGTCCACGACGTCGCTCCCGTAGGCGTCGACGCCACTCCCTCTATCTAACAAAAGCTGGGCGAGGGTCCAGGCGCCCCTTCTTTTCTTCTTCTTCTTCGTCTGTTGCGCGAGCGCCGCCGCCTCGCTTCGTGCTACTCTAGTTTGTAAAGCGTCCTCGAGGAACTTTTTTAATGAATCAGCTGCGAGCAGGTCGGCGGGCGGCGCCACGGCGCGCACCGCAACATTATACGAGTCGCCGACTTTGAGGCTGTCGGTGCGTAATGCAGCTACGATGGTATACGCCGCATCACACAAAACGACGTTGCCCGCGGCGTACAGCTCGAGAAACAAATTGAACGTGCCGGGCCCGGCGCCGAAGCGCAGGGACACCACCCTATCCCTACCAAGGGCTTTCACGTCCGTCAGACGCTTGCCTTTCAGTGATGAACGCAATTTCGAACATAGGGGCGACGGCATAGCTGTTGGATCTTCGCGCGCATCGAATTTCGTCACCAGGAACTTCGTGCCCGATTCTAGGAGTAACAAGCGTTTTTCTGAGACACCCGACTGCTGCAGCTTCAGGACGAAGGTCCGGGCGTCGCCGTCATAAATTTGGTTGACGCGCCAGTCACCGCACCGTTCTCGCACTTCTCTTGCCATGGCGGCGACGTCGCTCACGGTGAAGCGGGCTTTTGGCATGCTTTTGCTTCCCTGGGTAGGTGTCTGATTGTGGCTGCTGGCCCTTGGCGCAGCGCAGCGATTGGCTGTGGTGCAGCGGTTTGCTGTGTAGTGATCGGTGAGTTGTGCGCGCGCCGCTTTTCCAGCGCTGCGCGCCGTGTGAGTCGTGCGCGTCGCGAGTTGGCCTGCTTGCTTGCTAGTGTCTTACAGGCCGCTAGCCCACCTAAAGCGCGGGAGCCCTGGAAGCCGCGCCCCGGGGACGGGATCTCCTCAAACTGGCTCATTGCCGAACTGACTCATCGCCAGGCACGCGAACCAAAACTTCAATATAGAAGTTGACCGCGGGCCGACCCACGTCCCATTGGGGCTTGGCGCTTTGGCGCCGTGGGGTGGCGGAACGACGCATGAGGTCTAGGCCCCACCGCCGAAAGACCAATCTTGGGGCCCCGACAGCATCGTCCTCAGACTTGGTCCTGGGGTAATGATCCATCGGTGTTCTGCGACGCCGAGTGCCTCTCGGACCACAAAAATGATCCCAATTGTGCCGGGCCCTGGTACTGCGCGCGCACAAAAGTCTGCGAGGAGTTCCACGACCCGGACAATAGGGATAACGTCGACCCGGAGCACCGGAAGTGCGCGATTATTCGCAGCTGCGCGAACCACAGCCAGTGCTACCCGACGGTGGCGGAGCAGAAGGCCATGGGCGTCTCGACGGCTTCGTCCGATCTCTCCAATTTGGATGATACGCCGTTCAAGTATGAGATCGCGGGCTTCACGGTCGAGACGACGTGCTGCGTGAACAAGAAGGCGTACAAGCACGACGTCGACATCCCCTGCAACGCGGCGGCGCGGCGCGGGGTCGCGGGAGCGGCCCTCGTCGCTCTTCTGGGGGTTGCTATTGTGTAACTTTCTTACACTCGCATCGCTCCAACCCGGAGAGCCTCGACGTCGCGGGCGGCGAGGGCGGCTCGCGCCTTTTGCAAACTGTGCACAAAATCAACTGCGAGCGGGTGCGCGCCACCGAGCACGCGCCGCGCGATCCGTTCCACGTCCTCGATCGTCGTCACGGCCTCGCGGAGATCGTCGAGCGTGGCGCCGGGGTCCTTGTAGAGCGACTGCGCGTAAGTCCACCTCATCCTGAGCGTGCTGATATGACTATCCCCAAGAACGCGTCGCGCCACGGGAATTGAACTACGTAGCAGAGAGTTGGCATCTTCGAAGCGATTTTGGTTCTTCAGCAAATCCGCGTAGTTGTTGGCTGATGAAAGGACGTATTGATGTTCTTCGCCGTAGAGCTTCAGAAGCCCAAAGTATACGCCTCGCTGCAGGCTCAAGGCCGGTTCGATTTGTCCAAGCATTTCATAGTTGCTCGCAAGATTGCTCTGCACGGCGAGAATGTCGTCTTCTCGTGCGCCAAGGCGCCGCAGCATAGCCAGATTGGCCTCTCTCACAGACAATGCGTCCTCGAAGTGTCTATCCTCAAATAATCCGTTCCCAAGTATGTTCATCGCCATGCCCCGAAACTGGTCCGTCTCCGGCCGCCCCACGTACGTCTTCCAGCACGCCCACCCGAGCGCGCACCGCACGATGCCGTGGTAGTCTTGCTCGCACAGAGAGCACCTATTCCACCGATCCCACCTCTCATTCTGCACCTTGAGATCCAAATTGTTCTCCTCGGCCTCCGCGACCAAAATCTTGGCCTGCTCCGCCAGGCACGACACGTGCGCGAAACCCGCCGTCCCGCGGCACGCACACATGCGCACGAGACCCTCCTTCGTTTTCCAATGCAAGGCCTGCGTGCAGATGTAGCACGTCTGGCCCTTGGTGTCGTCCGCGCACGCCTCCGCCGCGACCGACACGGCCTCCGCGTACTTGTTATTTGCGTTGTACTGCTCGGCGCCGCCTGCTTTTTTTATTAGTTTGCAGAGCTTGTCGTGGCCGCCTCCCTCCCAGTGCTGTTTCTGGCATTCGGGCCCGCAGTAGCGTGTGCTGCAGCGGCCGCATTTCTTGCCCAAGGATAAGCCAAGCTCGGTGGCGCAGACGGCGCACTGCGTGAGGATCATCCCTTGTCGCGGCGGCAGCGTGGGGCAGCCCTAACAGCTACTCCAGAGGCAAAGCGGCGGAGCCAGCTAGCGGCCATATAGACACTAGCAAATTTGCAGCTTTCGGCTCCGGTTGCTTCGCTTGTCTTTCCGAGGCCTGCAGAGGCTGCCACAGGCCCGGAAAATTCAAGCACGGCGCCGCGGAGACACTAGCCTGTCCTCCGTCCTCTGCAGCGACGCGCCGCGCCGCCCGCCACAATTAGGTCGCCTCCCAAGCGGCCGACGGCGGGTTGGCTGAGAAGTTGCCGAAGGCGACCTTTTAAGG
>JACLAA010006367.1_pt1 | contig 16703 bp, 7 predicted proteins | sample 8027891 | NCBI WGS metagenome assembly JACLAA01 (sample SAMN15724900, study PRJNA655200) | protist metagenome | isolation source: fluorescence activated cell sorting (FACS) single amplified genomes of... | place: Spain: Blaines Bay Microbial Observatory, Mediterranean Sea | collected 2016-01-19 | reverse complement strand
CGTGTTTGGTTTTGAGGAATTTCGTGAAGGCGAGGTCACGCCAACGACGACGAGTCTAGAAGGAGAAGATGGCGAGAAGAAAACCATAACGACGGTTAAAGAGGCGCTGGAAAGCGCGTTAAAAAGTTTAGAGTACTTGCGTAAAGTGATGATGTTAGAATCTTCGACGAGTTTACGAGGCGCCAGTTTGGATTGCCTGAGAAAGCTCTTCTTGGACAAGTGCGAAACGGAAAACGAAGATAATAGTACTGCTGTGATTACGTTCGCCACGTTTTGCGACGAGCGAACGGCTAAACAAGTGCTCGAAAACGTCTTCAGCCGAATAGAAAAAGAAGACGATTCGTTGTGTTTAACTAGAGCGTGGGAGTTGGCCGCGGGACTATCCCACGCACAATGGTGCGCAAAAAATCTCTCGGTGTGGGAATTGCTACCAGAGCTGAGTCGTACGGTTATCGATGGAGCCATCGTGAGAGGGTTTGCAAATGCTTTTGAAGGTGCGGCGGTTGGGTGCGCGCCGTGCGTGTTGCCGCTTTTCGCGTCTCTTTCGTTTCCGCAATCGACTGGCGGCGAAGGAGAAGACGAAGAATGTCTTAGAAACACGACAAATATCGTCAACGCCGCACTGCGAGGTGCGGAAGATTGCGAACAGTTTCAATCTAAAAACGCAGAGGCAGATGCTATCGCAAAAGCTTCCATGGAGTGCTCTTTGTTCGCGTTGTTGAGATGGTTACGCGCGGATGAGAAAAAAGAAACACTTCTAAAGACACTCCTCGTTGAGAAATGGATACCGCGTGCCCTCGAAGCTCGAAATGGCACCGATAACATTACGTCGAGATGGGTAGACGTTGCTGCAAAAACTTTAGCCTCTCTCGCCTCCAAGCCGACGGCGTTTCCGCAAGGCGTAGTCATGAAAGCGTTGGAAAGTCTCGGCGAATTTTTGGTCGTTTCCTACGACGAGAATCCGTCGCGAGGTACGGGTATATGCGAGCAATTCAAAGCAATCGTTCTCGAACTTTCGAATAAAGGAGCGCTCGTTCCTAAAGAAGTTCACGAGAAAATGCTCGAACTTAAGATGAGCTTTGCGAACGCGATACAAGGACACGAAGAGAAACATGGAGGTACAGACGATACATTTTTGGCGCTCGCGATTGAGACGCTCAGTCCAGATTCGTTCGGCGGTGCCGACGAAGTTGCCACTTTTATCGGTCGCGTGACCATAAATAGAAAACAAAAGCGCGAAGATACTATTGCACGAGGAGATGGTGCTACCGCTGTAGTGGATACCACGTCGTCGATTGAATCGCTCTTCGCGGCATTGAAATTTGCGAGCGCGGAGACGTGGTCGAAACATTGCGAACATATTTTGAAGACGCAAAAGCTCGAAGTCGCGCTTCCTCACATACTCGCCTTGCTCAAAAAATTCGTCGCAGATAACAAAAAGCAAGATTTAAAATGCGCCGTCATCGATGATGCTTTTGTAAGAGCGTGTGAGAATATTGTCGTTGAGAGTGAAAACGGAGGGTCGACGACGCCGTCGAGCCAAGCGTTTAAAGCAGAAGTGGACTTTGTGAAAGCGTTTGCAAGTAACACCGCGCTCGTTCGCATTGCTCTGAGTGTCGATGCGTATAAGAAAGGGCTGAACTCGCTGTCGCCGGCTGTTGAGAAAACATCATCTCAGTCTATACCGCGAAATATTTTGTGCGACTTTTCGTGGCCGCCGCCACCAGAGATTGCGAAAGAAGAAGCGCTTCTCAACTTTTGGGCCGAAAAAGTTGTCGCAGTTACGTTTATGAATAGGTGTAAAGACGTCATCGCAAATAATGAAGACGTGTTCGACAACTATGTAGCTTTAGAAGAAGCAGACAGTGACGTCGATGAAGATGACGAAGACGAAGATGGAGAAGAAGAAGACGGCGTCGCGCGTGACTTTTCGAGATTGTGCGAACTCGCTCGCGGTGATTCGTCCTGGTATGCCTTCCTCCGCTCTTCGCACAGCGACGTGAGGAGAGCGAATAGTACTGTTGAGTCTTGCGCTGCATTGAAAAACCCGCTAACAGCGTGCATTGCGGAGGCAATCGCAAGAGACGACGACGTCACGTCCTTAAGTATTCAAACAAAGTTTGCGCACGCGGTGTTATGCGGATGTTTTGAAGTTACGAACGATGTTTTTGCAAACACGTTTTTGGAAATGTCAGAGAAAATGAGCGATTCTGCAGAGCTTGCGCACGCTATTGCGTCTGCGCTGGGCAGCTGGCACGAACTTGTCGATGCCTACGTGAAGAAGTACGCCGGTAGTAGCGACGGTTTAGTCGCGAGCGCGCATACAGTCATCGCGACGATGTCGGCGTTGGCGCCAAAGCATGGTGGACTTCTTTCGGCCGTCGCGAAGCGTGAAAATTTGCGCGATGCCGTGCTCGACGCACTCGTTGCAACTCAGAACGACCAGCTTGCGTGGGAACTCGTGTCTTTGCCGACGAAATCTCCGGCTGACTTCACGCTTGGCAAGAAAATTCTCATTTCTTACGGGTTCATTTGGAAGAACGACGAGACTGTGTGTGAGTATCCTCACGATGACACAATGCTCAAATACGCTCTTTCGTTCGACTCGTGCTCGAAAAAGACGAGAATACTCGTACACGTTGTTCCAAAACTTTTGCACAGAGGAGAATGGATGGATGCCTTTCTTCGATGCCTCGTCGAGAGAATCGAGAGGTACTACAAAGATCGTTCAGTGAACATTACGAGCCAACCGTTTCTTCCAGCGTCGCGATTATTTGCGTATTTTGTTTCCGATTCGTATATTTCGAACGCGATGCAGAAACACAGCGAATTCAACGTCCGAAATGCGGACGGAACCGGAGCGCGAGCGGACGAAATCGGAGCGTTTGCTCTCGCCGTGTGGCTCGCCATCGAAACGCGCGCACAAAGCGACAAAGCGACAGCAGCTCGACTTAAAACGCTCGGTGGAGGTTCAAATGAAGAGGATGAGTTTCACGACGCATCTACCGACGATGACCTCGCCATTGAGAATGAAATCGATTCCGCGAGGATTCATCTCGCGATACTCTCGAGCGCGAAAACATCTTCGGAGCTGGACGAAAAGACCTGGGTGAGTGTTTTTGAATCCATGATTGGTTGGATTGACTCGTTTGCGCGAATCAGTCGGATGTATCTCGGGAAAATATCGCACGTCGTCGAAGACGAAGTGAAATTGGAAGTTCACGGTGGTCGCGTCGTCGACCGAAAGTTTCATCTTTTTGAACTCGCGACGTCTTGCCTAGCTTCAATCGAGAGATTTCCAATCGCAGTCGCAACGCCTCGTATTCCAGATGACGAGGATGTGGAAGAATACGGTTTGTATTACAATACAGACATGGACGAAATGAATCCTATGGAGGATATTTCCACGGATGTGGATCTTGCCAGCTTAAAAAGTGGCGGCGACGTGGTCGCTTTTGCGAGTAAATCCGGAGAATTTGGCCAAACTTTGGCCAAATCGCTCGCGCGAGCAAAATGGCCAAGAATTCGTCGCGTGCTTCTCGCGACAGCTTTAGAACCCTTGATAAATTTCAGTGCCGCGCTTTTCGAGCACATTCATTCGGAAGAGAGCGAAGACCGCGCAGAAATCATGGAACCGATTTTGAGAGAAGTTTCGGCGGCGCTCGCGTCCATCTTGGGCGACGGAACGGAGGGTATTTTTGCAAGCTCGATCTGTTGCTCGTTGGCGATGCGTCGTTTTGAATACTTTGCAGGAACGATGCTTCCTGAAAATGAAGTCTCGTCGTCGTCGTTGAATGCAATGTACGCGTTGTTGGATGACAACATTCGTTTTACTCCGAGAGAGGCGGCGTACGTCGCGTTCGCCGTGCTCTCCTCGGACGATGTCGTTCGCGCCGCCTGTTTTGGGATTGATTGTTCATTCAACGATGTAAACAAGATCGACGCAATAGTTGAGAAACTTTACAGAGATGCAAAGTTACAGAAAGCCGCCGCGAGTGATAACGACGACGACGACTACGGCGAGAAGGAGGAACCCGAAATGGACTCGGAATTGGAGGAAATGGCGGAACAACAGTTCCTCACAAAATATGGTCTGCGTGAAAATCTCGTCGCAATACTCAAAAAAGAGGGGCGCAAATCACGTGCCAATGATTACGACGATGACGACGAAGAAAAAATGGTCAAATCTCAAGTCTCAGGTGTTACGAACGTAGATTACGCGTGGTCTCTCGTTTTCCGAGCGTTATCGTCGAGTCGCGTAGAAGTACCGAGACGCGCAAAATTGCGTTTAATTCAATACATCGCGAAGATAAACTCGAAAAGTTCCATCGTCTCCAACGCGTTCAACCGCGTTTTAAACTCTGCACCGTTTTACGAGCTCGCATCGCTCTTGACGGAAGATGAAAACGTCGACGAAGGCGAATCATCGGAGCTAGCCATAACTGTGTGCGATTACGGGAGTCACGCCGAAACTGTTCGAGCGTTTGCGCCGCCGAGATATCGTTACGGTGCGCTTTCAAAAGCAAGCATGACGGATAATATTCCTCCCAGAGTATTCCTCGCACTCGTTGGATCTTTCATCGAACACTTTCCTTCCATCTCGCGTTCAGCCTATCGCGAACTCGACGGGAAGAAGGCAAAGAAAGATTTCGTAAACGACCTCGATTTCATCTGCGAAAACATTTTCCGCAAAGCATTTCTCGATCGTGAAATTGCCGACACCGAAAGGTTTCAAAACTTGCGAAGCTCATTCGCCTCGGAGAATGTATCGGATGCGCTATCTGTGAGATATTCCGAAAAAATGTCCGCAATCGTAGCTCGATACGACATCGACGAGAGTTTCATGGAAATTTCAATCGATATCCCGGCGACGTTCCCGTTGAAACCGGCGGAACCTCGCGAGAGCAAACGCGTTGGCGTGAGCGAACGTCGAAGCCGCTTTTGGCTTTTGAGTTTAAAAACTATGTTGAGCTCTGGGAGTGGCTTGCTGAACGACGCCGAAGAAGAGAATTACGAAATCGAGGACGATTCTTCTACCACGGCGACATCGACGACGCGCGGTTCTATTTTGATTGCCATCTTGAAATGGTCCAAGTTTGTGGATAAGTTCTTTGAAGGTGCGGAACCGTGCCCGATCTGTTACCAAGTTCTTGCAAAAAGTAACGGTCGTAAACCAGAAGCGACGTGCAGACAGTGTTCGAATAGTTATCACGGCGATTGTTTGATGAAGTGGTTCACGACTTCCTCCAAGTCAACGTGTCCCATGTGTCAATGCTCGTGGGGGTCAACCCATTAGATATATATCTTCTTAGCGATAGTTGAATAATAGAAAGCATGCAATAACTTTAGTTATAGTTTAGTAGTAACGTGTCATATTAAATCGTATGCTATCCCTTCTCTCTCTTCCTCTTTCTTTTTTCGTCAGTAGAACCATTTTACTTTAGAAGGTCAAATCGTCTGGGTTTTCGATGACTTCCTTCAAAGTCTTCAAGAACCCAGCCGCGACGTCCCCATTGATGTGTCTGTGATCCGCGGTGACGTTCACAGTCATCATCGTCTTCACCCCAATCATACCATCGATCGGAACAACAGTCTTAATACCCGCACCGATCGCGATGATCGCACCTTGCCCCGGCGGCAAGATGGCGTCAAACGCGGAAACGCCAAACATACCCATGTTACTGATGGTAAAGTTACCGCCGGCGTAATCCGCCGGCCCCAACTTCCCAGACTTGGCCTTGCCAACCAACTCCTTCCACTGGCGCCCAACTTCGTACACGTCCGTGTTGGCAACATTTCGCAACACCGGCGTGATCAATCCACCGTCTAAAGCCACCGCGCAGGCAATGTTGACCTCGTCGTTGTACACGATAGATTGGGACTCATCGTGGTAAGAAGCAAACATAATCGGGTGCTTCGCTAACGCGTTACCCATGGCTTTGGACAACAGCGCCGTCATCGTCACGCCTTTTGGTTTCAATTTTTGGTAGAGCTGGTCTAATTTATCCGTGCAGATTGGCATGGCCACGCGAGACACCGGAACCGATAACGACGGGAGCATGTTCTTCGCCACGGCTTTTTGCATCGGCGGTAACGGGGTCGCAGTACCCGCCGGAGCCGGTAACGGCGCCGGTGCCGGCTTGGCAGACGGCGCAGCAGCAGCTGGAGCCGCTGCCGCCGCGGCAGCAGGCTTCGCCGCCGGCGCGATGCCAGCCGCCTTCTCGACGTCCTCACCGGTGATTCTACCGTTCAATCCAGTACCCTTGATTGTTTCGAGCTTAATTTTCGACTTCTTCGCGAGCTTCTTCGCGTATGGCGTGGCAACGATTCGTCCAGTGTTCACAACTGGTGCCGGCGCTGGTGCCGCCGCAGCCGGCGCCGGTGCCGCAGCTGCCGGTGCCGCAGCTGCCGGAGCCGGAGCGGGAGCTGGTGCTGCTTCTGCCGGCGCAGCGGCCGCCGCCGGCGCCGCGCCGCCAGACGCCGCCGCCGCCTTCGCCTGCGCCTCCGGAATCTCCGCCTCTGTTTCCGCCACGTACGCAATTGGCGCCCCTACCGTCGCCATTTCCCCATCTTCCACGCAAATGTGCGCCAAAAACCCATCGTAAAACGATTCCACGTCCATATCCGCTTTATCTGATTCCACCACCACCACGGCTTCGCCTTTGGAAATCGCATCCCCTTCCTCTTTCACCCACGAGACGATCTTCCCTTCCGTCATCGTCGACGAGAGCGCAGGCATGAAAATCTCCTTCACTTCCGCTCGCACCACCGAAGAAGTGTTCTTTCTGCTTTGTTTTTGATTCATTCGCTTTTGCGTCAGCTTTTGCGTCGATCCCTTCAAAAAAGCTGACCCAACATTCTTCGCGATTAAAGATGCCATTATTATTATTATTATTATTATATATTATCGTTTTAAATACACAAACACGCAATCAACTGCTCGATCAAACAAAAATGAAACTTCTTCTCCTTGTTCTTCCGCGTTTTTTGTAAAGAAACGTTGTTTTAATGCTCCTCTCGGCCGCCGCGTTTTGTGAAGATGCATTTCCTTTCTCGAGGCCTCGAGAGTTTATCCAAAAGCGTTAGACCTGTTTAGGGTCTTATGTTGCCCTAAATTTGCATTTGGAACGAGTTTTTGCTCAAATGTCTTCCTTTCCTCACTTCTGTCACTTCACCGCGAATATACACTATCACACAAAGTAATTCCGAGTCGCAGTCGTTCAAAGAGGTACGATTATAATCGCGATATACTTGTGAACGCGTATTTATTCTTTATCGGGATATCTCGCGTTCGCGCGCATACTTTTGCGCCCGAATTCCGAAATCATCATCCTCTTTTTTAGTACAACGCGCTTCTTTCTCGTCCTTTTATTAGGGCCTGAAGATGATGTGAATTTGTGTGCGTTTGCTGACGTTTTTCTTCTCTCTTCTTCTCCCCTTCGTCAAACTACTATCATTCAATCGAGAACAGATTTATTAAACAATGTCAGCAGCAGTTGAAGGAAAACCAGCGGCGGTGAAAGCCGGCGATGCCGAAGCGCAACGCATCCACCGCATCCGCATCACCCTGTCGTCCAGAAACGTGAAAAACTTGGAAAAAGTGTGCTCGGATTTGATTCGAGGCGCCAAGGAGAAGCGATTAAAGGTCAAAGGCCCGGTTCGCATGCCGACGAAGAAGTTGCAAGTGACGGTTCGCAAAGCCCCGTGCGGGGAAGGTACGAACACGTGGGATAAGTTCACCATGAGAATCCACAAGCGGTTGATCGATTTGCACTCGCCGGCGGATTTGGTGAAGCAAATCACGAGCATCTCCATCGAACCGGGAGTCGAGGTTGAGGTGACCATCGTGGACAACTAAGTGTTGTCGAAAACGTGTTTCATAGCTGCTCAAATACATATAGAAGAGGAATTCGTTCGTCGTTAGTTTCTTATTTAGAGAGAGCGTCTTTTGTCAATGCGAGAAAATAACCACACAAATTTTGTTTTGGTTCACTTACAACAAAGCACCAGCAACACACACACACACACACACACACAGACAGAGAGAGAAAGAGAGAGAGAGAGAGAGAAAACGAGAGAGCACGCCGCGCATCGTCGCAGTCATCGTGATGTCATTCTCGTTTTTCGTGAGCTGTCGTTTTCCTTTTGCTCAGTCTCGAACACCCAACCCACAAACGACTTTTCGTTCCCGAGACGTAAAAGTCCGCTCGAATACTAATCATCGACTGCTGGAACGAGACGTCTTGTGGTCAGGAGGAGGTTCTGGCGCGATAAAAGCCATCGACGAGAGCATCGTATCGAGATTTCAGAGCGATTGGAGCGCAACAGACGACTCTAGCGCGGTTACTTTTTTAAGCAACAGATGGAGAGTTGCTTTAGAGATATTTAGTTACGAACGCGCGAGAGTAGGATTAGACGAGGACAGATGGTTTTTAGGATGGCACGAAAAGAAAAGCTACGTGGGCAAAACGTATTTAAACGAAGAAGACGAGATGGGTCCAGCGAGAGGTGAGATTTACGTATCTAAATACGCGCTATTAGACGACGATTTTTCAACCTTCATCGGCGTTTTAAGGCACGAGATGGCGCACGCCATGTGCGGGCCGTTAGAAGATCACGGCTGGAAGTGGCAGAAAGCGTGCAAAGCGATCGAGTGCGACGAAGAGTGGGTGTGCGAGGCGAATAGAAAGTTTTACGTTCGACCGAAAACGAGTTTGATGTGGACGAAAAGAGACGGACAATTGTTTCTGGAAGGCGGGAAGGACGCGATGTTTCGGGCGTTGCCGAGAGGATGCTGGGAACGCACGATTTACGATAGCGAGTCGAATAGGACGGTGTACGAGAACGCTGACGGCTTGAAGATTGACCCATTCGCGTTGAAAGAGACGTACGAGATTCTGTAGTTTTTGAATAGTGTATTATTTAGTAGTAGTTTAGTTTAGTTCTTTCGCGCGAGGCGATGTTATCTGATAATAAATAATTTGTACCTGGATATCATCAATCGTGTTTGTTACTAATGACAGCCACGTACCTCGTTTTCGTCGACGCGCCAAAGAAACCGAAGGATGCTATTGCCAGCAAATACGAAAGAGCAGTCGTAAACACGTTCCCACTTTCCTTCCTCTTCACCGATACCGTCCCATCTTTGGACATTTTTCCCAAGTGCTGTTTTGTGATTTTCAAACAGCTCATCAACAACACGACGATGCCGACAATATCTCCGTACACTCTCCGCGTGAGTTCCCAAAGCGTCGCACCTCTCTGACCAAACTTTGTCAACTCTCTCAAAAACTGTTTCTCTCTCGATATTCGGTGTTTCAAGTACGCCTGGGTTAACCGCTCGCCGTCAGAAATCACGTCTCCATGCGAAGGATAACATCTCGCTCGTTGTATTGTCGTCGTCGTCGTATCCTCCCTTTCGCCGTTACTACCACTCTTATTATTACTTTTCATACTGCTCAACTTCTCGTTTGACCTCGCGAACGCTTCTAACAATCTCCCCAAACTCATCGAATACGCGCTCAAATCCTCAAACTCTGCCGTGCTCCCATTCATCAAACAATCTCCGGCGAACACGGCGTCGCCGCCGTCCTCCTCGTCCCCTAACAGCCGAAAACACACGTGATCCTCCGCGTGCCCGGGCGTGTGCATCGCTACCAACGTCGCCCCAACGCATTTAAACACGTCCCCATCTCGTATGTCCACATAATGCCTCCGTTTCTCCTTCCCTTGTCCGTCCTCCTCTTCCGTCCTCCTCGCCACCGCCATCTCGCCCTTCTCTTTCCTCACCATCTTAAACGCCTGAAGCCTTGCATCTCCGCACGCCTTCCTCACGACGTCCACCCCAAACGCGTGATCTGGATGCCAATGCGTGAGCAAAATTCCGTGCAACCGTTTCACTTTATGTTCCCGCATCGCCAGGCGCAACGCGTTTCCGTACTGGCACCTTTTCCTCCCATCTCCCGCATCGATCAGCCATCGAATTTCCCCACTGCCGACTAAATACGTGTTCGTGCCTTGCAAGGTCAGCGGCGACGGATTCCCGCCGAGAATTCGAACGACGTTTTTGGAGAGTTTCGATATCCGCGGTAAGGTTGGTACTCCGCGCGGTTGCTTCGAGGACGTGAAGAGCGTGATGAATGCGTTTGCAACGGTTTCGAAGAAGAAATATCTGTTCACGCCGAGATGAATGAGCGTCGATTTCATCGACGATTTAGACGGCGACGACGACGCGTCTTCTTCTTTAACTTCTTCTCGAATGAAACCAGAGGAGTGAGACTGCGGCGCGAGAGGGGATATTTCTTCGTCGCGTGATGCCATGTTTAGCGCGCGTTCGTATCTTCTTCGCGTCGTTTTAACGCATTTTTAATAACGAGAAAACGCTTCTTTTTTCGTTTTATTTTTTTCTCTCAGATCAGAGGTCAAACAAAACTCTACTCATAATAAAAATGACCACGGCTGGAGGAGGTAAATCCGGCTACGACGCCGCGAACGACGCGGCGAAGACGCGAGCGCAGCAAGAGGCGGCGAGAGGAAAAGGCGCGTGGGACTGGTACGTCGTTCCATTTTTTTTCTTTGTTGTGTGTTGGATCTGATTATTTTTTAAAAGCGAAAAGTATTGCGAGATATTACCAGAAGACGAAGCGAGAGTGTTCGAGGAGATCGCGACGGCGAACGAGGGAGATTTCGTCTTCGAAGGCATTCGGTGCGTGCAACCGAGGACGGATTATGCACATTTGGCGTTTTTCTTCGACGGGTGTCGATATCGCATCAAAGCGGACGTGAAAGAAAAATGCCAAGATATCAAAAAGAGACTCTGGGAGAAAGGATGCGGCAAAGGCGAAGCGATGACAACAGGTCGAAGGAGGACTGTTGAAGATTGGCGAGAGCTGACGCTGTTGTACTCGTGCGAGATTATACCCGAAGACACGACGTTATTGGATTTTGGCGTTCCGCCCGGATGTAAATGTTTGATTGCAATCGAAACGGCGATAATAGAATCCGGGAAACCTTCTGCTTCCGATCCGTATTGGAACTAGGAAAGAAGTTACGTAATTGTGCTGCTATTGCGGCTAGCTTCCTAATGATAATAATATTACAAAACATGCTATTTTCATTCTACGTTGACTTTGGTTTCGAACACGAGACGTTCACCGCTGCCCCATTTCCAGTACGCGGCGATACCCAACGAGTAAAGAATAATCGCCGGTCCAAACATGGACAGTTCCCATTCTTGCGTTTCTTTAATTAAATATCCAGTCAATGGAACACCAATGACGCCCGGTAACGCCCCACACGTATTCGTGATACCTAACAAAATCGACGCGTATTTTGGACTCAAATCTTGGTGATTGGAATACAAACCGGCGTAACTAAACGATTGGAACGAAATGCCGATGGTCAATAAAATAACCGTCGCCACTGGATCTTCAAAATACGTCGACAATAACATCGCGAATGCCGGCGCGGCAAACGCGACGGATTGACATCCTTTACGTACTATCGTCAAATCCGTACCTCTTTGGATGAGTCCATCTGCGGTAGGTCCGGCTAACGTTCCAACCGCGATGTTCGCTATGGGCGGCAATAAAGTCAACAAAGACGCGTTCGTTAACGACAAACCAACTTCTTGCGTGAAATACGTTGGCAACCACGCCAAGACGACGTACGTTCCCCAGTTACCGACGAAATGAACAAATGCCAAAGCTTTGATTGGGTCTGAGTTCGCGAATTGCCCCCACGGCACGTTCTCAAACGTAATCTCTTCCTTCGGCTTTCCTGGTTCTTGGTCTGCCTCTTGTCTGCTCCCGAACAAGTTCGTCACCGGTGTCTTCCCTTCGTCAATCGCTTTCGTTGTGACCCCACCTGCGGCAAACAAACCTAACGCTAACACGATCCACAAAGCGCCAAAACTACCGAAAATATCAAACATACCCCTCCACCCCGTCTTTTCCATAATAAACGGCGCCACGGACAAACCTAAAATCGATCCGACATTAAACCCGCTAAAGGTAAACGCCACCGCTCGCGACCGCTCACCAACCGGCATAGCTCTGGCGATGATATCCGTCACCGCCGATGGCACGACGCCTTCACCCAAACCAACTAAAGCTCTCGCGAAAAACAACGCGGGTAAATTATCCCCGGCTAAAGGAATCGCTAACGTCGCCAACGAAATAAACGTCAAACCTAACGGCAGAACTCTCGCCCCGCCAAACTTCGTGTTTAAAAACCCGCCTGGAATTTGCGACAGCGCAAAACCGTAAAAAAACGACGATTGCAAAATCCCCGACTGCGCGGTGTCCCACGAAAACTCCCGACTCATAGGAATCACCGCCACCGACATGTTAATTTTGTCCATGTTACACACTACAAACGCACACGCGCAACAGACCATCAACTTATACCTCGCCGGCGCGGACTGGTACGTGTCCGATAACTCGTTTACGGATTTCGGAAAGGTGAACGCCCATCCTTCTTGTTGCATGTCATCCGTGGTTACTAAAACAACTTCCGGTTCCGCCGTCGCGTCGTCGCTTCTCGACACCGTCGTCGTCGTCGTCCTCGTCTTTTCCGCCGCTGCTCCTCTCGGTTCGAGTTTACTATTATTCTCTTCACTACTGCTCCTCGTCATCTCAATCATCCTCTCTTTCGTTTTGTTGCTTTCGTCGTCTTTGTTGTCCTCCTCCTCGTTCTCACTCGTCTGCTTCTTTCTCTCTCCCAACAATCTCCTTCGCTCTTTCCTATTCATTCGTCTGTTGTTGTTGCTATTATTATTGTTATTATCATCACCGCTCGAAACCATAAACGAGAAAGATGATGACACGTCCTCGAAATCCTCCTCGTTTTCGTCTCTCGTCGCCTTCACCCTCGTCCTCCGCATCGATGTCGAATTGTTAAAACAAGGACGACACCATAATTCGTTTTTGTTTCTTCTTCTTCTTCTCTCATCAGCGCACGAAGCAGAAGAAGAGGAAAAGAGGCAAAACGAAAAAGAACGAGAAGAGGCGATCATCTCTCTCTCGTCTTCTTCTTCTTCTTCTTCTTCGTCGTCGTCGTCGTCAGCGCACGTTTATGATGACGACGCTCTTTGGAAAGAAAAGAAAAGGGGAAGAAAATTGTTTAGGGTGTAGGGTTTAGTTGGCGGCTTACTCTCTCTCTCAAACATCTCCTCACACTTTAAACGCGCGCGCGGGGGCAACACGCGACGCAACAAAAATGACCGACCAAGGAGGAGGACAAAACAACATGCAAACAATGACCCCGGAACAGCGCGAACAAGCGTTCGCGATGGCGAACCAAGAGATGGAATACCGAGTGGATTTATTCAACAAATTGGTGCACTCGTGTTACGAGAAGTGCATCGATAAGAGGTTTAAAGACGGCGATTTGAACGTCGGGGAAACCGCGTGCGTGGACAGGTGCAGCTCGAAGTATTGGCAAAGCGTGGGGATTGTCGGGCAATTGCTCGGGGCGAATCAGCAGCAGCAGCAGCAGCCGTGAGAATATAATATATCCGTAGTAGGTAGTCGTCGTAGATTCGTAGTGTTTGACATGCATTAGTAGTTCCACTTTATCCAAAATCTCTCTTCTCTTCTGCTTTGACGATAAAGTTCAACTCTTTTTATAACATACTCAAAGCCGCTTCTTCAGCGGTAATACATAACGTCCGTTCGAACGAGAAACTTACTCTCTCCCGCCAAGACTTCGCGACCGTCGTGGAGCAAGTGCTCGTAATCCTTGTCGACTTCTTTGTTCCCGTGCGGGAAGAGTAGGATATCGCCGGTTTCGCCTTTTACGCTCGCGACGTATTCGACGAGAGGGAAGTTGCCGTCGCCGCAGTTTTTGGTGAGACCAGAGTTGGATTTGCGAGAGTTCGGTTGAGAGTCGAGGAAGAATCCGGTTTCGCCGCCGAGGTGAGCGGTACCGTTTAAGTAGACTATGAGCGAGTACGCGCTGCACATCTCTTTTTCTTTAGCTTTCGCGGTGGTGGACTTGTCGTAGTGCGGGATGGAACACGTCTTTTCGCTGTATCGGTAGCATCGCAAGCGTTCGTCGAGGAGGAGATTATCGTCGTCGACGAGGTATCTGCCGCTTTTCCCATCCATCCCTGATCGAAGCGGTAAATATTCGCGTATTCTTTTAGCCATAGCTTCGAGAACGGCGGTGTTTTTGTTGTTTTCGTTGTTCATCGGCAACCACGAAACCGGCTCCACGGGAAGTCGAGATTCGCCATAAAACGTATCCGTCGAGGATAGCGCTATTATCGGGTCCACGGCGAGAATTTTGAAACCTTTCAAAACAGATTTTACGGATTCTTCGTTCGCCGTGAAATATTCATCGGCGCTGTTCAATATTTCCAAGTTGGTGCGCATGATTTTCTCCGCCATGGATTCTCTCCTCGTGTTTGTTTGATTGTACTTGTTCGGTTGGATTTGATTCACATATTTCGCGAGAATTTGTGCATTCGATTTTGTGAAGACGTTTCGTAGAAGAAACGCGCCCGGGACGCCATCTATTGCTTCTTTTCGCACTACCTCGGTATCATCAAAACTTCGAAGCGCTGATACCGCCTCCGATTCTTCGATCACACGATCCTCTTCCTCCACATCGTAGCGAGCGACGGGGATCTGTTTCCCAACGGAGAACGATTTATGGTCATTCAAGCACCTCATTTCAATCGCGCGATTGCGTTCGGCGTAATACGCGTGCCAAAAACTATCACGAATATCTTCTGCGTTTTGTGCTGCTACTCTTTCCGTGCGTTTTCTCAGCGCGTGCCAATTTTTGAACGCCCCCCTGTTAGTGTTGCCATAGCCACCAGTTTTACTGCTCGTCGGCGCTTCCTTCGTTTCGTGTTCCAACTGATTGATGAGCGCTTCAATTCGACGGTTGACTTCCGCATCCGTAATCTCACTCGCAAAATTTGTATTGATGTCTCTTTTTGCCAACTCGCGAGGCGTCAGTTTCAAAATATCATCTCTTGAGTTTGGGTCGGCGCCAAGCGCGAGCAAAGTGCGATACGTTTGCAAAGCGTTTTTGGTGCCCAAAAGCTGCGATGGTTTCTCGAACATCGTTTCGATATCCTTTGCGCGCTGCGAGTCACGTTTCCACGCCGCTTTGTTTAGTCGTTTCAGTTCGCTCTTATTCTCGTTCCTCTTGTCATCAGCAGTCGGTCGAAACTCTTTAATTTCGGCTAATTTTTTCACCAAATCATCGTATTCCTCCTGTATCGCGGCACCGACGACGTATTTTTGCATCAACGTCGCCGCTCGATGCAACGGTGTCATTCCGAATAAATCTCTTTGATTGACCAAACCACCGTATTCGAGTAATTCTGAAATCATGTCTGGCTCTCCGTAAGAAGCGGCAAAGTGCAGCGGCGAGCCTGCCCCGTTGTCTTGCGATGCGTAGTACGGGTCTACGTCAATAATATTGCGAAATAAATCCAAGCGACCGGTCGATACTGCGGCGTAGAAGGTTGTAGGAGGATATCGGACTCGATGGCGTTTAATAGCATCATCATCTTTTTCGTTTCTTTTTCCGTGTTCTACGCGCTCTTCTTCTTCTTCCTCGAATTGCAACCGCCGTTGAAATCGTTCAATTTTCGTGCACAAAAACTCTTTGTCTTCCATCTTTGCTAAATCTGACGGTCGAAAGCCTTCTAGATCTTTTCTGCAATGTAAGGAATAGGAAAGTCCAAGCCTTCTTGAATTCTCAATAATCCAATCTACAACTCTTTCGTTCCCTCGCTGCGCCGCTTTGTGCAACGCCGAATGCCCATTGGCGTTAACCAATCGAAAAGTCACATTCAACGAACGTAAATATTCACACACGTCCACGTTATCACCGTCGCTTTGACACGCCCACATGGCCGCGTTACACCCGAACTGATTCGCCGATTCTCTCGCGTTTGCACCGAACCTAATCAGTAGTTTCATGACATCTATCTCACCTTTCCAAGTTGCCCACGCTAACGCCGACGTTCCGTCGTTTGTTTTGCAATTTACGTCAACTTTACACGTTTCGAGCAGATATTTGCACACGCGTATGTTACCATTCCTCGCGGCCCAATGCAAAGGCGTTCGTCCTTCGTAACTCCGCTTGCCTTTTTGCGGCTGATTCGGGTCGAAATCGAGCTCTTCGATGAGATATCGAACAACCTGCAAACTATCCGAACCGCACGCCCAGTGCAAACACGAGGCGCCGTTTGAGTCCAAGCAGTTCTTCACATCCTCCGTACACTTTCGCAGCGCGTCAATATCACCTCTTCTTGAATACTCCAGCGACTGAAACGGTAATCGCACAATCTTTTTCTCTATAATACATTTCTCAAACTCTTCACCTAAATCTCCATCCTTCGCCGCTCGTATCGCTTTCTGCAAATCGTCGGGATCTTTCCTCTTCTTTTGTTGAAGTTTACCGCCGCTACTGCTACAACCACCACCAACACCCGTTGCTATCCTAACTAAACTACCGCTCAAAATCACGCTCAACGCGTTCCTCTCCGCTTCTACTTCCTTCATCGCGTCTCTGTGCGTCAAATCGTGTTTCGTTTTCTGATGCCACCACAAAGCTCTCTCGTCGCTCGCAAACGCGCCGCACTCGTGACACCGCCACCACCCGTCATGTTTACACGTTTCGTAATACTCCACCGAACAAAACCAAATCGAGCCGGTAGACTCGTTCACTTTAGCGTGCAC